>Ga0302296_1001386_pt1 | contig 17551 bp, 15 predicted proteins | sample III_Fen_N3_1_FD_194546 | JGI IMG/M metagenome (GOLD analysis project Ga0302296, IMG submission 194546) | Peat permafrost microbial communities from Stordalen Mire near Abisko, Sweden - III_Fen_N3_1 | ecosystem: Environmental > Terrestrial > Soil > Wetlands > Permafrost | place: Sweden: Abisko...
CCTTATTTCCCAAAAGGACTTAAGGGAAATAAAAGGTACCTATATGGAGATAACGGCGAAAAACAATTATGAAAATACCAATACACAGGATTATCTTCACATTACCTTAACGGATGAAGAAGATATACCGGATGCCATAGGAAAGCTTCGCTCCATTTATCCATATATTATGAAACTGGATTATGACAATATGAGAACAAGAACTATGCATGATATAGAAGGAGCCCAGGATGTGGAGAAAAAAACAAGCCTGGAACATTTTTCTGATTTTTATAAACTGCAGAATAACAACGAAATGTCCATGGAACAGATGGATTTTGTTACAAAACTGTTTGAAGATATGAAGGAGGATGAAAGATGAAACCCTTATATTTATGCATTTCAGCTTTTGGTCCTTATGCAGGAAAAACGGAAATAAATCTGGAAGAACTGGGTGATAATGGCCTTTATCTGATAACAGGGGATACAGGAGCAGGCAAAACCACTATTTTTGATGGACTGACTTTTGCATTGTATGGTGAAGCCAGCGGTAGTACCCGTAATTCGGATATGCTACGAAGCAAATATGCAGCATCAGATACACAAACTTATGTAGAACTTGTTTTTCAGTATGGAAGTGACAAATACAGTGTAAAACGAATTCCAAGTTACATTAGAAATAAAATATCGGGGGATGGTCAGACAAAACAGAATGCTGAAGCAACCCTAATATATCCGGATGGGCATGTAGTAACCGGAGATAAAAATGTTACGGTAAGTATAACGAAAATAATGGGAATTAACCGGGATCAGTTTACCCAAATCTGTATGATTGCCCAGGGAGATTTCCTAAAACTCTTATTAGCATCAACTGAAGCCAGAATTCTCATTTTCAGGGAGATTTTTAATACTAAAATATATGATGTTTTTCAGGAAAAGCTAAAAAGGGAAGCGATTGAACTTTATGGAACTTATGAGGAGTTAAAAAATAGTATTCTTCAATATATCAATGGACTACAGTGCCAAGAAGAAGATGTGCTGAATCTGGAATTAATACGACTAAAAGCAGACCGCAATATCGGTCTGTTAGAAGATACGGAAATATTGATGAAAGAACTTATACAAAAAGACAGACTTCTTTATAGACAACTATCTGATCAACTGTTAGAAAAGGAAGAAGAATTAAATGATATAAACCGTAAAATTGGGCAGATTAATCAGGAAAAAAAGGCAATTACAGAAATTGCTGAAGCAGAAAAAAGTCTTACAGAATGGAATCCAAAACTGGAAGAACTAAAAAATAACTATGAGATAGAAATTTCAAGGAAAGAAGAACGTGAAGATCTTACATCCTGTATTAGCCTGAAAAAAGAAAAACTTACATCTTATGACCAGTTTTCTGATTTAGAAAAAGAATTAAAAAGAATTCAGATTACTATGATGGAGATGGAAAAGAGCAGAAATGTTTTCCAGGAAAATCTTGGCAAGATCATGGAAGAGATTATCTGTAATAAGAACATCATGGAAGAAAATAAAGACGTTTTTGAACAGAAGACCAATATAATTTCCGTAATAAATTCAAAAGAGCAGATTCTTGAAAAATATAATGAATTATCTAAAAATATTTCAGATTATAAGGGCAAAAAAGAAGAACTCCTAATAGCACAACAGGCATATGAAACCGCAAAGACTTTCAGTGATCGTTCACGAAATCTTTATGAGCAGATGGAACAGAGATTTTTGGATGAACAGGCTGGGATATTGGCTACAAAGCTAATAAATGGTGAAAAATGCCCGGTATGTGGTTCTCGGGAACATCCAAGTCCTGCAGTTCTTGTGGAGGACGCTCCAACAGAAGAACAATTAAAAGAAAATAAGTTAAAAATGGAAAAAGCAGTGGATGTAACTTCTTTAAAAAGTCAGACAGCTGGAAACATAAATGCCAGACTTGAGCAGATGAAAGAAGCTATTCTAAAAAGATTAAGTGAAATGGATATCAGAAATGAAAATTCTGTGCAGGAGAACTGGAATCAGGAAATTCAGGATTTTGAAACAAATGCTCAGACGGAAATCAGTATTCAGACTGGAACAAATGCTCAGACGGAAATAAGTATTCAGACTGAAACAAATATTCAAGCTGAAATAAAGTCATTGATACAATTTATTGATTCTCATAAAAAACTGCTGGAGCTCCTTAATCAAAAAATTGAACATCGAAATAAGGCAGAAAGAGACATCGAAATTCTGGAAAGTAGAAAAAATGAAATTACAACTCAGATTTCAGGCATGGAAAATGACAAGGCGACGCTGCAGGGAAATCTTGTAAATCTGGAAATACAACTCAAAGAGTTAGCAGCAAAACTTGAATACAAAGACAGGAAACAGGCAGAAGTAGAAATCGAAAATATGATTATAAAAAAGAAGAATATGGAGGATGCTTTTAATAAAGCGCAGGATCTATATAATAAATGTCAGGAAATTATTCGCACCAGCACCATAAAAAAAGAGACTCTTTCAAAACAACTTTCAGGAATATCTGAAATAGAAGCCGAACAGGTTATAGAGACATTTAATAAGATTACTACAGAAAAAAGCAAGCTTTTTAGGGAAAAGGAAATTTGCGGAAGACGACTTACAAATAATGAGGATCTCTGGGAGAAAATCGAAAAACAGTCTGAAAAAATAAAAAAAGCACAGGAAAGGTATCAGTGGGTTCTTGCTCTTTCTAATACTGCAAACGGAAAAATTTCTGGAAAAGAAAAGATAAAATTTGAAACCTATATTCAGATGACTTATTTTGACAGAATAATAGTTAGGGCTAATGTACGGCTGATGCAAATGACCGGTGGACAGTATGAATTGAAAAGACGGGTGGACATAGCTTCAAAAGGCAGTCAGAGTGGTCTGGATCTGGATGTTGTAGATCATTACAACGGTTCTGAAAGAAGCGTAAATACACTTTCAGGAGGAGAATCTTTTATGGCCTCTCTTTCATTAGCACTGGGCCTTTCCGATGAAATACAGTCGCAGGCAGGAGGAATCAGACTGGATACTATGTTTATTGACGAAGGATTCGGATCACTTGATGAAGATTCCCTTTCTCAGGCAATCCGTGTCTTAAAACAACTGACTCAGAATAACCGGCTGGTTGGGATTATTTCCCATGTGTCCGATTTGAAAAATCAGATTGGAAGTCAGATTGTCATTACCAAAGAAAAAACTGGTGGAAGCAGAGCACGTATTGTGATAAATTAATAACAAGTCTACTTTTCTTGTGGGGGAAAGGTCTATATTCATAATATGCAGGCGGGGAAAAACGTGAAAATACTTAAAATATTTTTAAACAGAGTTTTTATTACTGGAATACTGCTGATTATTCAGATAGCATGGTTACTTTACTTTATTTTGAAGCTTACCAGATATTCAACCATAATCAGCATTGGTTTTACCATATTAAGCATGGCAATGGTTATTTATATTATAAATAATGAAGATAATTCTTCTTATAAAATCAGCTGGATAATACTGATTATGTTAGCACCGTTGTTTGGCGGGCTATTTTATTTCAGCTTTGGTGACAGAAAACCAGCAAAAAGATTAAGAAAAAGGCTTAATGCAACCCATGTGATTATGCAACCTTATTACCAGCAGGAAAAAAATATCATAACTGAATTAATCAGAAAGAATGAGCGTGAAGCAGGCATCTGCCAATATATATTAAATCGGGGTGAATTTCCGGTCTACAAAAATACAACTTCAAAATATTATTCAGTTGGTGAAGAGATGTATCAGGATATTCTGCTGGAACTTGAAAATGCAAAACATTTCATCTTTCTGGAATATTTTATTATTGCCCAGGGAACCATGTGGAACACTATTTTAGAGATTTTAGAAAGAAAAGTAGCACAGGGAGTTGACGTAAGGCTTATTTATGACGATGTGGGGTCAGTTTTTAGTCTTCCCAAAGGATACGAAAAAACTATGGAGGCAAAGGGTATCAAGTGTCTGGCATTTAATCCGTTTATTCCTTTTTTTTCACTGGTGATGAACAACAGAGATCACAGAAAAATCATGGTGATAGATGGACATACTGCATTTAATGGCGGAATTAACCTGGCAGATGAATATATTAATCAACTAAAACGTTTTGGTCACTGGAAAGATACAGGAGTTATGATTAAAGGTAATGCGGTATGGAATTTTACATTGATGTTCATGGAACTCTGGATAGCTTTTAAAGATGTAGATGTGGATATTGAAAAATTGCGTCCACATACTTATCATAAAGATCCATTTGACAGTGATGGCTATGTTCTTCCTTTTTCGGATTCACCGCTGGATAGCGAAACTTTGGGAGAAAATATTTATATAGAAATCATTAATCTTGCAAAAAAATATCTTTATATTTTCACTCCGTATCTGATTATAGATGATGAAATGAAGGCAGCCTTGTGTCTTGCAGCAAAAAGAGGCGTGGATATTCGTATTGTAACCCCGGGAATACCAGACAAAAAAATAGTTTACCGGCTTACCAGATCCAATTATGCACCGCTTTTAAAGGCTGGAATTAAAATTTATGAATATACACCTGGTTTTATTCATGCAAAAAGTTTTGTCTGTGATGATGATATTGCAGTAGTTGGGACAATTAATATGGATTACCGTAGCCTGTACCTGCATTTTGAATGCGGAACTTACCTGTACCATACCACCTCCATACTGAATCTAAAGAAAGACTGTGTGTCAACTATGAAAAAGAGCCGGGAAATTAAAAAAGGAGATATCAAAGAAGGGCTTTTCGGACGTCTGATTGATGCTACTTTACGACTTTTTTCTCCACTTTTATAAAAAGAAATGAAAGCTGGGGCAAATTCCATAATTGAAAATAAAACCTTAAGAATAAAATTAAAAATACAGGGATGCTAATCCAAGAAAAAGATGCTAAAATGTAATAATCGGACAGGTAATCTGTAATAAAAAATCTCATTTGGACCTATTCAATTTTTGAGCAGGTCATGAAAATTGAAAGGTGTGTAAAATATGAACGAAGTATACGAAAAATTAATGAACTGTTATAACAGTATTGTGGAAAAAATAGATTTTAAACCAGAAGTTGCCATTGTATTAGGATCAGGACTGGGAGATTATGCTAATGACATAAAAGTGGAGGCAGAACTTGATTACAGTCAGATTCAGGGATTTCCTGTATCTACAGTGCCGGGACATGCTGGAAAGTTTATTTTTGGATATGTTGGAGATGTAAAAGTGGTGTGTATGAAGGGAAGAATTCATTATTATGAAGGATATCCCATATCTGATGTTGTGCTTCCCATACGTATTATGAAAATGCTGGGAGCTAAGGTCTTATTTCTTACTAATGCATCAGGAGGCATAAATCCTGATTTTAAAGCTGGGGATTTTATGCTGATAACGGATCATATTTCAATGTTTGCACCAAATCCACTTATGGGAGCAAATATGGATGAACTTGGAGTTCGTTTTCCGGATATGACACATATATATGATCCTGAGTTACAGAAAATTATTATTAAGGCAGCAAGGGATGAAAAAATTGGTTTGCAGAAGGGAATTTATGCCCAGCTAACCGGTCCTTCCTATGAATCACCTGCAGAAATCAGACTACTGGGTAAACTGGATGTGGATACTGTTGGTATGTCTACTGTTGTGGAAGCAATTGCCGCTAACCACATGGGAATGAAAATATGTGGTATTTCTCTGGTATGTAATCTGGCTGCGGGAATTTCTGCAACACCTCTGACTCATAAAGAAGTTCAGGAGGCAGCGAATCAGGCTGCACCCAGCTTTAAAAAACTGGTTACCAGAAGTGTCATGAATTTTAAAACTGTTCTATAAATAAAGATTATGAAAGATTATGAAAGATTATGAAAGACAGATTTAAAGATATAGATTATAAAAGATAGATTATAAGATAGATTATAAATATACGTTCCACTTGGAAGTGAGGATTTAATATGGATAAGAAAGAATTGATAAGAAAAGCTTTTGAGGCGAGAGACTTTGCCTATGCACCATATTCAAAATTTCGGGTAGGAGCTGCTCTTTTAGGTAAGAATCAGGAAATATATACGGGATGTAATATAGAAAATGCCGCTTATGGAGATACTTTATGTGCAGAACGCACGGCCTTTGTAAAAGCGGTGAGTGTAGGTGTAAAAGAATTTGAAGCAATTGCAATTGTAGGCGGACCATCCGAAGGTATTCATAATTTTGCATATCCTTGTGGAATGTGCAGACAGGTGATGGCAGAGTTCTGTGATAGCAAGACTTTTTTAATTATTATTGCACAATCAGAAGATGTTTATGAGGAATATACTTTAGGGCAACTTTTACCTAAAGGTTTTGAGCCAAAACAACTGGAATTTTAGGAGGTAGAGGTATGAATGTTCTTTTCCATAACGCTAGAATTCTAACCTTAAATGACTCAATGGAAATTATGGAAGGTGAGTTGTGGGTCAGAGGCGATGAAATCGTTAATATCGTAAGAATCCCTGAAACACCGGAAGATACAAATCTGACTAACAGCAATATTGTTAATAATGAACATGTTACTAATAAAGAAAATGTTCTTGATAAAGAAAATATTTCAAGTAAAGAACGTATTTTAAATGAAAAGGAAACCATAACCTTTGACAGAGTCATTGATTGTAATAAAAATCTTCTGATGCCTGGATTTAAAGATGCACATACACACTCAGCGATGACGGGTATGCGTTCCATTGCGGAAGACCTTCCACTCCAGGAATGGCTTACAAAGCTGGTATTTCCAATGGAAGCAAAGTTTACGGAAGAAGATATTTATCAGTTTACAAGACTGGCCATATTAGAATATCTTACCAGTGGAATTACTGCTTGTTTTGATATGTATTTTGCTCCAAAAACAGTAGCAAGAGCCTGCGCAGACATGGGTATGCGTTGCGTTCTGGTGGGAGGGTTGAACAATTTCAGCCTTTCGGCAAAACAGTGCGAAAATGATTTCTTAGAATTAAATCAATACCATCCTTTGATTTCTTATCAGTTTGGATTTCATGCAGAATATACCTGTCATAAAGAACTTCTACAGGAACTGGCAGCTTTATCTCATAAATACAAAGCACCAGTCTATGCGCATGTAAGTGAAACCAGACAGGAAGCAGATGACTGTAGGGAAAAATATAATATGTCGCCCGTAGAATTCTTGAATTCACTGGGAATGTTCGACTATGGCGGTGGAATCTATCATGGCATTTATGTAACTGATCATGATATTGCTATATTGAAAGAAAAAAATGTTTTTCCAATAACAAATCCTGGCTCAAATTTAAAACTGGCCAGTGGTATAGCTCCTATAAAAGATTATAAAAAAGCAGGTTTAAAAATTGCTATTGGTACAGATGGTCCTGCAAGTAACAATTGTCTGGATATGTTTAGAGAAATGTTTCTGGTGCTGGGTCTTTCTAATGTAAGAGAAAATGATGCGGCGGCCATAGGTGCAGATGATGTACTTACCATGGCTACGGTTAATGGTGCTCATGCCATGAGATTATATAACGCAGATGTACTGGATATTGGGAAAAAAGCCGATCTGATTATGTTGGACTTGCATCAGCCAAACATGCAGCCTCTGAATAATATTACAAAAAACATTGTTTTAAGTGGCAGTAAGCAAAATGTAAAACTTACCATGATCAATGGTAATATATTATATGAAAATAATGAATTTTTGCGGGGAATAGATCCGGAAGAAATCTACACTAATGTTGCGAAAATAGTTCAAAGACTTTTAAAACAGATATAATCCCGGGAAGCATCACTATATTAGGGATGCTTCCCGGTTTATTATGAGGGAGGACACAATGAAAGTTACTTATTTATATCATAGCGGTTTCTATGTGGAACTGGAAAAGACAGTTTTGATATTTGATTATTATAAAGGAACTTTGCCTACCTGGAATATAACAAAAAATATTTATTTTTTTGTGTCCCATAAGCATAGTGACCATTTTAATAAAGAAATTTTTAATACAGTGGAACAATATCCAAAAGTAGAGTTCTTTCTTGGTAGCGATATCCATCTCAGCGAAAGATATTTAGTAAGAGAAAAAATTACCCAGGATGCATTTCCCCATATTCATAATGTTGGAAAAAATCAGACACTTCTTTTCGAGGACATCAAGATAGAAACCCTGCGTTCCACAGATGCCGGAGTAGCTTTTCAGGTAGAAGTGGAGGGAATCCATATTTACCACGGAGGTGATCTGAACTGGTGGCACTGGGAAGGGGAATCCAAAGCATATAACCGTAATATGGAAGTCTCTTATAAGAAAGAAATTGATTTTATGAAAGGAAAAACCTTTCAAATTGCTTTTATTCCAGTAGACCCAAGACTTGAGGGTGCGACTTATTATGGAATCAGGTATTTTTGTGAAAACGTCCACGCGGACTGGATTTTTCCTATGCATATGTGGGATGAGTATAAAGTCATTGATAACATAGAGAAAGAAATAGCGGAATTCGATAAGAATGTACAGATAGCAAAAATAAAGGATCCTGGGCAGGAGTTTGAATTATGGAATATTTAGTTTTTTTTGGTGTAATCGGATTAGCTTTTATTGGATTTATGATAAAGGGAGTATACGATAACATCAATTATAAAAAGCATTATGCAGAAAAATTAAGACGGGATTATGGCAAGTTCCCGAACAAGGAATATAAAGCAGAACGTTATGAAAATATTCCCAATTATTTTCTAAGACATAAAACAGATTATTTTATTGATGACATTACCTGGAATGACCTGGAGATGGATACCATCTTCCAACTTATGAATCATAGTCATTCTGCTTCTGGAGAAGAATATTTATATCATACCCTACGTTGCCCCCAGTTGGATCTGGAGCAACTAAAAAAAATGGACAGCCAGATAGAATATTTTAGAAAAGAAGAGGATGTCAGGGTAAAATTACAAACCATATTTACAGAAATTGGTTTTACAGGAAAATATTCTATCTATGATTATCTGGATTTTTTATCTGATATTAAACATACCAGTAATCGAATCCATATCTTTCAAAATCTATTGTTCCTTCCAGCGTTTGCTTTGTTTTTTGCAAATACTATGGCAGGAATTGTCACGTTGGTAGCCGTTATCTGTTTTAATATTGCCTCCTATATGAAATATAAAAAGGAAATCGAACCATATATAACCAGTTTTTCTTATGTATTTCGCATATTGAACGGAGCAAAAAAAATAGAAACCCTGAAAGCTCCATTAATAGAAGATGAGAAAAATGAAATTCACCTGTTTAGTGGAAAATTTAAAAAGTTTTACCAGAATTCTTCTGTTGTCATGAAAACAGCGGATGGAAGTAACCCACTGGATGTGATTTTTATCTATTTTAATATGACCTTTCATATGGATATTATGATTTTTAACCGTATGCTCCATGAACTTATGGGTCATCAGGAAGATATAGATCGTCTGATTACAAAAATAGGTTATCTGGAAACGTTGCTTAGTATTGGATGTTTCAGAGAAAGCATAGGAACTTACTGCACACCTGAAATATGCTCTGAGAAGATATTGAAACTGGAAAACGTATATCATCCTTATATTTCAGATCCAGTAAAAAATACTATCGAAGCTTCCAGAGGAGTATTGCTTACTGGGTCAAATGCTTCTGGGAAATCAACTTTTTTAAAAACTGTTGCTTTGAATGCAGTTTTAGCCCAAACCATTTATACCTGTGCAGCAGATTCCTATAAGGGTTGTTTCTTTAAAGTATATTCTTCAATGGCACTTAGAGATGATCTTGGAAGTAAGGAAAGTTATTATATTGTTGAAATCAGATCATTGAAGCGCATTCTGGATCAGGCACAGGATACCCAAATTCCGGTTTTATGCTTTGTGGATGAGGTACTTAGAGGCACCAATACAGTGGAACGAATCGCAGCATCTTCCCAGATTTTATATAATCTGGCGGATAAAAATGTAATTTGTTTTGCTGCCACCCATGACATAGAACTGACCCAGCTTTTAAAAGCAAAATATGATAATTATCATTTTGAAGAAGAAATCACAAATGATGATGTGATATTTAATTATTTATTGAAAACAGGACATGCCACTACAAGAAATGCCATAAAATTACTTAGTGTTATGGGATACGAAGAATCCATTATTGAAAATGCCAATTTGATGGCATCTGGATTTCTCGAAAATGGAATATGGGATATTAAGGAATAAGTAATACAGAATAGAAATGAGGATATTGATGAAAGTAACTATTTTTACAGATGGAGCAGCCAGAGGAAATCCAGATGGCCCTGGTGGGTATGGCGCAATTATACAATATCAGGATAATCAGGGAGAGCTTCATGAAAGAGAATTTTCAGGAGGCTTTAAGAAAACCACCAATAATAGAATGGAATTAATGGCGGCTATTATTGGACTGGAAGCACTTACAAAACCCTGTCAGGTGGAACTGATATCAGATTCAAAATATCTGACAGATGCATTTAATCAGAACTGGATAGGAAATTGGCTGAAAAAAAACTGGAAAACCAGTACGAATAAACCGGTTAAGAATATTGATTTATGGAAACGAATGTTAGAGGCAAAGAAAATTCATGAAGTGACTTTTACCTGGGTAAAAGGACATGATGGACATCCGGAAAACGAGCGTTGTGATGTTCTTGCCACCAGTGCTGCTGATGGAGAGAATCTACCGGAAGATTCAGGACTTGAAGCGGATTAAGGCGTTTGTACGTTTGCCTATCCAGATATAATTGCATTCAGAGGTGCAAGTCCAGATGACATTGCATTCAGAGATGCAAGTCCAAATGACATTGCATTCAGAGGTACCAACCCAAATAAATAACAGAAGGAAATTATCATGAATAAATTTGATATAATTTTGTGGGATTTAGACAATACATTGCTGGACTTTACAGAATCGGAGAGGTATTCCATTACAGAATGTTTCAGCAGAGCAGGACTTTCTATTGATGATAGTATTATTGAGACTTATTCAGCAATTAATCTTGATTACTGGAAACGGCTTGAAAAAGGAGAAGTAACCAAAGAAGCTTTGCTTTATGGTCGTTTTTTCAGTCTTTTTGAAAAACTAAACCTGACAGAAGTTGATATTCCACTTTTTCAGAAGACTTATCAACATCTGCTCGGCAGTGTTTATTTTTATAAAGATGATTCTTACAGACTTTGTGAAAAACTAAAAGATCAGTATCTCCAGTATATTGTCACAAATGGTGTAAAATCAACCCAGGAGAACAAGCTTTCCATTTCAGGCTTTGATAAGCTTATGGATGGAGTTTTTATATCTGAAGAAATCGGTTATCCAAAACCTGACATTCGTTTTTTTGAAAAATGCTTCGAGACAATAAAACCAGAAGACCGGAGCAGAGTGATTATTATTGGAGATTCTCTGTCCAGTGATATGAAGGGCGGAAATCAGGCAGATATAGCTACTTGTTGGTATAATCCGGAAGAAACTGGAAAAGAATCGGATATCAGAGTTGATTTTGAAATAAAACACTTATGGCAGATTGAGGATATTTTGAAAGAAGGTTAACGAATATGGCAAAATCACAGAACCAGAAATTGAAATTGCTTTATATTGTAAATATACTTAGGGAATTTACAGATGAAGAGCATCCCATCAGTACTCAGAAACTAATCGAAAAATTAGAAGAATATGATGTCCTAGCAGAACGCAAGAGCATCTACGATGATATGGAACAATTGAAAAACTTTGGTTATGATATCCTGACTGTAAAGTCCAAGGTAAATGGTGGATATTTTATGGGTGAAAGGGAGTTCGAACTTGCGGAGTTAAAACTTCTGGTGGATGCTGTTCAGGCTTCAAAGTTCATTACCTTAAAAAAATCAAATGCCATGATTAAAAAACTGGAAAATATGGTAAGTAAATATGATGCAGGTAAACTACAAAGACAGGTTTATGTTTCAAACCGTATAAAAACCATAAATGAAAGTATATTCTATAATGTGGATGTAATTCATAACAGCCTTCAGTCAAATACTAAAATAAGTTTTCAATATTTCGAATGGACTATCGATAAGAAAATGGAATTAAAAAAAGAAGGCGAACTATATAAAGTGAGTCCTTTTGCCCTGACTTTTAACGATGAAAATTATTATCTTGTGGCATACGACAGCACAGGTGATAAAATCAAACATTACCGGGTAGATAAAATCAAGAATATAAAACTGTTAAACGAAGCAAGGGAAGGCGTGCAAAATTTTAAAAGTTTTGATATTGCAACCTATTCGGGTCGTACATTTGGCATGTACGGTGGAAAAGAAGAAATTGTAACATTGTTTTGTGATAATAATATGGCAGGAGTTATGATAGATCGTTTTGGTAAGGATATTGATATTAGAAAAAGAGATGAGAATAAATTCAGCATTCGCGTAAATGTGGCAGTCAGCAGACAATTTTTTGGTTGGTTGGCAGGTGTGGGAAGCGGTGTTGTATTAACAGAACCATCGGATGTAAAAGACCAGTATAAGAAATATTTGGAAGAAATCATAAAACAGTATCAATAGGTTTTAAATAAAAGAAAAAACGAGGATTAATCATGAAATTACAGACAGCTTCTCGAATGACAGATTTTGAGGAAGGTATTTTTCATATTCTTAACAATAAAAAAGATGAATTATTAAAGCAAGGTAGAAAAGTATACAATCTTTCAGTAGGAACTCCGGATTTTAAACCAGAACAGCATATTATAGATGCAGTAGTAAATGCCGCAAAAGACCCTGACAACTACAAATACGCACTTAATGATTTGCCGCTTTTGATAAGTGCTGTACAGGAGCGATTTTAAAAACGATATCAGGTATCATTGGATACAGAGGAAGTCATGAGCGTATATGGTTCCCAGGAAGGAATTGCTCATATTGGACTGACTTTATGCAACAAGGGAGATATTGTCCTTGTACCAAACCCGGGTTATCCCATTTTTTCAATAGGACCTTCCCTTGCAGGAGCACAGATGTATAGCTATGATTTGATGGAAGAAAATAATTATCTTCCGGATCTGGAACATATAGATTCACAGGTTCTTAGTAAAACAAAATTCATGATTGTTTCTTATCCTTTAAATCCCATCTGTAAAACAGCGCCTAGAGAATTTTATGTAAAATTAGTTGCCTGGGCAAAAAAACACGAAATTATCATTCTCCATGATAATGCATACTCAGATATTATATATGACGGTCGGGAGGGAATTTCTTTATTGTCCATTGAAGGTGCAAAAGATGTGGCAGTTGAGTTTTATTCCTTATCAAAATCTTATAACTATACTGGAGCAAGAGTTGGATTTCTGGTAGGTAACAGGGAACTGGTACAAAACTTTAAAAAACTCAGATCACAAATAGATTATGGAACATTTCTGCCAGTACAATACGGAGCCATAGCAGCATTAACTGGTCCAGATGCTGCGGTCATAGAACAGTGCAGACAGTACCAGAATAGAAGAGACGCTCTTTGCCAGGGACTTAGAAGTATTGGGTGGCAGATAGAAGACAGCGAAGGAACCATGTTTGCGTGGGGGAAAATTCCTGCTTCGTACAAAGATGACGATGTGTTTTTTGTTATGGAGCTGATGGAAAAAACAGGAGTTTTATGTACTCCGGGAAGCAGTTTTGGAACTATGGGAAAAGGCCATGTAAGATTTGCACTGGTACTAACCCCGAAGGAAATACAAGAAGCTGTCAGAGCTATAGAAATTAGTGGAATTTTATCGAAAAACCGTTAAATAAAAAGCTTTATAATGATAAGGAATTATATGCCTGTTTACTTATCAAAAAGTGGACAATTACGACAAAGTAGTAGTTCTATTTTTGTTAATGTTTTTCTGGTATACACGTTGACATAGAATTGGTATTCTCTTATACTAAGTATATGACCACTATATATTGTATGTTAAAAAAATAACAACACAATATAAAAGTTTTAATGGAATATGAGAGGTTGAGGGAAAATGGCAAACGTAGTAGAATATCAAAATGAGGAAAGCACAGATTATAGTAAACTATATCAAACCAAAAGGCCTGTTATGGTGATTAAAAAGGACGGAAGTCTGGAATTATTCAATATTGACAAAGTGGTTAATGCGGTGGGTAAAAGTGCTTATAGGGCTTTGACAAAATTTACAGAAGAAGAGAAAAAAAATATCTGTATGTTTGTAATCCAGAAAGTGGAAGCTTTGAATCAGGAGCAGATTCCCATTCCAGTTATGCATAATATTGTTGAAAGCGCTTTGGAAAAAGTTAAGCCCATTGTTGCAAAGAGCTATCGTGATTATAGAAACTACAAGCAGGATTTTGTCCGTATGCTTGACGATGTTTATAAAAAAAGCCAGTCCATTATGTATGTTGGAGACAAAGAAAATGCCAATACAGACTCCGCTTTGGTTTCTACCAAACGAAGCCTTATTTTTAATCAGCTAAATAAAGAATTATATCAGAAGTTTTTTATGACTACGGAAGAGATTCAGGCATGTCGTGATGGATATATCTATGTTCATGATATGGCAGCCAGAAGAGATACCATGAACTGCTGTTTATTTGACGTTCAAAACGTATTATCTGGTGGTTTTGAAATGGGAAATATCTGGTATAACGAACCAAAGACCCTGGATGTAGCATTTGATGTAATTGGTGATATTGTTTTAAGTGCAGCCAGCCAGCAGTACGGTGGATTTACAGTACCAAGTGTAGATTATATACTAGAGCCTTATGCTGAAAAATCTTACAAACGTAATATGGATAAATATTTAAGACTAGGTATAGATAAAGCTACAGCTGAAGCAGAAGCATATAACGATGTAGTTAAAGAATTTGAACAGGGATTTCAGGGCTGGGAATATAAATTCAATACTGTGGCCAGCAGCCGTGGAGATTATCCATTTATAACGGTATCTGCAGGCACCGGAACCGGAAGATTTGCACGACTTGCAACCATTTCCTTGTTAAATGTCCGCAGAAGAGGACAGGGTAAAAAAGATTGTAAAAAACCTGTTTTATTTCCAAAAGTAGTATTTTTATATGATGAAAATCTACATGGACCGGGCAAACCATTGGAAGATGTGTTTGAAGCAGGGGTAAACTGTTCTGCAAAAACCATGTATCCGGACTGGTTAAGTTTAACCGGTAAAGGATATGTTGCCAGCATGTATAAACAATATGGAAAAATCATATCCCCTATGGGCTGTCGTGCATTTTTATCTCCCTGGTATGAAAAAGGTGGCATGTATCCGGCAGATGAAACAGATGTGCCGGTATTTGTTGGAAGATTTAATATTGGTGCTGTTTCCTTACATTTACCAATGATTCTTGCAAAAGCCAGACAGGAAAGTAAAGATTTTTATGATGTTTTGGATTATTATCTTCAGCTGATCCGTAATCTCCATATCCGTACTTATGCTTACCTTGGGGAATTAAGAGCATCCACGAATCCTTTGGCATACTGTGAAGGCGGGTTTTTAGGTGGAAATCTGAAATTAACAGATAAAATAAAGCCAATTCTGAAAGCAGCAACAGCATCCTTTGGAATTACCGCTTTAAATGAACTTCAAAGGTTGTATAATAAAAAATCTTTGGTTGAAGATGGAGAGTTTGCACTTGAAACACTGGAGCATATCAATAAAAAGGTGACTGAATTTAAACAGGAAGATGGGAATCTTTATGCTATATATGGAACTCCGGCAGAAAATCTATGTGGTCTTCAGGTTCAACAGTTCAGAAAAAAATATGGAATTGTTGAAGGCGTATCTGACAAAGAGTATGTAAGTAACAGCTTTCACTGCCATGTAACGGAGGATATTACGCCGATACAGAAGCAGGATCTTGAATATCGTTTTTGGGAATTAAGCAATGGTGGTAAGATTCAATATGTAAAATATCCAATTGATTATAATATGGATGCCATTAAGATTCTGATACGCAGAGCTATGGATATGGGATTATATGAGGGAGTAAATTTATCACTTGCATATTGCGATGACTGCGGACATCAGGAACTTGAAATGGACGTATGTCCGAAATGTGGAAGTACAAATCTAACAAAAATCGATCGAATGAACGGTTATCTGTCTTATTCCAGAGTTCATGGAGATACTCGTCTCAATGACGCAAAAATGGCGGAAATCGCGGAGAGGATGAGCATGTAATAATGAGATATCACAATATTACAAAAGATGACATGTTAAACGGCGATGGCTTAAGGGTGGTTTTGTGGGTTGCCGGTTGCTCTCATTGTTGTAAGGAGTGCCATAATCCTATTACATGGGATCCTAATGGTGGAGTAGAGTTTGATGACAATGCAAAGACAGAAATTTTTCAACAATTGGAAAAGCCTTACATTACAGGTGTGACTTTTTCCGGAGGAGACCCCCTTCATGCAGCCAATCGTTTGGATGTGAGAGAACTGATGGCTGAAATCAAAGAAAAATTTCCGACCAAGACAATTTGGCTATACACAGGAGATATTTGGGAAAACATTTTACATTATTCTCTAATGCAGTATATTGATGTTCTGGTGGACGGAGAATTTCAGGTGGAATCAAAAGATGTAAAGCTCAGATGGAAAGGTAGTAAAAACCAGAGAGTAATTGATGTGAGAAAATCACTGAAACAGACAGATCCACAGGTTCCAATATTACATTGTGGCGATTACAAATAACAAAATGAGGTAGATTCCGATGCAAAAGATAGCAAGATTTGAAAAAGTCAGTACAAGCCAGTTTTTAGACGGTATGAGTGACTTTAAGAACCAGTACACCAAGGAAGAAACCTTGAATTTATATGAAAAAATACAACTACCCAAAAGGGCAACTGTGCATAGTGCAGGATATGATTTTTGTTCACCCTTTACCTTTGAACTAAAACCAGGAGAAACAATTAAGATTCCAACGGGTATTCGGGCTTTTATGGAAGATGGATGGGTATTAAAGCTCTATCCAAGGAGCGGTCTTGGTTTCAAATTTCGTCTGCAGCTAAATAATACTGTTGGAATCATAGATGGTGATTATTACTATTCTGATAATGAAGGTCATATTTTCGCAAAAGTTACGAATGATTCAAATGAAAACAAAGTCTTGAATGTTGAAGCCGGAACTGGGTTTATGCAGGGAATTTTTGTTGAGTATGGTATCACGATGGATGATCAGACTGACGGTGTCAGAAATGGTGGCTTTGGAAGTACAGGAAAATAATTTTTTAAATCCCTTCAGGGTTGTGTTCTGCATGATTCCTAAGGGATTTTTTATGACATAAAATAATACATTTTTATCTATATGTAAAAAATATTAAAAAAAGACAGGAACAACGAAAAAATAGTTTGTAAAAAGTTTGAAAAGAAAAAATTGATATAGTATAATAAACATAATCTAAACTTATGGAGGGTATCATGGCTGAATTCAAAATTGTTACAGATACAACTGCAGATTTGCCGAAAGAATATATAGAAGAAAATGAATTGGGATTATTATATCTTTCCTATACAATATG
>Ga0302296_1001387_pt1 | contig 17526 bp, 18 predicted proteins | sample III_Fen_N3_1_FD_194546 | JGI IMG/M metagenome (GOLD analysis project Ga0302296, IMG submission 194546) | Peat permafrost microbial communities from Stordalen Mire near Abisko, Sweden - III_Fen_N3_1 | ecosystem: Environmental > Terrestrial > Soil > Wetlands > Permafrost | place: Sweden: Abisko...
AAAACCCCAAACATGTGAAGAAATATAACTTTTATTATAGTCGGAATGTTAAAAGTAGCGAAGGTTTGCAGCATAATTTTCAAGCCTCAAATCGACGTCTGGTATATGTCCCGTGAACATAAATTTCAGACTTTTGGCAGCCAAAATGGCAAAAAAGGTCAACTTTGGGCAAATCGCAATTTCCCAATGTAAGACTCAAGTTCGATGAATTACACATCGGGTCAAACCCAGCGTGACCTCACTAAATATAAAGATTGCTTGAATTGCACCCCCGTCACATAACTCGTTAATTTGGGCAATCTTCATAAAAACACATATTTCGCCCAATAAACCAAGTCAATCAAAAAACACTTCGAGTTGTTGAAATTCCCGAAAATGCTACTTTTCTTAAATCGAAGTCTAAAGCCGCCAAATGCAAGTATGATGAGTTACATAAATAATTAACCTTGATTTGCACTTTTGGACACTTCGGACAACTCTAAGTAAAGATGTCTTATTTTAGCGTTACAGACCCGGATACTCTATTTTAAAGATTACTACATTTATATATCTACATATGTTAAACACAAACAAGGTGTCGATGAAGGTGATTTCATAAAATACGATCACTCTATTGATCGGAAAAATCGCATTGTGTTCAGTGTGCGATTTAACAAGTCGGGGCTTCTGCCGCAAACTCTCTTTTTTCATTAAATCGCCGTCTGCGTTGTTTGTGGACCAGCGATTACATTTCAGTTAATAGTTGTTGAATCTGGTTTATTCGGCCGTCGGAAACTTCGCCACCGAGTTAGAATATCCCTGACTTTAATCACAATATCATCGAGATTGTATTTAGTTAAAGGACGTGTATCAAGATCTTTATATAACCCCACCGTCTCCTGGGTATATGATCCTCCTCTTACATCGTTTACATAAACCAAATGGTTGTTTGGCACTCTTACACAAAATAGTATACCTACCGGTCTATGACTTTGTGTAAACTTAGCTGCTTCAGAGGTTTGATTAAAGTGATCGGTAAATCTCTTCTCTGGAGACTTGGTCCAACCGATGTAATATTTATCGTTGACGCAGATCAACCCATATATGTAATCAAATCCATCGACTAGATTATTGATCTTGCAATATTCATCAATAACAAATTTTATATGTTCAGGACTTCGAGGTTTATAAAGTTCTGGGCAGGTAAATCTAATAAATTCACCTTCTGCGAAATACTCCATCTACGAGTTTGTGTATATCATGTAGATCAAAATTTGTATTTCCGATATTAAATAATTCGTTTTCGTCATCTATAACCTTCCTTTAACTATCGATTTATGTGTTTGGGCACTAATAAACAGCCCAAATTGATTGGATGATTATAAGTTTGGGCCAAATATGTTGAAGTTCGGTTAAATCGCCGTCTGCGGGGGTATAACGCAAAAATAAACATTTTGTAGACTTCATCAACTTTGACCAAATTAAGTCGGATATCATCAATGAGAATAAACTTTATTATAGTTGGAAAGTCAAAAGTAGCGAAGGTTTGTATCACTTTTTTTCAAGCCTCAAATCGACGTCTGGTATATGTCCCGTGAACATAAAATTTGGACGGCATACAGCGAATTTCGTTCAACTTTCCGAGTTTGCTTAAATCGCAGTTAAATGATATTCGGACTCAGATTCGATGAATTGGCACCCCAAATTTTCCATCGATAAATGGGGTTTGCGTAAATCTAATTTTCACATATCCTAGTTGCGATTTGGACAAACTCATAAAAAACACATATTTTCGACACATCAACTATTTTGCCAAACTCGGACTCATCAAATTGCTCAAAAAATCAACTTTGCTTAAATCGCAGTTAAATGATATTCGGACTCAGATTTGATGAATTGGCACTCCGATTAATATGATCAAAATTCGAAATACCCCCAAACTTGACTTTTATAACATACCTGCACACTTGGAACAACCTTTGTAAGTTAAGTAATTTAAACCTTTACCGATGGGCATATTAACATACGATGTCTATCAACAAAGTATTCCAAGATAAGGTCATTAGATTTATCCGCACTCCTCAGGAATGTTTAGTGATCGCCAAAGATATCTTCATAGGATCTACACAGGGTGATGAATTGAAGATCATTACTGCTAAATTCGAAGTCAAGAAAATGGCACTTAAACTTGATACCAAGACTAGGGTTTTCTATGTACTTAGCGAGAACGCAGCACTTTATTATCTTACAAAAAAGCATGCAACTCAATTACACAACTTTATACGCGCATCGTTCGCCGAACTCAAGATTGCCGGAATCAGAGAATATAAATCATACATGAACTGGCTCAGTGATGAAGCAGAAACTTGTATCAACAACAATAACATTGTGGATTTGCGCCGATATACTAATCCTAATAATCGAGCAAAATACTTGAACAAAGACTTCGACCCTAAAGATAAACTTATGCGAGCCAGAGCAGCAAGGCATTATCTTTCTGATTGGCTCACTGAAACCTATCCATTCAGCACCCGTAACAAAGACCTCTTCTGGCTGACTTGTTATCCTGAACCCGAAAGTAAACTTTATGAATACCTCGCTTCAACCGAATTGGTAAATCTTGACGCCGAAGATCCCGCAATTTCATTAACTTTTGGTTATATGATAGGACTAGCACATGCATCGGGAGTACAAGCTTGGCCAATTTCCGAAACCTGGACATATAATGGAGGTAAATTTATAGCGGCCGGAGAGAACCGAGATTGTATAGCATATGATTACACTAGCGACAAAAACGAGAGAATCGTATTCAAGATTTACATATAAAGTCCGATCATCGAGTAACTCAACTTTCTACAAATATGTCGAAGTTCGGCTAAATCGCCGTCTGCGGGCATATAACGCAAAAATAAACATTTTTTGTAAAATCGCCAACTTCGGGTAACTTTCGAGCCCCAGTACCGTAAATAGAAACATTACTAAACTTATTACTTTTATATAGTCCCGAAAATGTAAGTGCCCCAAATTCGAGTCTGGTATACTCCGGGTGAACATCGATTTTGGATGGTACCCAAATCAGCGTTTCCCGGCTTCCCATGAACTTCAAAAGAGGTCGATCACGTTTTTTATAAAAAATGAAAACGCGTGAAACGTCGATTTGGCCATTCTTCACTTTTTTATAAAATATTAATTATTTCATGACTCCGTATGGTCCAAGGCTATGCGACTCTAGTATATAACTCGAATTTAAGGGTTCTTTTCATTTTTGAAAATTATTATCTATACACCACATACCCAGCCCGCTAAAGTCTCCATTAATATTATTGGATTAAATATTAATCAACGAGTATATTAACACACGATGTCATTGGAAACATTTATGGTAGACAATTTCTCAGTAAGAGTTACCCGAGATGGTAACGAATATTATGTTCTAGGTTGCGATCTCGGTGCAATATTTGATGACAACAATATCTCTAAGAGTTGTGAAACGGTAGATAAAGCTAACATGTTTAAGAAGAAACTAAACCTAGGTAGCCGAGAAATGCCCTATATTTTACTGACTTTGGAAGGCGTAGAACAATACTGTAAAGTTAAGTTAAAGCGCAATAAAGAAAAGGTACCGCGTGTGCTAGCCAGGATCAACGAAATCTTCGACGAACTTGACAGCCCATATACCATCAGAGAATATATCTGCGATGAACCATGGATAATCAGACAATGTGCAGCTCAACTAGTAGATGAAGCCGGCTTGCCACTTCTTAACCCAACTCCAGACATCAGAAACTGCATCTGTCCAAATCTTGCAAATGTGATTACGAACCCCTATACTTGTAAATCCGGTATTGTTGAAGAACTTGCCATAACTTGGATGAGCGAAACTTACCCTTTCATGCGAGCCGATAATCGAAACGAATCTAGACTTCGGGATAAATACATACACGCCGGGAAATATCTATTGCAGGCGATTATGACAGACCTCAAGAATACAACTGGTCTCACTGGCCCGATTACTGCAAATGACTTATCTATCAGAAGAGCAAGAGATTATCTCCGCAACAACATCCGACCAGATCCACTAACTTGGCAATCTTTTCTGAATGGCGAAATAAAGAAATCGGGAGTCGTCAAAGTGTATAAGTTGCAAAATTGGGGCCTTATTGACAGACCCGATCACACGAGGGCACTCAAGTTCGTTTATGTCAAAGGTCGCAACGATGTTATCGACATTACGGTTTTGCGAATTTAGATCAAAAGAAAACTTCGATGTAACATATAGTTATGTTGAAGTTCAACTTTTTGAAGCCGAAAGAAGCACATGATGCACAAGCAGTGTTGGGTGTATATACCAATTCCCAGAAACTTGGAGATAGATTTATTGTTCGAGCGCCACTTGATGGGTCAAAATATTATGTTTTTCAGGACACCAAAGCTTACTTGGCGCATGTTGCGAGTTTAAGCAAAGAGAAGAGGTGCTTCCATGAAGTTATCTGTGGCGGAGTTAGGCAAAAATTCAGGTTAGATATCGATGCCAAGAACTATCTAGGAAGTCGTAAGAGTTTTAAGGTTATTCTGGATAGTATGAAAAAATGCGTCGAAATAGCATTTGCCGTGAGACTCGGCTTTACTCTTACTCCCGATGACTTTGTAATTACTGATTCGTCCAACCGAGAGAAGTTATCATATCACATTATTGTTAACAACTATTGCTTCGAAAACAACCGAGAAGTAGAAAAGATGTTCAATATATTTTACAGTCAGCTTGATGCGGGCTTCCATAAATATGTTGACTCCGGTATTTATAGATCGGTTCAACATTTCCGACTTGCGGGTTGCTTTAAGGAAAATGAAGATAAGCCTCGATATAAGCGTATTATTTCGGGAGCCAAACATGAAGAACATCCCGAGTGTTCCTTTATTACCTATACTACTGGGTGTTATCTCGCTGAATCTTTTGGCGCCGATGATATTCCACAAGTTAGTGATGGAGAACTGGAAAGTGAAGAAGTTATGCATGCACTTGAATTGGCTCGCGACTATATTGGCGATTTTGAGTTGAGGAAGTGTGTCGGGAGAAGGATTGACTTGGACCGAGTCAAACCAGGATATTGTCGGATATGTGAACGTCTTCACGAAAAAGATGCATCTTTTCTAATCATGAACCCTAATGGTAAACTTGTCTTTGACTGCTATCGTAAGAATTCTATTGAGGGAGGTGGAGATAAAAGTAAATCTGGCATAGTCGTTGGCACCCTTGGTGAGAATTTCGGGCAAACGCACCATTCACTTTCCATTAAAGCCAGAGCTGAAAGTGGTATAGTTCTTCTCGATAAAATTGTTGATTCGGCTCATTTCAAGCAAACTGTGCAAGTTTCGAATTCCCACGTATATTCATCTCCCGTTATGCGTGAGTTTGAGACAGATAAAGATGTAATCTTAGTTCAGGCGAACATGAAAATGGGTAAAACAAAGGAACTCAGAAGGTACATAAACAAGGAATATCCCAAAGAAACATTGTCGTCAGATCGTATAATCATGCTATCACCAAGAGTAGCATTTACTGCTACACTAGATGGAGTGTTTGGTCAAGATGGATTTATTTCATACAACTCGGTTAGCGGAGCATTGAATCAGAATAGACTTATCGTCCAAGTTGAAAGTTTACACAGATATGCAATCGCCAACGAAAGACCAGCTCTACTTGTACTGGATGAATGCGAGTCTATCCTCGGCCAATTTGACTCACCTTATGTAAAATCTAATAAAGCCAGGATCTGGGGAATCTTTACTTATCTGGTTAAGCACGCTAAAAAGATAATCTGCATGGATGCACACCTGTCTCAACGAACTGTAAATGTGATTAAATCTATTCGACTTGATGCTGATTTCTTCTTACACAGGAATACTTACATGAATGCGATTGGAGATGTTTGCAATATCACTACTGACATAGGATTATTCTTAAAAAATATGTGCAGAGACCTTGAAGCTGGTCGTAAGATAGTAATTCCTACTAATTCTCGAACATATGCAGAAGCCATCGAACTTATGTTGACCGATAGATTCGGGAGCAAATACAAGGCGATAAATCTGATTACTCAGAAAACTTCGACTGAGTTGAAGAAAACCGAGTGTGCTGATGTGAATACTTATTGGCAAGGTTATGATATACTTATTTACACTCCGACTATATCCGCTGGTATATCATTCGAAGAGAAACACTTTGACTGTATCTATGCGATGTTTATCGATCAATCATGCCCAGTCGAAGATTGTATGCAGATGCTTATGAGAGTGCGTAACCTGGCAAGTAAGCGAATTAATATACATTTTAACCGAGTTGGCAACAATCTACCTACTACAACCGAAGATATAAGAGCCTATATTCAGAGTAGCAATGAAGCTTTACATGATACGACACTTTCTAAGCTAGATCATACTTACGATGTCAACGGAATGCTAAAGTTTTATGAAACTCCCTGTTTTATTCTGTACCTCGAAAATCAGCGTATTATCAACCTGAGTAAGAATAATCTTATTAGTGTTATGCTTGGTTATTTCAAAGCAATCGGGGCTAAAATATGTGTGATGCGTGAAGCTGCCGATGACGAAGATTTAGACGACAATCAAGAAGTCCGAGAATCCTTCAACGAATATGTAAAATCAGGAAAAGATGCGCAGTACAAAAGTATCGCAGAAGCACCTAACCTGGAACCTGAAGAGAGAACCTTCTTTGAATTGAGAAAACAAAAAGTTGAGTTGGGTAATGCAGTGCCGCCTCTATCAACCACTCAAGAATTCTCTTACACAAAATACCAGCTGCAAGAATATTATGGTATTGACTCTCGGTATATTGACGCTAAATACGTTAAGACATATTTCAGGAATAGTGTAAGACGGCGATTCCGGGAAATCGGAAGAATTGTTGCATATGGTGATCCGAAAGAGTCGCTCCAAGTGATAAGAGCCAGAGATATGCAGCGACAAGAGAAAGGTCGCCAAAATAATAATGTGGATGAGTCTATCTACGATTTGCACCTATTCTGCGTAACATTTATGGAAAAGTCTGAGCTTCGTAAATTTCCAGACACGAGACGTGGAACCTATATATTGCCACATGTGATAATGGGAAATATTAAAGGTCCAGATGAGTACACAAAACTGGTAAATCAAATGAAGCGATGTTATATTAATTTAGGCAAAGTATATAAGAACGATGTACCCGAGATTATACCTACTGGTAAATCCGATATACGCGACTTTATTACGGCAGCTTCACGGATCGTCTCAACATTTTATGGTCTTGCATGGAAATACGATAAAAATAAAGATGGTCTAATCGCCATAAACTTTAACGCTAAAAAAATATTTGATATTGGGAAGGAGAAGAGTGTCGGCTCCCGCTTACCATATATCAAACTAACATAATCCGAGTAATTTTATCATTCGGGTAGAGTGTTTAAATCATTGCTAAGCCAGTTTCCTTAGCATACTTATGATACTCCTCTAACCCACACAACAATATACTTTTTTTAAATCAAAAATTATAAAATTGAATTTGCCAAGTGGCATATCAACCAAAGATGCAAGACGTCCTAGAACATTGTATATTGCCATTCTGTGGTATCCGAGAACTTACGTGGTTAATGTCCGTCAACAAGGCAATCAACGTCGCTATTCGTAAAACCCCGATTTATGTTGAGTTCGCGGATCATTACATAAACAAATTCGATGACAAGTCCAAAATGCATGAAGATAGACTGATTTTTATAGAACTCTGTCAGGCACCTATTGCGAAAAAAGCACTGGCACATATCACAAAATATCGCTTAAGTTCCATCGATTTTGTTGACGCGTACAATAAAGGTTTGATGCATATCGCAGAATATTTACACGATGCTGGTGATAATACTGTTACATTCGAATACGCCTGCAGATGGAAGGAGTTTGACTTGGCGAAGTGGATATACAAATCAAAAAACAAGAAAACCCGTGCAGTGATTCTCGATCATGCGTTCATAGACGCGTGCAAAAATAACAATTTCGAACTAGCTCAATGGTTATATAACCTCGATCACATAGATGGTAGCCAAATTGAGCGAGCACTTTCAGCAGCGTATAACCTTGAGAAGCTCGCGGTTGTACGACGACTGCGTTCCGTTAAAAATATCAATCAGATAATTGAATTCACGCGCGAAAAGGGGCATCTAGAAATTGCAAAATGGCTCTATGATCTTCATGTCCCAGACCCCCAAACTCATATCGATATCCCTAACTTCGCAGGTAGTTATGACACATGTCGAATGATTGAATGGCTTGAAGAGATTATACGAATCTAATCTGCTTCAATAATGTCTGTTTTTTTAATTGAATCCGTCAAATGATATATCAGCCAAAGATGCAAGACGTCCTAGAACACTGTATACTGCCATTTTGCGATATTGTGGATTTATGTATACTTTCGCGGACTTGTCGCGTCATACACGCAGCAACCAAAGTACATCCGATTTATATGAAATACGCAAAGCGTCTTCGTCTGGATCACGAAATTTATGAAGTACTAGGCTCTAGTTGCAGAGATGGATACCTTCAGACTGCTATATGGGCGCATAGTAAAATACGCAAACGAAGAGCATCAAAAATTAAGAGGATATTTATCCCCGTGTGCTGCCATAATCAACTACATATAATACGATGGATGTATAGTGTTGCCGATATAAATGTGGAGAAACTACAATTGGCATTTCACATCGCGAGTTACCACGGTTACTTAGAAACTATGATCCTATTGCACAGTTTCGGCAACATCAAAATATCGCCGAAAGACTTTGAGCGTGTCGGAGGTCACGGCAATGTCGAAGTTGCGGAATGGTTATGTACCATTCTTCGCACGACGCGCAAAGAACATGAAGAAGCGCTCGAATATGCTTCTAGAGAAGGTCACATCCAGGTTGCGAAATGGATATGTAATGAGTTTGGCATAAAGACCACTCGACTGAGTTGGTTATTTCCTCAAGCATGTGAAAATGGTCAATTACAATTTGCGAAATGGATCTACAGCCTAAAGAGCACGTATATTGATGTTGGAGATATACATACATTTATATGTGCGTGTAAACGCAATCATCTTGAAGTTGCACAGTGGTTATATAGCTTCGGCAGAATACGCGTAACTGACGATATGTTTGATTCGGCGTGTATAAGTTGTGGTCCCGAAGTTGCACAGTGGCTATACGCTGTTGGTATTATTTATGCCAGTCGTCATGCATTTGAAACCGCATGTGTGTATGGTCGTCTCAAAACTGCACAGTGGTTATATGACTTAGGTGCAGCTGCGGGTACAGATTTAACTATTCTCAGCAGAAATGCTCGTGTCAATTGTCAGATAGAAAATGCAATGTGGCTCGACGACATTATCCAAATCGCAGAGTGATCGGTCTATTTTTTAATTGAAGTTCCCAGGCAGTATACTAAGATGCTGACTTTAAGATTGCGCATGTCACTTTTGCGTAGGATTTTTACCACTGTATCTAAAAGAACATATAACATGAGAACTCCTGAAACTAATCAACGACCTGAAATCAAACTTAACAGTAAAGATAGAGTTGAAGCCTACTTAATTACTAATGCGTTAGGTACATTTATTGCATTGCCATTTTCATTGATGGTAGGTGTGAATCCGCTTGCTGTAATCGTAACTTTACTTTGCGCAACCACAATTATGTTTTATCCCAGACAGTTATTCACGCTCTGCTTTATAGCACTTCTTATGGGGGTGTTTGGTTCGTATTGATCGGTCTATTTTTTGAACTGCTTCGAATCGCCCAATTAAACAAACCGAGCACTAATTATACTTTCATGATGTCTGATTTTATCGAAATGACAAAATGGCTATACGACCTGATGAGTAATGAATTGTGCAAAAATAACATAGAGATACGAAAGGCGCGAGTCTTCGAAGATGCATGTCTTGGCGTAAATGTATTTACTGGAAGATAATACTCCGATTTACGATTTAAACCAAGAACTGGAGATTATGTCACAAAATGCGCTCAATCGATTCTGAATACGCGTTTACGTGTGGGGGCTTCAAGATCAATGTACCGATCTCCCATCTGATAAATGACTTCATCAACAATTCACATTTCGGAAAATGCAGGAGAAGTTTAGGAGAGGTGTTGGGACTTATTAAATTACTTGGATTCAGATCTGTGAAACCTGATGAAATCTCGGGGACTGTCGAAGTTGAAATAGACCTATCTAGGGGAGATCCCAGAAAGAGTGGTCTCAGAGGTATATTTTTCAGTGGACCCGGGTTATACGATTACATAATGCGAAATAAGCCGATAACCGTATGTCAGATCCAAATAAACGAAATATATAAAATGCAACCTGAAATAATGTTACTAAACACGCAGCACATATCCGTCGATGGTAAAGAAAAAATAAGAAATAACTATGGAAGTTTCTTGGTCGGCAGCGATTACCCCATATATAATCCTCATAATGCTTCTTTGATCATAGATATTCCAGGTCTAGCAAAGTGGGCATTGGAGCATTTTAACTACGGCATGCTGGTATTACCACAAACAATAAACATAGGTAGACTTGGAAGTTTGCAGGCAAAAGACAAACAAGATTGCCTGAATGTATTTTATAACCCAGAAGAAGTATATGATTTCATAAAAAACCCATATATGAAGTTGAAGTTCATACACAAGTTTGGGTTACACAAAGGCAGCCGATATCCGATAAACTTACCCGTATATTTGGGAGACAATAGACTTTGTGGCATTGGGTTGCTTAAAATGATATACCAGTTGAATAGACATATATACAGCGAGGGCGAACTTCGTACATTCTTTAACGTGTTCTATAACCTGGATTGGGATATTCAGGGAGCCGAGATAATCGGAAAGGCAAAGAGGCTTGTAAGAATAGGAAATAAGCTATTTTGCGTATTACCCCCAGAGTTGGCAGATAGGGATATTCATGCACGTGTAGTGTATAATCCGCCAACTGTATATAGAACTATTCACAGACCTGGGTATATAGAGTTTACGGGCGATTCATTCTGGCACATGGTAGAGAAATATAATTGAATGTGCGTTAAATATTACTAATGGACGTATTCAAGTATCAGATTTTAGCACACATTGATGGGCTTGACTTGGTCAACCTTGCGTGAACATGTCAAGAATATTATCAACTTCTTTGTAAGAATTCTGTTTACCTTGAATTCAGCAAGAATTATCGCCCCAAGATGGGCGTCAAGGATGCTTGCAGAGATGGACATTTCTACATCGCCCGTTACCTTCATGCCAAAAATGGCTCCGTTGACAACAAGTCCTTATTTGGAATTGCCTGTGAAAATGGGCATTTTGAGATTGCACAATGGCTGCATTCACTTGGCATTACTATTAGTAAAGAGGAATACATATTTTACTTCGAAGAAGCTTGCAATTCCGGCAAGCTTAAGTTAGTGAAGTGGATATATTCCATAAACAAGGCTTGTATGTCTGAAAAGAATGCTCAGGGTGCATTCAACGTAGCTATCAGGAGCGGCAATCTTAAACTCCTGAAATGGATGTGCACTTCCAAGCACGTTCATGTTGGATATGAGCAATTTGCTATGGCGACTGGCATACAAGGGCGCATGCATGTAGTTGAATGGATCTATGAATGTAAGGAGTTCCGAATTCTGGACCATGTAAATAACTTGATGGAACTTGGTTGTCGCGAAAATAATGCAGAGTTGATTAAGTGGCTCTGTACCCTCAATGAAATTGTCGAAACCCGGTCTGTGTACCAAAAATTAAAGGCTAAAATCCAATCTGAGCATTTCGCTGAAGCTTGTGAAACTGGAGATTTCGAAGTTGCAGAGTTGTTTTACAGATTGGGATTCATTTCACCAAAGGCAGTAGGTAATTCTGCGTTCGTCAATGCTTGTCAAGAAGATCAGATTGAGAAAATGCAGTGGCTCTATACCCTAGGTCATGTTAATATCTCGAAGATTTATAAAAAAGTTCTTAGAATTGCTGGAGAAAATGGGAATGATGAAACAGTAGAATGGCTCAAGTCCTTGAAGGTTCCTACGAAGTAAACATTACTCTCTTTTTTGGTCAAAAAATATAAAATCATTTTATTCGCGGATCCATACAACTTCCGTTAACCTCAGGTCATTGGGATTTTGAGATTGTTTGCGGACTTCAGTGGTTGCACATTTTACCTTTTGTTGACTCCAATACTCGAGTTGAGTTGCGGCATTCTTCGTGGGTATCCTATATTTTACACCATCTTGCACCATTCGCGTCCAATATAATATCCTTTCCTCTATCTTCTCGGGGTCATTGTACTGGGAATTATGTATCTCGCAATCATCCGAAATAAACCTCACAGTCTTATGCATCTATAGATAGTTTATCCTTTTATTGATAACGATCTGGTAAATATTCAATAATATTTCTATGAGTTTTACAAACATCACAAAGCATATCAAGGATACCCCGACATTTATATATTCTAGTACGGGGACCAATATAGGCTAACCTTCGTAAATTCACCAGATTACATTTTTGAAATCCAAGTGAAACTCCCACTAATTCGGTCAATGTCGGCGAAATTGGAGCCATACACCTCGGATGACTTCCCCCACCCTGTCTTTTTTGTTTATCTGGTATGACCAACCTCGAGTTATAGAATATGACTTTCTCTATAACTTTAAGATCCTTGATGGGTAATTCTGTAATGGTATCTGTACACATGGGCGCACAATCTATATGGATTTCCTTGATTGTAGCTTTATTTACACTAACGAGGAACCGTATACAATCAACAGGTAATACTGTTCGCGAACCTGTCGTGGACGGATCTTCTTCACCTAAGGTTGCCCAAAGTACACCATTTTTACCCAAGTAAGTGTGCATATTTCTATAAACATACGAGATGTTTTTGTTAATCTCAAAGTCGAGTGTAGTCACCCCTTCTTGGTAATTTTCCTTCTGATAACTCCTAAATAATTGACCCAACTCGATATATTTGGGACCTTCAAATGATTGATCTACCGCAATATATTTGAGACTTGGGATATTGCGGAGTTCTTTAAATCGATGACTTTCCTTAGGTCTAAAATTGTACACCATGAGTATATCCAAGCCAGCAAGATACTCAATATTGTTTTTTACTAGAAGATCAGCGTTCAGGGCAATCTGCAACTTGAATGGGCATCTTCGGGCTTTTTCCATGTCAAGTGGGTCATTCACAAAGTACATATCAGTGTATGGATAAGTAACAGGATCAGGCCACCCAGACAATAACTCTGTTCTTGTATTCGAGTTTATGTTTATCACTCGTCGACGATCTACAAAATATGGCAAAAATGAAATAACAACGGCAAAAACATCTGTGGGTAATTGAGACATCGTTATTTTCAGGTGAATATCTTTATAATAAAATTACACTAGTCATCAAATGGCACATCGAATGATCCACCACAATTATATACAATACTTCCATCTTCTTCGTCACTATCACTGCAATAATAAACGGGATGATCATTAACTTTCATCAACACAGGTTTTACACCGCAAGTTGCCGTTCCGCAATTACAGCCATGAATACCGGCTGTCCAATATATAGTATCCCCTACTTCCACTTCCAGAAAACCAGTGTCATATACCTCAATATATCCGTGGTTATGGGAGTCGCGATTGAATTCTACTGGATCTAAGTAAAATGTTACATTAGGTTCTTTACATTTTGACTTTCCGCAAGCACATATTGATGCAACCCAATATACAGTTTTACTCATCTTGGTCTATGAATTGGTCGACTCTTTTTTTAATGTAGATATTTTCGGATTCGATTATTTGCCTTTGCCTGCCAAGAATACATCGGAGTAAATATCGAAGTTAAACTTCTTGACTCCATTGAGTTCCGGGTGCTTGCCGTCATCGAACAAATGTTGCCTAAACTCATACATATACTTGTCCCGAATTTTGCCCTTATGGAATACCTCGGTCATCTGCTTATTCAACTTCGCCCAAATGGAGAACAAACTATATACCCCACACTCTGTGTCCAGTTCTTGGTGTGGAATCCGGTTCATTGGCGCTAAAACAACTTTAACTCCAGGAGGTGCAATCTTTTCAAGTTCGATTTTCCGCCGAACCATCCAGGTGTCATACTCTTTTGGTGGTAGTCTTCCGCTACTGTTATAGAGACATATTTCCCATACTTTATCTCGCATGTCTACGAAAAGTCCCATCCAGTGAATACCTCTACCATCATATGTATCGGTATTTAACACGCAACCAAAAGTGCGAAATCCCTTATTGTATAGATCTTGGAATTTCACTTTAGCAAGTTCATCTTGTACTTCTTCATGATTTCTCATGGAAAACCTGCAAGGGTAGAAATCTTTGAAGTGTAACGCCCATTGTTTCATGACACCATCAATATTTACGTTTGTGAGCAACGAAGAATCTTTGGGTCCGCCTACTTTGAAATCACGCTCTAAGCTCTGTTTTATTTCGGTTGCCGGGATCTTATCGTAAATAAAGTCCGAAAGTAACAAACATCTCTGATCTTGGCAACCTGTTTTTTCCATTAATTTCTCGACAATGGACTCTTGCTCAACTTCTGGTTTTTGACTTGCCCCAGGAATAATATAATCCAAGATAGATTCAGGAAAACATGTAGTTGACTTACCTGCTGATATCAGTGAACACTCCGAGATATTGCCTGGTATCAGTGCTTGGAGTTCATGTGGCATATTATCGGACATTGCGGTCGTTGTGTTATAAATTAATTGAAAATAAAAAAATAACCTATTAACCTTCGATGGATCTATCTTTGCCCCGCGAGATAATACATGCTATATTATCTTATTTAAGAAGGAAGTGTCGCATACAAGTAGCCCAAGATATAGGATTGTCGCGCGAGTATATAATACATCAACAGAAACATACGCTCGTCGCTAATAAGGCAACGTATAAGATGTCCTCCGAATCTGGCAAACTCCAGTTGTATTCGATAAAAGCCGTACATTCCAACATTACCAAATTATCAGACAAGCAGATAGACCAATTGTATGAATGCTGCGTTTCGAGTCATCCCTCTATAACTAGGAGTGACATCAGATCGATCATCAGAGAGGGACCCGAGAAGATGACACTTCACAGGTGGAAATATCAATCTTTCGAAAGCGTTTTCGAATTAACCAGAGTACGCAAGTTTATAGTCCAGGTAACCCGCAATGATCAAATTCCAAGATTTCCTAAAATGCCGAACTTGCGTCACTTCAAAATATCCCATGACTCAAATGCGGGATATTATCATGATTTCAGTGGATTTGCCGAAGAGTTGATGACTTTGAAATGCAATACAACGAGTATAATTAACACTAATCTGCCGAAGTTATATAAGTTGGAGTGTAGTAGATTCGCCGTTGAAACCCTGCAATATTTACCAAAGTTGCGAGTATTGACTTTCGGGCAACTCTTGGGCGTTTTGAATAAAAATATATTGGATCGGGTTCATAGCATTGAGGGCGACGAAGATCCTGAAGATTCTGATTATTCTATATTGCGATTTAATTAAAAGCTATATTTTTTGATATACTGCATGATACCCGTTGAGATAATAATTGAGATAATCTCATTTCTGCAAAAATAAAACGCATGTAAAGTTATGTCATCACTGGGTGTATCGAGTTTACCAACAATAAACTTTACTCGTAACCACGCTTATGGAAAGAGTTACTATGTTTGGTATTGGGTCCGCGGAAGAATAAGATGGCTTGCCCTCTCTGGGTATATATTGTCCAAGCCTGACTTCGATGAACTTGCCGAATGTATATACCGATCTGCGAGATTGTACATTACTGCAAGAACAGTTAAGGCTATATATGGTTTCGGACCCCAAGAATTAATCGTGGATGAATGGGATAGATACCTCGAATGCAGATTTGGTATTAAGCGAATAACCCACCTGACAATCAGAGAAAGTAATTACACGGTTATACTTCTCCCATATATGCGCAACTTACGTTACCTGACATGTTTATCGGATCGCGATCGCTATAAGTTACAGATATTTATTCCCAAACAATATAATCCAAAGTTGATTTCGATTAGGTCAGTTAGCGCTGAAATTCAATTTGAAGATACAGGTTCGAAAATATAAAGTATGTTTGGGTATACTATTCTCGATCTTTTTGTGTTAACTACTACCACAGTTACAGCAGCCATTGCAATCTACGGGTTTGTCACGTTTAACAAGATTGCAAATGAAGTTAAAACTTTAGAAGCCGAAATAAGCAGAAAAATAAGAAAACATCAACCCAAAATAAACCGAGCGTATAATATTCTATCATCAGAAGTAGATAAGTTCTTAGCGGGAAAATAGATGTCTTTCGCGAAATAAATGTCTTTTTTAGCCGATTATATAAGTATGGACAAGCACACTGCGATTAAAGCTGAACTCGAACGACTGATGAAGAAAAAGAAAGAGTCATCGAAAAATATCGTTCAGGTCAACCAAGGAATAGATGCAATTGTATCTGTGGGAAAAAATGTGAAAACCTCAATGAAGAAGAAATAACTAATGCTCGGCACGATTTGTGCTCTTTTTTTATAATGGAAGAAACTAGCCTGTTTTTGGGAGGTTGCCCAAAGTGCGAAGTGTATATCGGGGGCGGGATCGAAAGATTCAAAAGATGTCGAAAGTTGGAGTCAGAGCTCAAAAATACTGAAAATGCCGATCATGTTATTAAGACGATGTATCCCGAAATGCTGCCACTGCGAAGAATGGCGAAAACCCGAGTTGTGGAATTATTAATGACGTCTATAATTTCGCAATCTGATATTGCCGATCAGTTATTCGAGCGTATATTAGATGCAACCAGATACATACAAAAGAAAGAATACGAGCACTTTATTGTTGGGGTACCTAAATCAGAGAGTCCTGACTTTTATTCTAGTTTGGTTATCGGCAATTATGACCTTAGCGTAACCAGGGGAATGTTATGCAGACCAGAACAGACATTGACGTTTCTTCGGGACTTCTTGGATTTCGCGGGATTTACTGAGTTTTCGGCTTTACCTGCAGCTCCCGTCATCGACATTAACATTACTGATTTTGTTCCTGGTAGCGATAATCTCAAGTATTTTCAGAATGCCGAGAAACAGATATGCGACCAGATAGATAAAGTCGAAGCTTTCTATATGGAATTAGTTAAACTACTTGAATCTGGTCCTTTTCATATAAAAACCAAACTTGTGTAATATATGTTGAATATTCAGGCGATCGACCAGTTATCGGCGAGTTTGCGTAAGTTGGTAGACGAGGCCACAAGAATGGCAATGCAGTCGACTGTTGGTTCCCGACATGGAGCAGTATTATTTTCACAATCAGGTCGCAAGATTTGTGATATCGGGAAGAATGAACATGGTAATAGTATTTATGGATTTGATGTACCATCGATCCATGCAGAAGCAAAGTCATTGGGTTATTTGCGGGATAAGTGTCATTGCGTTTTACGGGGCT
>Ga0302296_1001388_pt1 | contig 17519 bp, 9 predicted proteins | sample III_Fen_N3_1_FD_194546 | JGI IMG/M metagenome (GOLD analysis project Ga0302296, IMG submission 194546) | Peat permafrost microbial communities from Stordalen Mire near Abisko, Sweden - III_Fen_N3_1 | ecosystem: Environmental > Terrestrial > Soil > Wetlands > Permafrost | place: Sweden: Abisko...
AGGCTTCGGCTCCGGTTGTACACAAAAACACAGCACCAAGCAGTATAAATCCTTTGGGATATTGGGTTAGGAAATTGAATGCATAAATCGGGTTCACTGCATTTAGAATTTCAGGAGATGTGGTGATTTGAGAAAATCCAAGCACAGCGAGCATTCCGAACCAAATGACCATAATTGGACCAAATGAGTTTCCGATAAATTTTGTACCGAATTGCTGAACAAAGAACAATGCTGAAATAATGAAAAGAACTACTGGTATTACCGGAATGTGAGGATTAATCATTCGTAACCCTTCGATAGAAGATGAAACTGTAATTGATGGAGTAATTACACCATCGGCCAATAGAGCACTTCCACCAATCATAGTAAGAGTTGCCGCCCAGGTCGACTTCTTCTTCATCAGGGCAAACAAAGCAAAAATTCCACCCTCGCCGTGGTTGTCGGCGCGCAACGTGATGATAACATATTTTAGAGTTGTCTGAAGCGTCAAGGTCCAAAAGACCAAGGATAAAGCACCGTAAACCAGAAGTTGGTCGAACCGGTTCGCACCCGAAATAATTGCTTTTACGACATATAAAGGACTGGTTCCGATGTCTCCAAAAACAATTCCTATGGTAATTAATAATCCTGCGAAAGTAACTTTGTTTAACGATGGATGACCGGATCCCGACATATCAACTTGTTGTTAAAATTTTTAAGGTAGTGTCAAAGTTATACAAAGACAGTATTAGTTATTCGTTTTCTGATAAATTCAATCCCGAAATTTTATAATTAATTAAGAATACGAAATTTGGAAAAATGATTTCATTAGGGTTTTTAGGCATGAATAATTGATATAATTCAGTATAAAATGGTTTAATACCCTCTGAAAATGGTTCTTTTTTCATTTTAGTAACTGGTCATATCGAATGAGGGTATTTTCCATTTTAGTGTATTGAATATTACTTTCACAGAAATAACAATTTCCAACGGAAATTAGAAACGATGAAATGTAATATTTAAAATTGTAGACCAATTGCTTTTTTTGCTTTTAGCCAATTTATGTTCCTAAAATTCAATTTGTATCTTTGGAACGAGTAAATCATGAATCAATGAATATTGAAGAATTCAGGGAATATTGCATTCTAAAACCAGGAGTTACTGAGGAATTCCCGTTTAATGAAACCACCCTGGTTTTTAAAGTGATGGGCAAAATGTTTGCTTTAACTAATCTGGATGGCGAATGGAGCCTGGCGTTGAAGTGCGATCCGGAAAAGGCAATTGAGCTTCGTGAGCAGTTTCCGGCTATTCAACCCGGATACCACATGAGCAAAGTGCACTGGAATACAGTGATAATGGACGGTTCGCTCAGTCGAAAGTTGATTATGGAACTGATTGACCATTCGTACCAGTTGGTGGTTGATAAGTTGCCGATGAAATTGAAGCAGGAATTATCTGGGCGATGAAGCGGCGAGGCGACTAGGCGATGATATCACTGGAAAACCAGACGACTGAATTCGGATCAATTTGACTATTAGAAAATCCCCCAATCGCAATGACTTGGGTTAGAAATTGAAGATTACAAATTAGATGTGCCAATAAAATATCACAGAAAATAAGAAATGGAAACATACGAACTTAAAGGCGAAGAATACATTGAACTGATTAAGTTGCTGAAAATTATGCGCATCAGCGAGTCTGGCGGACAGGCCAAATTGATGGTTGAAGATGGAATTGTTTTCCGAAATGGAGAACCCGAATTTCGCAAAAGGGCAAAATTAAGAAGCGGCGATGTAATTGAGGTTTTTGAGTTTAAGATCAAAATTGGATAACCTCATCCCCAGGCCTTCTCCGAGGGAGAAGGGAGTTAATCAACGATATTCAAATCGAAATTTACAAAAGAAAGGTTTCGTTTCTCGTATGCACGACCAAAAGTCCCCCGTTTGGGGGAATTAGGGGGCAAAAGATAGTTTTAAAAGTTAAGCATCATGGTTCGATTGAATGATTCATTTGAATATGATTTTTATTACGGAGCCTCTGTCGAAACAAAAGCTAGAGCAGCTGAGTTACGAAAAAACATGACTACTGCCGAAAATTTTTTGTGGCAACAATTACGAAATAGAAAAGTTGAAGGATTAAAATTTCGTCGGCAGCATCCAGTAGCCATTTTCATTCTCGATTTTTATTGCCATGAACGAAAGTTGGCAATCGAGGTTGATGGAGAAATCCACAATCAAGAGGATCAGAAAGAGTGGGACGAGAATAGAACTTTTGAATTGAATGAATTCGGAATTCAAATATTGAGGTTTTCAAATGATGAGGTAATTTCTCATACAGAAAGAGTCGTTGATTCAATAATTGAATTTCTTAAACTTTGTAAGCCTCATCCCCAACCCTTCTCCGAGGGAGAAGGGAGCAGATCGTGAAAGTTCGGAACAGTCTGATAAATAAAAAGTGAAGATTTACTAAATCTATACGATCAAAAGTCCCCCGTTTGTGTTGCCTGAGCCTGCCGAAGGAGGAATTAGGGGGCAAAAAAGGTGAACCCGAAATTCGCAAATTAGCCGAATTGTAAGGAGGCGATTGATTGAGCTGTTTATCTATAAAATAGGGATAATTTTGCCAAAATTGCGGATTAGAATGTCGAACGATAAAAATCGATAGATGAACACACTAGTTTGGTACCTCAGCTTGCTATTTTGGTAGTTGAAGCTTTGAATTTCAATGTATAAAACTAATTTTACGGTGTGTTTTTAGACTCGGTGCGCATGGGGGGATTTTACATTATTTGTTTTTTAAATTTTTGGGCTGCTTTTATTGGCCGGCTATTTTGTCGGTTAGTATCTCAAATGGCCTTGCTATCTTCTTTTCTAAATACTGCACCATATTCCTTTATTAGTTTCTTTGCAAGCATTCTTGCTGCATTTCAGCCTTTGGGCATCCACTTAAAACCCCAAAGCGTATGATGAAAAGTTTACTTCTTTCAAAAAAAATAGGGATTATTCTGATTGTGCTTGCTGGGTTGCTGGTAGGAGCAGGGAATGTTGAAGGGGCGACAATTACTTCTGCGGTAACAGGTAATTGGAATGCAGCTACAACTTGGGCTGCCATTGCCAGAGCTGGAACAATAACAACATCTACTGCAAATGTAAATCTAACTGGAGTTGGCACTGCTTTTCTAACTGAACTAGCCGTTGGTAGCGTTGTTAAAACAAGCGGTGGGGTTACTATTGGAACAATTGCATCGATTACCAGTAATACCGTAGCAACATTTGTTGCCAATGCAGTTTCAAACAATACTGGTATTGCATATATAGCACAGATTGTACCATTATCTTCAGACAATGCTATATTAGCAACAGCAATTACTGTAACTTTAACAGCACCTGCTTCCATAACCAACCTTACTTTAAATGCAACTACCAGCAAATTAGTTCTCAATGCGAGTCAAACGCTTACAGTATCAGGAATTTATACAAACGGCGGAACCACCACTACAAATGGGGTCAACGGTCCTGGAACCATTTTCTTTACAGGTGCTGCAAGCTTCGGTACGCTGACACTAACCGGTACACGGCCAAACGTAACAATTGGTGATGGGACTACTGCAAATACAGTAACGATTGGTGCTGCTACACTTGTTGCCGACCTTACAGTTAATGCTAACGCTACTTTAACCAATTCCACTTTTACTGTTGGGATAGGTGGAAGCCTTTCAGTTAATGGAATATTTAATGCAGGAACTGGAATTTATACCCTAACCGGAGCAGCTAAAACAATTGGTGGAACAGCAACCTCTGTAAGTATTCCGAGTTTAACAATTACATCTCCCGGTGCATATACTCTTGGAGGAAGTACGACCATTTTAACCGTTGCCACTGCATTGGCAGGAAATGGGAAATGGACACAGGCCGCTAATACTATATTAAATGTTGGAGGAACTTCTGGAATTACCGCACTTGATGCGTCTACCAATGCTGGCAATACAGTCAATTATACTGGAGCTGCTCAGACGGTAAAAGCTACCACTTATTACAATTTGACACTTGCTGGCTCAGGTATAAAGACTTTAGGTGCTATCGCAACAATAAATGGGACAATGACTGTCAATTCGGGGGTAACGCTTAACGCAGGAAATTTCTCTCATGTATTTGGCACTGGTTCTATGGCTACGATAAATGGTATATTTCAAACCGCAAATACAGCAGGTTTTTCAGGTGGCGCATCCACTGCAATCAGCTCTACAAATTCACCTTTAGTCACTCTTGGCTCAGCTTCAACCATTGAATATTCTGCGACTACAGGTAGTCAGGCCGTAACCGGAATAACATACAACAACTTAAAACTGTCTAATACAAGCGGTACAAATACCGCCAATGGCACAGTAACGGTAAATGGAACACTTACCACAACTGCCAGTGGAATTTTCAATATGGGATCCAATTTGCTTTCTGTTTCCATGGTAGCAAATGCCGGAACGCTGACCACTCAAAACACCTCATCTACACCTATTACATCAGGAAAAACCTGGGGTGGAACTGTAAACTATAATGCTACCACTGGCGGTCAAACAGTGGTTGCCGGAACTTATAATAATTTGACATTCACTAATACCAGCGGAACGCAAACAGCAGTTGGTGCATTAACTGTCAACGGAACTTTAACTACAACTGCAGGGGGCACTTTAAATATGGGTACTAATCAGTTGCTAGGTACATTAACTGCAGCAAATTCAGGTACAATCAGGACACAGAATCTTTTAAATCCTGCGATTACTTCAGGAGACACTTGGGCAGGAACAGTAGTTTTTGATGCTACTACCGGGACACAGTCTGTGCCTGCCGGAATTTATAATAATTTGACATTCAGTAATACCAGCGGAACGCAAACAGCGGTTGGTGCATTAACCGTCAACGGAACTTTAACTACAACTGCAGGGGGTACTTTAAATATGGGTACTAATCAGTTGCTAGGAACATTAACTGCAGCAAATTCAGGTACAATCAGGACACAGAACCTTTCAAGTCCTGCTATTACTTCAGGAGACACTTGGACAGGAACAGTAGTTTTTGATGCTACTACCGGAACACAGTTTGTGCCTGCCGGAACTTATAATAATTTGACATTCAGCAATACCGGCGGAACGCAAACAGCAGTTGGCGCATTAACCGTCAACGGAACATTAGCAACTACCTCCGGTGGTATCTTGAATATGGGGACTAACCAATTATTAGGAACGCTAACCACTGTGACTAATGGAGGAACAATTCAAACTCAAAATACTACTGCAACCCCGATTCCGACAGGAAAAACCTGGGGCGGAACAATGCAATATGGTGTAACGGCAGGAGGTCAAACTGTCATGGCAGGTACTTATAATAATTTGACATTCAGTAATACCAGCGGAACGCAAACAGCAGTTGGTGGTGCATTAACTGTTAACGGAACTTTAACTACAACTGCTGGGGGTACTTTAAATATGGGTACTAATCAGTTGCTAGGCACTTTGACTAATGTTGCTAATGGAGGAACAATTCAAACACAAAATAATACTGCAACCCCAATTCCGAATGGAAAAACGTGGGGCGGAACAATGCTATATAATGGTGTAGCGCAAACTATAGCTTCAGGAACTTACAACAACCTTATACTTTCGGGAACCTTGGCAAAAACAATTCCTGCTGGGACATCAATTACGGGCAACTTGAATATTCGGCCTGGGGGAACAGGGACGGCTACAGCAAGTATCGCTGCAGGACAAAATATTTCTGTGGGTACTCTCTCGTTTGCAGATGTTCTTCAAGTTGTTGGAACCTGGGGTTATGGTCCTGCCAATCCACCTTTAAATAAAAATCTAATCTATTTTGCTAGTACCACTGGTTATTTAACTGTTGGGGTTGGTATAGCTACACAGATTTCGATCTACGCAGGCAATAATCAAAGCGCTACAGTGAGTACATCGGTGGTAACAGCCCCAAGTGTGATTGTAAAAGATGTTTATAATAATCCGGTAAGTGGGGTTAGTGTTACTTTTGCAGTAGTGATAGGGGGTGGGGCAGCAACAGGATTGACGGCAACAACTGATGTAAGTGGTATTGCCACCGTAGGCAGTTGGACCTTAGGTTCAACCGTCGGAACGAATAATCTATCAGCAACCAGCGCAGGTCTTAGCGGTTCACCGTTAACTTTTACAGCTACTGGCACGGTCGGGGCTTTGGATCACTTCGACATTTCAACGATTACTTCCCCGCAGACAGTGGGAACAGCCATTACGGGCATCACATTAACGGCTAAGGATGCAAATAACAACACGGTGACCAGTTTCACCGGCACCGTTGATTACACCGGCACTGCAGGAATTACGGGTACATCTGCTTCTTTTACTTCTGGTGTGTTATCTGGCGTTAGTGTAACTCCAATTTTATATGGAAATACAAGAACATTTATAGTAACTGGAACCGGCAAAACCGGAACCGCAACTTTTGATGTGTCAACTTTCGGAAACAATACCTCAACGCAGTTCCGTACGAAAAAATCTGGCGAATGGGGCGATATAGCAACATGGGAAAGCTCAAATGATGGTATAACTTGGGTTGATGCCAGTATTACACCTAACAGTGCAAATGGAACGATTACGATACTAAATACACACACCGTAACCGTGGCTGCCGATGTTACCGCTGACCAGCTTACAGTAAATAGTGGTGGTTCTATTGTTGTTAACAATGGTATTAGTTTATCAATTGCTCATGGTTCCGGAGTTTCAGATATGGTTATTAGTAATGGTGGAAATGTAGGTGTTAATGGATTTATAAGGCTTGGAACCGGAGCCGCAATTTCAAGTTCTGCAACAACTTTATTTTTTAATAGCGGGGGAACATACGAACATGCCCAGAATGGTGGCACAATCCCTACTGCCAATTGGGATGCCAATTCAACTTGTTTAATTACAGGAGTTACAGCCAATACACCCAGTGGAGGTGATCAGACATTTGGAAATTTTACCTGGAACTGCACCAGTCAAACAATTAATCTTTACCTTCAATCAAACATGACAGTGCAAGGTAATTTCACTGTTGCAAGTACAGGAGGTGCCGACAATGCAAACCACAGCCTTCGTATGTCAGGAACATCTGTGGGATATACAATAAGTGTTGGTGGAGATTTTACCGTTCAAAGCCCTGCAACATTCAAGATGAATAATGCTGGCAGCGCTTGCGTGCTGAACATAGCAGGTAATCTTAATGTAGATGGCCAAACTACTGGTAGTACTGGGTTCTATCTGAATACTGCCAATGCAACAAACAGCAGTGCAATTGTAAACCTTACAGGCGATTTAAATGTTTCATCCGGTTATCTGATTTTCAGCGATGATGGCGGTTCGTACCCCGCAATCCTTAACCTGATTGGAAAATTTAACCAAACAGGAGGCGAAATATCAAGTACTCAAACAACCGCAGGCTATATCGGAACATTAAATTTTGCAGGCACATCAACTCAAACTTTTACCAAATCCTCCGGTACAATTGCTAGCATTATCAACTTTACTATTAACAGCGGGGCAATTGTCGATTTTGGTACTTCAGAGCTTGATGGTTCAACGGGGACTTTTAAGCTTAGTTCGGGAGCGGGGATTATCACTGCTCATCAGCAAGGTCTTTCAACAACTGCCGGAACGGGAAGTATTCAGGTAACGGGTACAAAAACCTTTGATAATGCAGCCAACTATACTTACGATGGAACCGTTGCGCAGGTAACTGGAAATGGGTTACCTTCTACTGTGAGTAATCTTACATTTAGTAATGCGGCGGGAGTTACAATAACCAGCCAAACGGACATAACCAATAATTTTTCAATTTCATCTGGTTCCAAAGCAAATCTCGGGACATTTGCTTCGCCTAATAATCATACTTCGGGTAGTCTAACTTTGGGAGGTGAACAAACTGTATCTGGCTCGTGGGGTAGTACAAGTTCTCTTGCGGCAAACACAAACGATATTTATTTTGCTGCTACTTCAGGAATAATAAATGTTACAACCACAACTTGTTCTTCACCGAGCGCTCCAACAACAACCGGCTCCTCAATTTGTATCGGTACAATATCTACATTATCAGCCTCCGGTGCAATAAATGGTCAAAAATATAAATGGTACAGTGCAGTAAGCGGTGGTACTACTTTAAAAACCAGTACAGATTATAGCGACAATACATATACTACCCCCATTATTGGAGCTACTACCAGTTATTGGGTAACTATTTTGAATGCTGGAGGATGTGAAAGTTCACGGACTCAGGTTACAGCTACTTTCCCGGCAGTTTCCCCTGATAATCAAAATCTATCAGGAACAAATTCGTGGATTGGCCATGTTTATGATGGACAAAATTTTGACACTTATTACGGGACGACGACTGAAACAGAGCAGTTTGATGAAAGCTTTGGAGGTGATTTAAATTGTTTTTCAATTAGTTCAAGTTTAGGAACAAGGTCGGTTTACACAGAAACATTTTCGGTAAAATACCGGATGAATTCATCAAAGGATGGATTGTACGTTGTTGACCTTGGATCGGATGATGGAAACCGTTTGACTGTTGATGGAACACTTATAGTTAACGATTGGACTGACCATAGTTTTGCTTCCCGCCCCAGGGTATTGATGAAGCTGAATGGTGCCAGTACTCTGGTTTATGATTTTTACGAAAATGGAGGTCAGAATCGTGTCGTATTTCAAAATTTAACTCTCGTATTAGGCAATATGCTTTCAACCAATACCACACAGAATGTTTGTATCGGGAATACAGGATCAGCAATTGGCGGTGATGTATTTCCAGATTTATCGGGAACTAGTTATTCTGGTCTTTCGAATCCCGGATACCAATGGGCATATAGTAAAATTTCATCTTCAGGTCCATGGATTGATATTTCGGGTGCAACTGCAGCAACCTATACTCCATCATTTACCGTTGCACCTTTCAATTCAGCAACGACATTTTATTTTATCAGAAAGGCCAGTGTTCAATCTGCCAATAATACTGGAATAGCAAATCCTTATGTGGCTACGAATGAATCGAATGCGGCAACGGTAATTGTTAATCCACTGTTACCGGCCAGCGTGAGCATAGCGGCAGTTCCGTCGGGCGCGATCTGTGCCGGAACCTCGGTCACTTTTACCGCCACCCCGACCAATGGTGGAACCACACCAACCTACCAGTGGTACAACGGGGCAAGTCTGATTACGGGTGCAACCAATTCGACTTATACTTCAACGGCATTAACCAATGGAAATTCGATAACCGTTCAGATGACTTCGAATGCCACTTGTGCCACGGGCAGTCCTGCCACCAGCAGTGCAATTGTCATGACAGTAAATCCACTGTTACCGGCCAGTGTGAGCATAGCGGCATCAGCTACAACGATCTGTGCCGGAACTTCGGTTACTTTTACCGCCACACCAACCAACGGCGGAACCACCCCAACCTACCAGTGGTACAACGGGGCAAGTCTGATTACGGGTGCAACCAGTTCGATTTATACTTCGACGGCATTAACCAATGGAAATTCGATCACTGTTCAGATGACTTCGAATGCCCCTTGTGCCACAGGCAATCCTGCCACCAGCAGTGCAATTGTCATGACCGTAAATCCACTACTACCGGCCAGCGTGAGCATAGCGGCAGTTCCGTCGGGCGCGATCTGTGCCGGAACTTCGGTTACTTTTACCGCCACCCCGACTAATGGAGGAACCACCCCAACTTACCAGTGGTACAACGGGGCAAGTCTGATTACGGGTGCAACCAATTCGACTTATACTTCAACGGCATTAACCAATGGAAATTCGATAACCGTTCAGATGACTTCGAATGCAACCTGTGTCATAGGCAATCCGGCGACTTCGAACGCGGTTACGATGACGGTTTATTCGCAGATTGGGAATAATACTTTGGATAATATTAACGGCAACCATGGTGTTATTTGTGGAACAGCCGCCGAAAATGCCAATGTAGTTATGACCGCACCGGCAGGTACAATTTTTACCAATGTTGGCTTTGCAAGTTATGGAACACCAAATGGAACTTGTCCATCATTTACAATAGGTACCTGCCATGCGTTAACCAGCCAATCGATTACTGAGCAATATGTTTTGGGTAATAATTCAGCAAATATTCCTGCAACGAATACAGTTTTCACCGATCCATGTGTTGGTACCCTGAAGCGCTTATTTGTAGTGGCAACTTATACTGAGCCGATATGCGCGGGAAATACTTCGGGAACAATTACTGGTGCTATACCTACGGGAGGAAATGGCACCTTCATTTATTCGTGGGAAAGCAGCACAACAAGTTCATCAATTGGATTTGTACCAGCTACGGGAACAAATAATCAACAAGATTATACGCCGGGAATAATGTCGCAGACCACTTGGTATCGGAGAACAGTTACATCCGGCGGATGCAGTGATGTGTCGAAAGTAATCATGATTAAAGTGACACCTGTACTTGCCGGTAATACGATCAGTTCAGATCAGTCAATTTGCACAGGCTTAACGCCTTCAACTTTAGCCGGATCAATTCCAACCGGTGGAGACGGCGCATTTACGTATTTATGGGAAATGAGTACAACAGGTTCAATATCTGGATTTTCGATTGCAAGCGGCACGAGCAACAGTCAAAATTACACTCCTTCAGCACTCACTCAAACAACCTGGTTCAGAAGAACAGTTACATCAGGCGGTTGTAATAATACCACGGCTGCAGTTCAAATAACAGTCAATCCATTACCAAACACAGGCTCAATTGTACCGGATTAAAACGAATAAAAAATAGATACAAACTTAAAAATCAAAATCATGAAAAAAACAACCTTTTATCTGATCGCACTGCTGGCATTAATGATGTCCAGCGTTGGAGCTATGGCTCAAAACTCGGGTACTATCCCTTATGCTGGCTCAACACATGTTTATACAGTCACTAAAAGTCCCACAACTGGAACAACACTTAGTTGGACTGTTTCAGGGGGTGGAGTCATACAAGGGGCAATAAACGGCACCTCTGCAACTGTACTTTGGGGAAGCACTGCTGGAACCTATACTGTTTCAGTGACAGAAACGACCCCTTCTCCTTCTTTTTGTTCTACACAGAGATCCTTTACGGTGACACTGGTTGCCAATCCATTTAACTTGACGGTTACTGCACCAAGTGCGGCTTGCGCGGCAGGGAGTGGAACTGTTATTCCGAATGCTGCAACGAGTCCAGGAAATACTACAATTGTATTTACTGTTGCCGCCACAGGAAATACAAAAGATTCGAAATTTGATTATCTATTATCCACTACAACTAGTGCGGTAATAAATTCAGTAGTAGTAAGCAATTCAATATATTCAGGAACAAGTTTAACTGGAACCAGTCTGACACTTCCGGGGGGAGTATCTTCATTTACAGTAACTGTCGTAGTTGCATCAAGATTCGACATTCAGGATTTGGTTACACTAAAACTTTCCAATGTCAAAGATTTTTACGGAACACCTGAAAATCTCACTACAGTTGCCGACAATGAAGGAACGGCAACAATTAATGCCGTACCGAAGACATCATCAATATCAACTGATTAATACATAAAATTCAATAAACACATATAATTATTATTAACATTTAAATTTTACACAATGAAAAAGCTATTATTTCTTTCGGTTTTCGCACTCTTTACTTTGGTGAGCGCTAATGTTTTTGGACAAAGTACCGGTACTACTCCGGCCCCTGGTGCGACTCACGAGTATAAAATTACTCCTGGGAATGTGGGTAATACAATTAAATGGACAGTTACCAAAGGTGGTTTAGTCACTCCCGCTACAGCATTAGAGGCATCAATTTCTGCTGACGGTTCAGCAATCACCAACATTACCTGGGGAACTGGAGTTACTGTAGGTGATTGGTATTATGTACATGTAACTGAAACTGCCGGAACTGCCGGATGTTCAAACGAAAAAGTTCTTCCGGTACATATTACTGCAAGTCCATTCTATTTGACTATTGGCGCAAAGAATACCAACCAGTGTTATGCAAATGCTGTAACAGTAAATTTGGATACTACAAATCCTGCAAATCCAGCAATAACTTATGTTAATGGAAATGCAATTGTACAATATACAGTTACTCCAAATGGATATAGTAGCACTACTAGTGGTTATTCATTTGATCTTGGTATTGCTTATGGTTCATATACAGGATTAACTGAAACACCTGCATTTACTGTATCAACTGGTACTGCAACTATGGTCGGCACAAAAGTTTCTGTATCCGATAACGTTCCAGTCACAATTACTTACACTATAGTAAATGCTACTCCATTTACCAATAGCAGTGCCGCAAATGCTGCCGATTACACAGCAACTGCAACAATTTCAGCCGGAAAAACTAACAATGGTGTTACAGATAATAATTCCGGAGCTAAAACAGGTGCTACAACAGTCGCAAGACCAAATACAACTGGAATTACAACGAACTAGCAGTTTGTTTTATTCATCATTGGTTTAATAGCTTTTTCCAATATACTGGCACATCGGGCTGTAGGATATTTTCTACAGCCCGAGAGTTGCCTGTTTGGAAGAATACTATTGATATCAATTTTATTGGTTAGTAATGACTTGACCCAGATGGGGAACAAGTGCAAATAGGTTTTTCACAGGCTTTTGTATAGCCGTGTTTAAGGCATATAGAAGCGGTGTACTCAGGATTGAGTATTATATCCGGATGTTTTGTGGCATCAGGAATTTTGAGGAGTATGGAAGCATATCAAATCCGTTTGTCCATGATTTATTCATTCGCAAATGAAATTTGATGTATGCGAAATGGCTTCTTCAATAAAATTATAGATGAAATGAAGATAGGTTTAAAGATATAAATGATCTTAAACGGATCGACATATAAACGCCTGTTGCTGGTAATGATATTGGCATTGTGGGCTGTGGCATTTGCCATGGCACAGGGAGGTGTGGTCGTATCCGAAGGTGATACAAAAACCTATCAGGTTGAAAATCATGCAGGAAGTTCCTATTCGTGGGTTGTGTATAATGATCCTGCTTTTAAAATATCGGCAACAAATTTAGAACTTCAAATTGAGTCTGGGAAAAACTCGTCATCTCTGGTTGTAACCTGGATGAAATCAGGGATTTATTATCCTGCGGTTGTCGAAACTGATCAGAAGGGATGCACAAACACCAAGGCAATTGCAATCACAGTAAACACGTCGAATCCGAATTTACCAACAGCACGAATTGCCGGTCCTTCTATTGTAAATCTTGGTAGTTGCGATGTTACAGGTCACATTATCGATGCCAGTGTTTCGGGTGGCGGAAGCCTTGCTTTCTCCTGGATGCCATCAAGCTATCTTGACAATATAACGAGTTCGAAACCGAAATTCCTACCGGGCAAAACAACCCGCTATCATTTAACAGTTACCAATAGCAGCGGACAAACCGATACCACATCGGTATTAATAGTGATTGCCAATCCACCGAAAGCTGTTACCGATAGAAATGTATATGTTAAAACACCCAATTCCAGTATTTTGCTTAGCGGAAATAAAAGTACCGGAACCGGGTTAACTTATTTATGGTTGTCGAAAGAAGGGATTATCCGAAATGGAGAAACCACTGCAACCGCAGAGGTTAGTGGACTGGGCATGTACTATTTAAAGGTTACCGATTCATACGGCTGTATAAGTCAGGATTCGGTAAATGTTGGTTTGTATACTCAGGCAATCAGGGATACCAGTACTACCAATATGAATTTTGCAGTTGACATCAATGTACTGATCAACGATATTCCGAAAAAGAAACTTGACCCTTCTACGTTGAGGATTGTATCGCCTCCACAAAACGGAATGGCAACAGTAGTTGGAGATTCGTTGGTATCTTATCTTCCGAATCAGTATTTTGTTGGGTCCGATAATTTTGTTTATTCCATCTGCGACTATTTCCAGAATTGCGATCAGGCAACCGTGTTGGTGTTAGTTAACGACATGCCATTCTTTATTCCGGAGGCTTTCTCTCCAAACGGGGATGGAATTAATGATAAGTTTGAAATCAAAGGAATAGCGAAATATAAAACGGTTGAGATCGAAATCTTTAACCGTTGGGGAAATATAGTCTACCGATCGAATAACTATGGTGAAGGACAGGGTAAAAGCGGATTCTGGGATGGAACTGCCAGCCAGGGAGTTCGCACCGGTTCAGGTCAGGTTCCTTCAGGTACCTATTTTTATATTTTGAAATTGGACGGAAAAGAAAAATTAAACGGGGCAATCTATCTGGATAGATAGGAAAAAAGTCCTAAAATGCGCTTGAGTTCTGAGTACCTAAAAATGTCACAAAGCATGGAAATTAAAACAAAATAAGAAATTGAGTAATTGTAAATACATAAAACGTATAAACCAGATGGTTGCCAGAGTTTTTCTGGTAAGCACGGTGATGTTTTGTGCTCTGGAATCGTTTGCACAACAAGATCCGATGTATACCCAATACATGGAAAACTTGCTGACTTTGAATCCTGCCTATGCCGGATCAAAGGATGTGTTGAGTATGATGATTGTTTCGCGTAATCAATGGGTCTCTATGCCGGGAGCGCCAGTAACCCGCTCGTTTTCGATGCATTCGCCAGTTAAAGGCCAAAAAATGGGTCTTGGGCTGTCGTTTCTCAGCGATCAGATTGGACCAGTAAAACAAACAGGAATTTATGCCGATTATTCATACACCTTAAGTTTTAGCAATCGGCGAAGTCTTTCGCTTGGGTTGAAGGCTGGAGTTAACTTTTTTGAAGCGGGTATTTCTGATTTGACGACCAACGACCCGAACGATCCCGTTTTTGCTAACGACATTAACCGAAGTTTCTTACCAAACTTTGGAGTTGGCGCGTTTTATTTTACCAACAGCTATTATTTTGGATTGTCAGTTCCCAAATTAATTGAAAATACGATTAACAAAAACGGAGTTTCTACTCAGAGTATCAGCAAAGAACAGATACATGTTTTTTTTATGGCGGGTTATGTATTTGATGTAAATAGAATTGTTAAATTTAAACCTTCCATATTAACCAAATATGTTAAGAATGCTCCAGTCTCTTTAGATATGACCGGAACATTCCTGTTTTACGATCGTCTTTGGTTGGGGGCAATGTATCGGGTTGGTGATTCCTTTGGAGGCTTATTGCAACTTCAGGCCACTGATCAGTTAAAAATTGGATACTCATATGATCTTCCGATTAACAAATTGGGAGCTTATAATAATGGAACACATGAGATTATGGTCACCTTCGATTTTAACTTCGGGAAAGGCAGGGTAAGATCTCCAAGATATTTCTAACAGAGAAAGCCCCGGTCAATTTGTCAGGTTCTTTAAGGTGTGCTGAAATTATAGATATTCGATTTGTTGAATGGTTTATTTTCGGGTGCAAAGAGCGATTTTTCAATGGCAAGACTTTCAGACATATTTCTGTGCGGAGTAATTCTAGTCCTTTTGTTTCCTACAGGTGGTTTCGGTCAGAAAATTACCGTTAAACTTGCCGATAAAAGTTTTGAGGAATTTTCATACATCGAGGCTATTGGTTTGTACGAATATGCCTATGAGAAAGACACTGCTGATAATTATGTAATAAAAAGGTTGGCAGAGTCGAACCGAAATGTAGGAAATACTGAAGCGGTTGAACGTTGGCTCAAAAAACTGATCGATCGTAAAGTGGCCATTCCTGAAGATATTTTCAATTATTCACAGGCGTTAAAAAGCAATGGTAAATATCTGATTGCGGAACAATGGTTGAAGGAATATTCTGATTTGAGACCTGAGGATGGACGAGTGAATTTGCAGGTTTCGCTGCTTGAATACATCAAGTTTCTGATGCGCGACTCCACCAATTATGAGCTTTTAAACACTTCAATAAACACCGTTGGTTCTGATATGGGCCCGGCTTTCTATAAAGATAGGCTTGTCTTTTCATCTACTTCAATAGGCTCCAAAGCTGGCGCTACTTATAAATGGAACGAACTTCCTTATTTAAAATTATATTCAGCCAAAATTGGTCCTTACGGCGATTTAAATTCAGTTGAACCTTTTGCCCCTAAATTGAAAACAGCTTATCACGACGGGCCGGTATCCATTGACGCAAAGAATGATATTATTTATTTTACGCGCAACAATTTGGTGAAAGGTAAAACTTCAAAAAGCCGTGATGGAGAGGTTAACCTGAAGATATTCCTCGGAAAATTGGTAGACGGGGATTGGAAATTGACGGGAGGGTTTAAGTACAATAGTGATGAATATTCAATAGGACATCCTGCGATCAGTAAAGATGGAACTACATTGTATTTTGCATCTGATATGCCCGGTGGTTATGGAAAATCCGACCTGTATTTCAGTAAATTGGCAAACGGACAATGGAGTAAACCAATCAATCTTGGCCCCAAGATAAATACTGAAGGGAATGAGTTATTCCTTTATGTTAGCGACGATGGTGTATTGTACTTTGCCAGCGATGGACATGGAGGTCTGGGTGGACTGGATATTTTCTTTTCGGTTCCTGAACAAGGAATTTTTACCAGCATTGAAAACATGGGCTATCCGGTAAATTCTTCAAAAGATGATTTTGGAATGGTACTGGATTCTACCGAGATGAAGGGTTATTTTGCTTCAAATCGCGTAGGAGGCAAAGGTGACGACGACCTTTATTTCATGAAAATCAAGCGCATACCCGTTATAATTCGCGGAGTTATAAAAGACCGGGACACAAAAGATGTACTTTCTGATGCAAAAGTTTCAGTAATTAACGAAGCTGGAAATACAATTGCATCAAGCGTCACCCGTATTGATGGGCAGTTCGAGTTTGAAGTAAACAAAGGTCAGCAATATATTATTAACGTTTCTAAGGAATTTTATAACGAAAACGAGGTCAATATTGGAACGGCATCGCTTCGTCCAAATGATGAAGCATTTTCAGAAATTTTCATTGAGCAAAAGCCTGAAGCCATTGATAATTCGCCAGCACCAAAAAGCATGGAAGAAGAGGATGGTGATGCTTTACAGGTTGTTGAGCTGGATTACATCAACTATGATTTGGATAAATCGGATGTTAAGCCAGAAGCTGGGGCCGTTCTTGATAAATTGATTGCCATGTTGAAGGAATTTCCTGATCTTGAAATCCGAATTGAATCGCACACCGATTCACGGGGAAGTGATGAATACAACATGCTGCTCTCCAAAAAACGGGCGAAAGCCGCTTTTGATTATATCGTTTCAAAAGGAATAGACCCCAATCGTCTTTTGTATCATGGCTATGGCGAAACTCGATTACTGAATAAATGCGCAAATGGAGTTGAATGTACCGAGGAACAACACGAAGTGAACCGCCGTTCGATTGTAAAAGTGGTTCGCAAAGGTGAATACAAGGAAAAACGCGGCCAAAAAAATATCTATTACTTCTAACTGATCTCCTTTTGTAAGCCTTGATGTTCTTTCCTGAATTTCACGCGTCATTCCCTTGTTTTATTCATGTGAGGCA
>Ga0302296_1001391_pt1 | contig 17500 bp, 14 predicted proteins | sample III_Fen_N3_1_FD_194546 | JGI IMG/M metagenome (GOLD analysis project Ga0302296, IMG submission 194546) | Peat permafrost microbial communities from Stordalen Mire near Abisko, Sweden - III_Fen_N3_1 | ecosystem: Environmental > Terrestrial > Soil > Wetlands > Permafrost | place: Sweden: Abisko...
AAATCCCCTCCACAAGAGGGGACTTTAGGAAACACTTTGATTATTGATTATTCTATATTGAACATTTCTTATCTTTTTTTTTATTCAGAATTATAATTGATAGCTTGCTCCATAAGAGTAAAGACTATCACAACCCATTGACATCAGCTTTCCCCCTTTTGGGGGAACGGGAAGGAGGCAGTGATATTCTCAATCTGCTCCTTAATTTCTCTTAAAAACAGCGTTGCTTCTCCCCCATCGAGTGCCTGGTGGTCGTAGGTTAACGACAAGCCCATCATGGGGACAAATCCATAGACCCCATCTCCCAAATCCTTTGGACGCGGAACAATCGTACAAACGCCCAGGATGGCAGTCTGCGGAAGATTGATGACCGGAGTAAACATTTCCACCCCATAATTCCCAAGGTTCGAAATAGTGAATGAAGCAGCTTCAGGAGCCAGCAATTCAGGATTGACATTACCTTTGCGGCATTGCCCCGCGATAGCCTGCAATTGAGCAGAAAGGACTTCGAGCGAAAGATCACTGGCATTTTTAATGGCAGGAACCATAAGGCCACGATCAGTATCCACTGCCAAGCCCAGATGCACCTTATTGAACCAGCGCATACTGTCGCCCATAAAATGGCTGTTGATCTGCGGATATTTCTTCAGCGCTTTAATCACCGCAAAACAGACCAGGTCATTGATTGTGATATTCTGACTGATTGTACCTTCATCAAGCGCTTTTTTGATTTTTTTACGGATTGTCATTATCTTACGGGCATCCGCACTCATGTGATGAGTCAGTTGAGCCGAATTCTGAAGGGATGTGAGCATCGCTTTGGCAATCAGCTTACGCATGTTGGTGAGTTTCTTTACTTCAAAATCATCACAGTAAATTTGATTGTATGCAATCAGGTCATTGGCAATTGCTTTGCCACCTATTCCAGTAGTGGTATCACCCGGTTTAAGGCTTTCAGCTTTTGCTTTTTCCTGAGCCAATGGGGTAAGTTTGGGCAACATTTGAGCAGCTGCTTCGATATCGCGTTCAATAATGCGACCCTCGGGACCCGTACCCTGTAAATGCTGGTAAACCACACCCATTTTTTCAGCAGCATGTCTGGCACGGGGAGAAATCTTTATTATTCCTGACGACTCAGAATTCATAAGTATTTCAGGAGCAGAAACCCTTTCTGCTGCCACAATGGTAGTCGGAGTTTCCTGTTTCGCAGCAGAGACCTGTCCACCAGGTCGGAATTCATCAACCGACTCACCAATAGCACCGATTACGGCAACATTCACCAATACCGGGACCTCATCTCCTTCAGCAAAAAATACTTCAAGCAAAATACCGTCTGCCTTGGCATCTTCCTCAAATGATGCCTTATCTGTTTCATATGAAAAAAGGATATCGCCAATTTTAACCAAGTCACCCTTTTTCTTTACCCATTCACCCAGGATACAGGTCTCGACGGATTGTCCCTGACGGGGCATCAATACAGGAATTGCCATATTAGATTTGTTTTAACAACTTAAGTCAACTTGTAAATACAACTTCAAACAACATATCAATTAAACACGACTACAACCAACTAATAAATTAAGATATTGGTTCAGACTCCAAAACTATATTTTTATACTTGTATTTACAAGTTAATTGTTACAAATGATTTTTATTTATTACTTTTGACTCAAATTCATTGCATTATGGCTGAAGAAATAAAAGTACCACAACACAAAAAGATATATGAAATCCTGCGTAAGCACATCCTTACCGGTATTTACGAAGAAGGGAGTCTGCTGCCCTCTGAAAATGAGTTGTGCGCGGTCCATAACATTACGCGGCCTACGGTTCGGCAGGCTTTGGAAGCATTGGTTAACGATGGATTTATTTCCAAAAAACAGGGAAAAGGCAGCATTGTTAGAAAGCCACCGCAGGATATCGGGATTCTCAGCATTTCAGGAACAGCCTCAGCCATCGGTAATCAATATTTGCAAACACAGATTCTTCAGAAGCCACAGATCAGGCCCTGGCCCGAACACTTTCCATTTGATCTAACTGAAACCGAGCAGGAATCCGGTTGTATCTATTTGGAACGGCTCCGATTGGTTGATGGACAGCCCGTATTTTATGACATCAACCACATCCCGAATATAAATGTGTCCCGGTTGTCAAACCGATCGTTTGAAAATAAATCCTTGTTTGAAACTTTGCGGACCCAGTACCAGATTGAAATTAAGGGCGGAGAACAAAAACTCAAAGCCATTAAAGCCGACCCGCAAATCGGACAACTCTTAAATCTGTCAGCGGGAGAACCTGTTTTGAGTATTGAGCGAAAACTGAATACCAACCGTGAAGGGTTTCATATTTATTCGACCATCTTTTTCAATTCGGCAAAGCACTCTATTTTCGGGACGTTCTAAGGAGAGTTCAAAGTTCCAGGTTTAAAATTTAAAATTTAAAGTTGATGGCTATGTATTTCAAGTTCCATCCTTTAACTTGTACCCAGAAACATGGTATTTTGAAACCTGAAACTTAAACTTTAAACCTGGAACCTGGAACCTGGAACTTTAAACTTTAAACCTGAAGGTTACAATCTGAAAGTAATCCGGGTAAAATGAGTTATAAAAAGACGAATTCTTAAATTAAAGCCAATATTTACTTCCGAATCGTAATTCAGGTTTTCGCATTCAGAAATATTTCACATCTTTGCCCTACTTGTAAATATTTACTTAACTCCTTTTAAATAAGAGGTTTTACGCTATGAAAGTATTAAAATTTGGAGGAACCTCCGTAGGTTCTGTTGAAAACATGCGTGCAGTGATGCATCTGGTCGCTGATGGAAATCAAAAATTGGTTGTTTTGTCGGCTATGTCGGGTACCACAAACTCATTGGTTGAAATTGCCAACTACCTTCAGAAAAAGAACAAGGACTCTGCACGTCAAATTATCAGCCAGTTGGAACTCAAGTACAACAAAGTGGTCAATGATTTATATACCACCCCGGAGATGAAGGAAAAAGGGAAAGTCATTATTGCCGGAATCTTTAAAACCATTAAATCATTCACTTTAGGAGAATTTAACGAGGTGGGTGAAAACACGATAGTTGCCCAGGGAGAATTACTTTCAACGGCTCTTTTCACCGAACTGATGCTTGAAAACGGATACAAGACAGCATACTTACCTGCACTCGATTTCATGAAAATTGATGCTGACAAGTCAGCAGACTCCCATTTTATCCGTGAAAATATTACCCTGTTGCTTCAAAACACAGAAGCTGCTGATTACTATATTACCCAGGGATTTATCTGCCGGAATGCCGATGGGAATATCGACAATCTGCAACGTGGCGGGAGCGATTACACATCGACCCTTATCGGGGCTGCTATAGATGCGGAAGAAGTTGAAATCTGGACTGACATTGACGGGTTCCACAACAATGATCCCCGGTATGTTGAAAACACCAAAAAGATCGATCAGCTTTCGTTCGACGAAGCTGCCGAATTGGCTTATTTTGGGGCAAAAATTCTTCATCCTCAAACCATCCTTCCTGCCAAACTTCAAAACATTCCTGTTCGTTTAAAGAATACAATGAACCCCAGTGATGCGGGAACTTTAATTTCTTCTGAATCGATTAGTCATGGGATTAAGGCGGTTGCTGCAAAAGATGGAATTACTGCCATTAAGATCCGCTCCTACCGAATGTTGAACGCTTATGGATTTCTTAAAAATGTATTCGAGATATTCGAGTTTTTCAAGACTCCAATAGACATGATTTCAACTTCTGAGGTATCGGTTTCTGTCACTATCGACAGCACCAAACATCTCAACGAAATTGTTTCGGAGCTAAAGGAATATGGCGAAGTCGAAGTTGATACCGACCTTTCCATCGTATGTATTGTAGGAAATTTGATCGCTGAAGAAACCGGATTTGCCTCTAAAGTATTTTCTGCCCTGAATGAAATTCCCATTCGGATGATTTCATATGGAGGAAGCCATCATAACATTTCGGTGCTTGTAAAAACTGAGTTAAAAAAGCAAACCCTTCAGGCGCTTAGCACTAAGCTGCTAAACACCTGATCTGTTTATATCTGTTTGAACTATTTATTTTACCTATAATCTGTATTTTTTTGTCAATCAATAAGGCGTGTATATAAATTTTTATATATTTGCAACAATATTTCAATTTTTTTATTTATTATTATGAAAACAGGTAAAGTTAAATTTTTCAACGAATCTAAAGGATTCGGTTTTATTAAAGACAGTGAATCTGATAAAGAATACTTCGTTCACGTTTCAGGTTTGGTTGACCAAATCAGAGAAGATGATGAAGTAACTTACGAACTTCAAGAAGGAAGAAAAGGATTAAACGCGGTAAATGTTAAACTAGCATAATAGTCTAATATTTTAAAGATTTTAAGTTCGAAAGCTCTGCAATTATGCAGGGCTTTTTTTATGGGTCTTCAGGGAATTATGCGAAATGGTATTTTTTTACAGAGTACGGAGAACGTGGAAAATCTACGAATTACACGAATAAACTCAATCAAAAACCCTGATAATCAACGCAGGCGGCAAATTTCACTATGCGTTTGCCTTGAGGTAAGCATTACATTGAATCGTTCAGTTAAGGGTTCAAACAATGCCCTTGCAAGTTCTGGCCTGTTATTTTCACCCGAAAGATGACTCAAAAAAACATGAACCAATTCGGGTCCGGCATGGTCCCTGATCAATTCAAATGCCTGAATATTTGACAAATGACCATGTGATGATGAAACTCTTTGCTTTAGGTGATAGGGATAGGAACCGTCCCACAACATTTTTTCGTCGTAATTGGTTTCCAGAAACAAGGCATGGCACTTGCGCAGATTGCTTTTCACCCTATCACATGCTTCACCAATATCAGTAAAAACACCAATATGCCAATCATCATGTTCCAGTCTGAATGAACAGGGCTCTGCTGCATCATGATTTTTCAGAAATGAATGTATGGTGAAGGAGCCTGATTTTACAGCTTTCCCTGGAATAAAAATGTTCGTCAGTTCAGGTTGCTCGGATTCGGGTAAGCTGTCGTAAGTGCCTTGGCTCAACCATGCTGGAACGCCCAGTCGCTTGCCTAAAACACGGACCCCGCGTATATGATCGGAGTGTTCGTGGCTTATGAAAATTCCCCTGATCCTTGAAGCTTCTAAGCCTGCTTCCTCAATGCGGATGAGAATTTGCTTGGCAGAAATACCCGCATCGACCAATACCGCATCCCTTTCATTTCCTATATAATAGCAATTTCCATTACTTCCTGAGGCCAAAGCACAAAGCTCAATCATTGTTCTGTTTGTCTTTAAAATTAAATAGACCGATATGAAACATTCGTAGAAGCGTATCCAAAAGGCAATTATTGATTTGCTTTTAAAAGTGAGACGACCTGATCAATCCGAATTTCTTTTCCTTTGAGAATATATCTGGCCTTTTCATAAAAAGGACGTCGTTTTTCCATCATCCCTTCAATAAAACCCTCTAATTCTTCCAGGGTCTTACCCTTGATTAAAGGTCTATCGATTTTAGCATGGATTAGACGGTTAATCAGTGATTCTTTATCAACATCCAGAAAGATACAGAAACCCGAATTATTCATCAAATCCATGTTATCGAAAAAACATGGAGCACCGCCACCCGTAGCCACAATAATATTATCGAATGCCGAAACTTCTTCGAGAACGTTACGTTCTTTCCTTCGGAAACCATCTTCGCCCTCCTCGGCAAATATCTGGGGAATTGTCTTATAATATTTTTCTTCCAGGAAGGAATCCAAATCAATAAAATCCAACTTTAATTCTGACGCCAGCGCCCGTCCCATCGTCGATTTTCCGCTACCCATAAATCCAATCAGGAATATTCTCATATCATTAGGAAAAGTCAATAGAAAATAGTCACTAGCCTTTGAAAATGTGGATTTGAAATTTTCCCAATGACTATTGACTTTTTCCTGTAAATTAAAATTCAAGTGTCATCTGATTTGGCGGCTCTTCTCCATCCTTTGGTTTGTCAGTACCAAAGAGCAAGTCTTCAATATCAGGGATTATTATTTCGTTTGATTTCGCCTCTTCTTCAGGCTCTTCTATTTCTTCGATTTCCTCATCAATTACTACAGGTTCAAGTTCTTCAACTTTAACAATTTCATAGATTGACAAACGCTTTCCTTTTGCCTTGTATGATTTTATACCGATAAATTCATCAACATCAACGACTTCTGGTTCTCTTCCTTCATTCTTGCCTCCGAATCCGAGTTCAAGTCTCGGATGACCTACCCAGGTATAACTGATGAGCCTGTTTTCGGCAAATTCTCCTATAAAGCCAACTTTACGGTTTTGAATATCCTCAATCAGAAAACGCTTCACATAATAGAAGCCCTGTTCGGCATCAAAATAAACGGTTGTCAGTACCTTTTTAGGGTTATACTTTTCGATAAGTAAAATTCCTGCTTCAAAATGGTTTGACAGATCAAAGTTACAAAGCAGATATTCTCCGCTTTTATAGATGACCAGGATCATATCATCGCCGCTGAATTCTCCCAGATACTTTCCCCTGGAATCAGAATTCAACCTCGAAACATCTTCATCGAACCATATTTTACGACCACCTAAGGTTGAAACCCCTTTTTCCTTCAAAGCGATTTTATGAATTTCAAACTTAGTCAGTATATTCCCCATCGAAGCACGCCCTTTGATAGCCAATTCGCTGAAGTCAACTTCAAAAATAAGTTTCTTGATGCGTGGTTTTGGCTTCAGTGTGACCTTGAGCACCTCGGCTTCTCCGTTAGGATTTTCACTGAAATAAAGAATTCTTGAACCGGGAGTCCCCTGGGTCAGATCGTATTCTTTATCGCGTGTGACACCAGTCACGGCAATTCGCTTCATGTAAACAAATCCGTTCTTGCCATCGCGGTATACCACATTATAAATCGTGCGGTTATCATTTTTCTTAAACAGTGCCAGGTGAAGGATGTTCTTTCCAATAAATGCCTTTTCGGGAACCTTGGAAACAATATAAGTACCGTCTTTACGGAAGACAATCACATCGTCCATATCGGAGCAATCACATATATATTCAGACTTTTTCAAGCTGGTTCCCATAAATCCTTCAACACGGTCCACGTATAGTTTTTCGTTGGCAATCACAACCTTCGAAGCCACAATATTCTCAAAATTCCTGATTTCGGTACGTCGTTCCCTTCCTTTACCGTATTTCGCCTTCAACCGTTCGAACCAGGCGATTGTAAATGGAATGATGCTTTCAATATTCCTGTTGATTTCCTCAATTTCATCTTCAATAGCCAACAAATGGTCATTGGCCTTATCGGTATTGAATTTCAGGATTCTCGCCATCTTGATTTCCATTAGGCGCAAAATATCTTCACGGGTAACTTCACGTTTTAGCTTTGGCTTCCAGGGCAACAGACGTAAATCGATATGATCGATTGCCTCATCCATGCTGGCTGAATCTTCAAAAGCCTTATCCTTATAAATACGTTCTTCAATGAATATCTTTTCAAGAGACGAATAGTGCCAGGCCTCTTCCAGCTCACCACGCCTGATCTCCAGCTCCAGCTTCAGCAGGGCAACGGTCTGATTGGCATTGATTTTCAGAATCTCGCTAACCCCAATAAATTTCGGTTTATCATCCTCAATGATACAACTGTTGGGTGAAATCGAAACTTCACAATCGGTAAAGGCAAACAAAGCATCTATGGTTTTATCCGATGACATCCCCGGTACCAGGTGGATCAGAATTTCAACCTTATCCGAAGTATTGTCGTCAATTTTCCTAATCTTGATTTTGCCTTTATCGTTGGCTTTGATAATTGATTCAATCAGTGTTGCAGTAGTCCTTCCAAACGGAACTTCAGTTACGACCAATGTTTTGCTGTCTTTCTTTTCAATTTTAGCTCTCACTTTAATCGATGCACCACGAATTCCATCGTTGTAGCGTGAAAAATCGCCTGATCCTCCAGTAGGGAAATCAGGATAAATTTCAAAGGTCTCGCCATGCAGGTAGGCTATCGTAGCATCGATAAGTTCTAAAAAATTATGCGGAAGAATCTTGCAGGCAAGGCCAACGGCAATACCTTCAACACCTTGTGCCAGTAGTAACGGGAATTTGACAGGAAGTGCCAATGGTTCACGGTTGCGTCCGTCGTAGGATAATTTCCAGTTGGTGGTTTTTGGATTAAACACAACATCAAGGGCAAATTTCGACAAACGGGCCTCAATGTAACGTGGAGCTGCAGCACCGTCACCGGTGAGTAAATTTCCCCAGTTTCCCTGGCAATCAATCAACAGTTCTTTCTGTCCAAGCTGAACCAATGCATCCCCAATGGAAGCGTCGCCGTGAGGGTGATATTGCATGGTTTGGCCGATGATGTTTGCCACCTTGTTGAAACGGCCATCATCCATCATATTCATGGCATGAAGTATCCTGCGCTGGACTGGTTTTAATCCATCCTCAACATACGGAACCGCACGCTCAAGAATCACATAGGAGGCATAGTCCAAAAACCACTGCTGGTACATTCCCGACAAGTAGACTATTCCATCCTTTTTTTCTTCTTTCTGAAACTCCTCTTTATTGATGTTTTCTTCAGTCATTTTGCTTTTTGCAATCAGATAGTGGTGTCTTGAATGATCGGTTTCCTTTTCTATTCAGCGGGTGATTTTGAGTCACCTGCTGAATAAATCTCCAATTAGAAATCGTCCTTCTCAACGTATAAATTATCAATAATAAAATCCTGACGTTCGGGCGTATTCTTTCCCATATAAAATTCGAGCATATTGGCTACCGATTCATGTTTTTTCATCAGTATCGGATCCAGACGAATATCAGCCCCAATGAAGTTTTTAAACTCATCTGGTGATATTTCCCCCAGGCCTTTAAAGCGGGTTATCTCAGCGGTCTTTCCAAGTTTTTGAATAGCTGATACTCGCTCCTCTTCATTATAGCAATAGTAGGTTACCTTTTTATTACGAACACGAAACAGAGGGGTCTGGAAAATAAAGAGATGACCCTGACGAACTACTTCGGGGAAAAACTGTAAGAAGAAAGTAATGAGCAACAGGCGGATGTGCATACCATCGACATCGGCATCAGTTGCGATAATCACTTTGTTATAGCGCAAATCATCGATACTTTCTTCGATATTCAAAGCAGCCTGCAGAAGATTGAACTCTTCATTTTCATAAACTACCTTCTTTGTTAGTCCGAAAGTATTCAATGGCTTACCCCGCAGACTAAATACAGCCTGTGTATTGACATCACGTGACTTGGTGATTGATCCGCTGGCAGAATCCCCTTCAGTGATGAATATCGATGAGTTTTCACGAAACTCATGATTGCTGTCCAAATGTACCCGGCAGTCACGCAATTTGCGGTTATGCAGATTCGCCTTTTTTGAACGCTGCTTGGCCAGTTTTTTAATTCCTGAGATTGCCTTGCGTTCACGTTCAGCTTCCTGGATCCGACGCAATAAGACCTCAGAAACGTCAGGATTCTTATGCAGATAGTTGTCCAATTCTTTCAACACAAAATTGGTCACAAAAGTCCTTACAGAAGGGCCTTCAGGTCCGATATCCTTGGATCCAAGTTTTGTTTTGGTTTGAGATTCAAATACGGGTTCTTCAACCTTAATGCTGATAGCAGCAACAATAGAAGCCCTGATGTCGGAAGGGTCAAAATCCTTTTTGTAAAAATCGCGGATGGCTTTTACGAGAGCCTCGCGAAATGCCACAAGGTGAGTTCCTCCCTGCGTAGTATGCTGTCCGTTGACAAATGAATAATAATCCTCGCCATATTGATTTCCATGAGTAATAGCTACTTCAATATCATTACCTTTGATATGAATGACAGGATAAAGCGACTCCCCTTCCATATTTTCCTCGAGCAGATCGCGTAAGCCGTTCTTGGAATGAAACTTTTCTCCGTTGAATTCCAATGTAAGCCCTGAATTCAGAAAAGAATAGTTTTTCAGCATATTGACCACATAGTCATCAATATAGTGATATCCTTTAAAAACCTTTAAATCAGGAGTAAATGCCACAAAAGTACCATTAGTCTGATCGCTGGAAGTCACCTCTTTCTCTTCGACCAGGTTGCCTTCGCTGAAACTAATCTCCTTAACTTCACCTTCCCGAAACGATTTGATCAGAAAATGACTCGACAGGGCATTTACTGCCTTGATGCCTACACCATTTAACCCAACCGATTTTTTAAATACCTCGGAATCGTATTTGGCACCCGTATTCATTTTTGAGGCAACGTCAAGCAACTTCCCAAGCGGAATACCCCGACCGAAATCACGCACAGTAACCAGTTCGTTGGTGACGCGAATTTCTATCTTTTTGCCGTTACCCATCATGAACTCATCGATGGAGTTATCCATCACTTCTTTCAGCAAAACATAGATACCATCATCGCTGGCAGAGCCGTCGCCCAACTTGCCAATATACATTCCAGGTCTTTTCCTGATATGTTCTTGCCAATCAAGCGTTTTTATTGAACCTTCATCATAATTCGGCATCATAATCCTTTCCAATTTGCAACAAATATAAAGAAAACAAAAGTTGAAATACGTTCCAACACCCCGACATTAACTAACAACCAATAGTTGAAAACTTATTTAATTTCTTAGGATTTTACTGAGAAATAAGACAACAATTCTATCAATTATCCAAATGGTTTACAGGTTCATTTTCTGAACTTTATGTTCTTTGACCAGTTATCATTTTGATCAGTACCAGTTTTTAATTATATTTGATCAAGCCAATCAGAAACCTTTTACCTGGGGTATTCCTGATATAATTCCATGTGATTAAAAGGCGGAGAAAAATCACAACCGAACTTCTTGGCCGAATGTTGATGCGGGTTATCTATTTAATTATCTTTGCGCCGACATGTTTAGAAAGTATATTTACATAGTTATTGCGGTGCTTTTACTTGCTGGTCAGGTCGATGCCCAAATCATGAAGCCCGGTTCAAACTCTAACCGGCAGTTGGGGTCTGATACGGGTCGTAATTCAGATTCAAAAAAAACATCTAAAGAAGATTCAAAGAAGAAAAAACCTAAAATTCCTTCGCTCATAAAAACAAATGAAGTACATGAACAGGGCTCTTTGATTCAAAAAACTGAGCTGGATACTCTATTGACCTTCTATCATGTTTACGAACCTTATTATACAAACAGCATCAGCAGTACCTTTACAGGGAATAACGGAGGGGCTTATATTTCCAACGATTTTTTCAGGCGTACATTTAATTCAGACTTTTATTTTGCACGTTCGTTCGATGCCTATATGATCACTCCCTCGCAAATACAATACTTCAACACAACCACTCCATATTCGACACTTGATTATACCCAGAGCGAAAACAGGATGACAAAAAACGAAACCCGCTTTAATGTCTTTCTGTCTCAAAACGCGAGCAAAAAATTGAACTTCGAATTTATTTACAATCAAACCGGTTCACAAGGTCAATACATCAACCAGGTAAACAGATTTCATACCATTGGGCTGGTCTCTTCCTATAATTCCGACAATTTCGTTTCACATTCGAATATTATTTTTAACCGTTTACAGGGGCAGGAAAACGGAGGAATTGATCCCAATCAGCCATTCAGTATCACCAAAACAGAAGACCTTACCACTCAAATGGACGATGCAGCATTCAAAGTGCAAAACAACAACATATACACTGTAAATGAATACCGGCTTGGGAAAGCCATTGAAGCCGACAGTGCGAAACACATAGCCAAAGGATTTATTCCAAGAGTTGGATTTATTCATGAATTTGAAGTGTCAGGCAATAAGCGGAAATTCACCAAAACAAACCCTAAGAATTTTTTTACTAATATTTATTCCGATTCATTAAAGACAAACGACAGTACAAAATATACGCGCCTAACCAACATTTTTCAGATCAAATTTTACGAAGCCCCCGACCGTAAATATACCTTTGGCAAGCGTGCCTATATTGGAAACGATCAGCTGTGGTACAGTTTTTCCAATGCGACTGGTTATTACCCGAAGAAACAATCGAATACCTTTGTAGGTGGGGGAATTTTCAGGAATGAAGGCCGGTTCTGGCAGTGGGAGACCGATGGAAGGATCTATTTAACCGGTTATCGAACAGGACAGACCGAATTGAACGGATACATGAATAAACCTTTAAAAATAGGCATGGATACCACTAGCCTGCGAATTGAAGGAAGTCTTAAATCATTGGTTCCTGATTATTACGAAAACTATTTCTATTCGAACCATTTTGAATGGATCAATCATTTTAATAATATTAAGGAGATGAAGATCCAGGCAAGCATCCATTCGCAACTATACAAAACCACTGTTGGGGCAAATTATGAGCTTATCGGAAATTATATCTACAACAACGAATTGGCTCTCCCAACCCAGGCAAGTGGCCAGTTACTCGTACTTTCGGCTTATCTCAATAAAGATTTCGTAAACGACCACTGGGTGATTCGAACTCAGCTGCTGGCACAAAAGGAGAATAACGAGAATTACATACACCTGCCAACTTTTGCGGGATTTATAAGCATTAACTACATCACCCTATGGTCAAAGGTTATGCATACGCAAATTGGAATTGATACCCGCTATAATACTGCTTTCTATGCCGATGCCTATGAACCTTCAACTGGCCGGTTTTACCTTCAGAACAAAGAACAACTGGGCAATTATCCATTTGTTGATTTTCATATAAACCTTAAACTCAAACGCACCCGTTTCTTCTTTAAAATGATGAATGTGGGTTCTGGTTTGTTGGGTAACAATTATTTCGTTGCTCCAGAGTATCCTTATTACCGCCGAACATTCCGAATCGGGATTTCCTGGTCGTTCTACAATTAATGCCTCTTATACAACTCTGAGTCCAATAAATTTACCATATCTGACCTTTTCAGAATCTCGATCAGTTCAGATAAGATCATGGCTGTTGCCCCCCATATAATTTCATTCTTAAAAGGATAGTAGTTTACCCGAAGCGAACCGGTAAGGGTCTGCAGTTCTGTTTCCCAGATGGTTTCTTCACTTACCAAATCGCTGATGGGTAATAAAATCAATTCCTCAACTTCTTCTAAATTAACCTTAAAGTTTGGTCTTTTATCTGCCCAGGCTAAGAAGGGCTGAATAGAAAATCTGCTGACTTCCAAATACAGATCAGACATTTTTCCAAGAATTTCTATCGAAAAAGGATCAATACCAACTTCTTCACGCGCTTCGCGCAGGGCGGTCATTTCAGCCGAAACATCTTCCTTTTCGAACTTACCCCCCGGGAAACTGATTTGTCCCGGATGATGTCGCATGGTTGAAGGACGTTTCATCAGACAAATGTATAGCTGTTCTCCTTCAGGGAAAAGCAATAACAAGACACTGCTCAGTTTGACCGACAAAAGTTCCTCCTCAAACAATTTTAAACGGCGTCCAGGCGGAAGCAATTTACGATGAGCCTCCAGACCCGGCAAATCACCCTGTAGCGTATTTCTTAAATATGTTTTTACGTTAGAATACATACTATAAAAATAACGAATTAATCAGCTTTTTCGTGTATGGCAACATTAAATTTACGTATTCAAATGTTAATTCAGCATGAATCAATTTGAACCATGTAAATCTGGGAGGATCAATCCATCATCGGCTATTCATTCAATAGTCTTACTCGAAACGGATGGTCTTTTCGGGTGAAATCTTTGTAATGAAATATGAGGGCAGCAACAGCATCAGGATGGTTACCACCATGGTTCCCACGTTCAATAAAAGTATATGCATGATCGTAAGATTTATGGGTACATATTCCAGATAATAAGAGGTTGGATCCAGTTTTAGAATATGTGTGTATTTCTGAATAAGACAGATGCCTATTCCCAGGATGTTGCCCCACAGGAGGGCTTTCACGATAACCATTCCAGCAAAATACAGGAACACCTTACGAATACTCCAGTTTTGAGCTCCCATGGCCTTTAATATTCCAATCATCTGGGTACGCTCCAATATGATGACAAGCAAGCTCGAAACCATGTTGAACCCGGCAACCAGGATCATCAAAACCAGGATAACCCATACATTCATATCCAGAAGACCCAGCCAATCAAAAATATTCCGATATTTATCCTTGATGCTAACCACATGCAAAACGGGTGAATCAGGATTGGCATATCGCAACAGCATACTGCGAACGGCTTTTTCCTGTTCAGGTAGCTTCTTGAAATCATTGACCAGGATCTCGAATCCGCTCACCTCATCGCTCTTCCAGTCATTCAGTTTACGGATATGATTTATATCAACCAGCACAAACATACGATCGAACTCATCCAGGCTGGTTTTATAGATTCCCGCCACCTGAAACTTACGCTGTCGTGGAATGGAAGGCTCCGATTCGAGAATAAAGAACATGGTCAGATCATCGGCAAGCTTGAGTTTAAGCAGATTGGCCATCTTTTTCGAAACCCATATTTTATTGCTGCGTACCGTATCCTGAACTTGAAAAGGTTCTCCGGCAACCTTATTCTCCTGAAAAAACGACCAGTCAAAGTCGGGCCCGATGCCCTTCAGCACCACAGCCTGCATTTCGTCCCCAAAACGGATAACACCCGGCTTGGTTGCAAAAACCTGTACATGACTGACCCCTTGTATGCTTTTAAGTTCCTGAAGAAAGGGCTGGTTCTGACTGATGGGACTGGTTTCAAACGACTGGTTGGAATCAAGATTAACTATCTGTAACTCGGAGGCGAAACCGATGACCTTTCGTCCAACTTCCGATTTATACCCTGTTACGATGGCTACCGACAATATCAACACTATCAGGCCCAGGACAATACCAAAGAGGGCAATATTCACAATCCGGTGTGAAAGATTATTGCGGTTTTCCTTTGAGGAAAATATCCGTTGGGCGATATAGAGATTGGTATTCAAAACGTATATCCTGAGAACAATAACTTTTTTTTAACTCAAATATCGAACAAAGAACTAGAAATAAGAAATAAGGAACGTGTACTTTGATATTTCTTATTTCTTATTCTGTGTTTTTTATTTCTTATGTATTATCATTTTTGGAGGTTATTCCTACTTTTTCGTCGATCCGTTCATTTACAAAAGGAAGCACAAGCAGCGAAATCAGACCAAGCACAATCAGCATGATGGTTGTGCTTCCATGAGCAAGCAGGGCAAATACGGTTCCATTGTCACGATCAACTCCGTAGAGTACAAGTCCTTCAATTACCATGAAATGCCAGGCACCAATGCCTCCCTGCACAGGTGCTACCATTCCGAAACTTCCCAGGACAAAAACTGTAAGACCGGCCAAAGGCCCCAGATGGGAAGTAAATCCGAAGGCAAAGAAGACACAGTAAAACATCAGATAATACAACACCCAGATGAATACGGAATGAAATGCAAAGGCCCACTTATTTCGGATATCCTTGATACTGCGAAACCCTTCCACAAACTGACCGACAAAACCCATCACCTTTTTTGTCAGAGAACTTCCACGTATCTTATGACGCGAAAACCACACAATTAAAGCCACCAGGATTAATCCTCCAATCAGAACCGGGGAATAAATCACCTTATGCAACTTCTGATTGACTTCAGGATTATTCTTCAGAAATTCAAGTACCTGCCCAAACTGGGTGATCACTACGACAAGTAACAAAATCAGAAGCATCAGCACATCGATAAGCCTTTCAAGAACAACGGTTCCGACCAGCTTGGTAAAAGGTATTTTTTCGTATCGGGCTATCACCCCGCACCTCGATATCTCGCCCATTCTCGGCAGGGCCAGGTTCATCAGGTAACCAACCATAACGGCCAGAAACGTATTCAACATTCTTGGTTTATGGCCCAGCGGTTCAATCATCAGATTCCAGCGAATGGTGCGGCTGATGTGGCTAAGCAAGCCAATCACAAGTGAAATTACGATCCAGAAATAATTGACGTCATTAGCTAAAATGCTTTTAATCCTTTTTATATCCTGATCCTTATAAACCATCCAGAATATAAAAATTCCAAGTAAAAAGAAGGAAATAAATTTAAGCGTTTTCAGTAAATTGTGTTTCAAGTTCTTTTATTTTATTGATTTGATTGCCGATGCTTTTCAAGATGAATTTAACGTACTTTTGCTGCGGCAACCCGGAGAGAAATAGTGTCCCTCTCCTAAAATTAACCATAAGGACAAAAATACAGTTTTGTTTTAATTCGTACGGACTTTTAGCAACAATTTAAAATCCGTCCAGATATTACCTGAAAATATGGCTACAGTAAGAGCAAAAAAGAATTTAGGGCAGCATTTTTTGAAAGACCTGGGCGTCGCTCAAACCATCGTTGAAAGCCTCCGCGCCGACAACCTGAATAAAGTACTCGAGATTGGTCCCGGCATGGGTGTTTTAACCCAGTTCCTGTTGAAAAACGAATCCTATGAAACCACGGTAGTTGAAATCGACCGTGAATCGGTAGAATACCTCAACCAGCATTATCCTGAACTAAAGGAAAGGATAATCTCTGATGATTTTCTGAAGCTCAATCTCCATAAATATTTTGACGAGCCATTTGCCATCATTGGTAATTTCCCCTACAATATTTCATCCCAGATATTTTTCAAGGTGCTTGAATATCGCAATCAAATTCCTGAAGTGGTCGGGATGCTGCAGAAAGAAGTAGCCGAAAGGCTGGCTGCTCCTCCCGGATCGAAAGCTTACGGGATATTGAGTGTATTTCTGCAGGCTTATTACAACATCGAATACCTGCTTACTGTAAACGAAGATCTTTTCACTCCTCCTCCCAAGGTAAAAGGCGGGGTTATCCGCTTAACCCGTAACCAGACCGAACACCTCAACTGCGACGAAAAACACTTTAAAGGCATCGTTAAAATGGCTTTTAACCAGCGGCGTAAAACCATGCGCAACTCACTGGGAAGCATGATTAAGAACCCCGAACTAAAGGCCAATCCCATATTTGACAAGCGACCCGAGCAAATGGGTGTTGCCGAGTTCGAACTGATTACACGTTTGATTGGAGACCAGGCTGAATCGGTTGATCAGGCACAATAGCAGTTATTTCTCTTGATTTGGAATGAGCGGTATTCTTGCTTTCACCATGCACGGAAAGTATCCAGGTCGGGATTGCGTCGTATTTGCTTCGTATTATTTAATCTATAATTGATCTGTATCTGTACTAAAATCGCGATTTTAATACAGATACAATACGCATAGCAGTCAAATGTACCGAAGGAAACCCTACTCAAACCCCTGCCAAACCCGATCCTGGAACTTTGAACCTGGAACCTGGAACATTAAACATTAAACTTTGAACTTTGAACTTTGAACTTGAACTTGAAACTTGTGCTAAACGCTATTCATGGCTTCAACAGGATCGAGCCGCGAAGCCGACAGGGCAGGAACGAACCCGGCAAGAACGCCGATCACACCTGAAATGGTTAGCCCCAAAATGATATTAGACAATGTTAGGGA
>Ga0302296_1001392_pt1 | contig 17492 bp, 13 predicted proteins | sample III_Fen_N3_1_FD_194546 | JGI IMG/M metagenome (GOLD analysis project Ga0302296, IMG submission 194546) | Peat permafrost microbial communities from Stordalen Mire near Abisko, Sweden - III_Fen_N3_1 | ecosystem: Environmental > Terrestrial > Soil > Wetlands > Permafrost | place: Sweden: Abisko...
TGAAAATCCGTTTAACCCTGCTGATATTGATGTTTATGCCTTGTTTACCGCTCCTTCAGGGAAACAGGTAAAAATAAACGGATTCTACGATGACTACAAAGATGTGAATCTTTGGAAAGTTCGTTTTTCTCCAAATGAAACGGGTGAATACAAATACGAGGTTTTTGTTCATGATGCAGGTGGTATAGGAAAATCATCGGTGGATAAATTTACCGCAACTGAATCGAACCATCATGGATGGATAAAACCATCGGTGATAAATCCACATTATTTTGTACAGGATGATGGAACCTCATTTTACGGTGTTGGGGTATATTCTCCCTGGGGCAATAATCAGTTGCGATTCGATACTTATGCAAAAAATAATGCCAACCTGTTTGCGATCTGGGACATTGGGTACGGAGGATTTGTCAACGACAAGGGTCTTATCGAAGAAGAATTAGGCAGGTATAATCAGGCAAAACTTGGAGCCCTTGATTCACTAATCGTAATACTCGAAAAAAACGATATCAAATTAATGTATGCCCTTTGGCCACATGACCTGTTTTCAGCAACGGTATGGTCAGCCGAATGGAAGAAAAATCCATACAGTCAGTTGGTAGAAGCAGAAGATGTATATAGCGACTCTCTGGTATGGAATTATCAGAAAATGAAATACCGATACATGATTGCACGCTATTCATATAGCCGAAGTATGGGGATATGGGAATTGATCAATGAAATGAATGGCACCGATGGTTGGGCAAAAGGACGGCATAAGGAAGCGCTGGATTGGGTTGAAAAATGCAATAAATATTTTGAAGAGAACGATCCTTATAACCATCCGGTTACAGCTTCCTTTAGCGGTGGTTTTACCGAATACCGCGAAGAGTTGTATCAGCGCAATGACATTCCGAATATTCATCTCTACCCCGCTCAGGGTTGGGTGATGAAATACCCGGAGGATAAAATGCGCAGTGACATGTACAATTTTGCCTGGGCCAGCCGACGCTTTTGGGATGGGTTTGAGAAGCCTGCAATATTTGGTGAAGCAGGTGCCGACCTGACCTATTTCAAACCCAGCGATAAGCTGTATCATCAATCCTATCATAACCAAATCTGGGCGGCACTTACCAACGGGTTATCTTCCACACCTATATGGTGGGCCTACGATAACTTAAATGTAGATGACTGGAGCCAATTGAAAAACCTATCCAGGTTTGTTTCGGATATCGACTTTGCAAACCTTCCCTATAAACCTTCAAATGTAAGTTCAGAAGGGGCTGATGTATACGGTCTGAACACCGGAACAAAAGCTCTGGCCTGGATTCGTTCATATTCAAACCCTGATGTAAGTGGCTCAAGAATTAACATTAAAGGACTTGAGAATGGCGAGTATGAAATTTTGTGGTTCGATACCTGGAAGGGTGAATACCTGAAAGCAGGGAAGGCTGCTTCAAATAACGGAGAGATGGTACTGACTGTTCCAAAATTATCGGAAACTCATCCAGATATTGCATTTAAAATTAAATAGAACAATTATAATTAAACAAATTTCACAATAACATCAATCATCCAGCCTTGATAAATGCCTAATGCTGACATGTTTAATGCGATCACAGCCAATGTAAGGTTTCCGCTTAAAGTCAAAACAGGTAAAATAGTCTCGCAGTCATTTGAAAATGGGGTAGTGGTCACCCTGATGTAATAATACAAGAATAAACTGCTGAATAATCTATTTTTTTCTACTTTATCCACTTTCTCCGTACTCTGTGATGATAATCGAGAAAGCACTTTTGATCTTTCTTTTTCATTGACTCAGACTACCAAAGAGCATTAACCTTATAATACATAGCTAATGTTTAACTCATACTCATCCACAATATCGTAAAACACCTTATTTAACTGATTGAAGTTGGCATAGATCTTTTCATCGATACCTCCGGCTTCAGTGTTTTTAGAAATTGTTTTATATTGCCCCAATCTATTTCTGAAAAGATCAAATTCCAGAGAGCCAATTCTGAAATTCTTTACGAAAGTGAAATCATTTTTATTCATGTGATTAGATTTTGTTAATTTTTTGTCAAAAACCAGCTTTCGATAGAAGCAGGGAACTCAATATCAGCATTCATTCTTCTGATTTCTCTCTGAAGTAATGCCGATTCTGTAGCGTGAAAGAAGCTTTAACTTATCAGATTTCAAGATTTAAATTTTATAGTTGATTGAATGATATAACATTTAGGAATCAGATTCGGTTCGGTAAAAAGTATTAAAAAATGTTATTTCTTTTGCCGGGTTAAGAATTAAGGCTTCAGCCTTAATCCAATGGGTTGCAGTGTATCAGTGGTGAGTTTTCTTGAAAATATCTTTCCCGAAACCGGATATCCATTCATTTGTTCGTCAGGAAAAGTGTGAATAAATGGGAGGTATTGTCTTCTTTCCAGGTTAAAATCAAGCCATTTAATGACATTTTTAGGTGTTAAAATCACTGGCATGTGTTCAATGCCAATCCGGCGAAGCATTGGGTTGGATGCCGCCGTTATCAGGGTGAATCCGGTCTCGCAAGTACCTGTTTCTGCATTTAACCAATTCGCATAAATGCCGGCAAGGGCAAAAGGACGTTCTTGGTGTTGCATATGTATGAGGTAAGTGGTATTGTCGGGCGAAGTAACCAGGAAGGCATCAGCCAGTATTGCACACCGGCATGAACGCATGGATGCCGAATATTCCAGCCGGGTTACAATGCGCATCAGGCGGTCATATTCATCTTCTTCTTCCTCACGTGCTATTTCATCGGTTCTCAGGTTAAGCAAATCCATACGCTTTGAAGCATGTTCAGAATTATATCCAAATTTCATACTCTGCAAAAGGTCAGGCGCACAGGAAGTAATTACCCAGGCTTGATCTCCACCCGATAGCAAGGAAGGTATGGGAATCGGGACACAGGACTTGCCCGGTTTTAGATGATACCTGCTTCTGGCCTCATCGGCAGTGCTTACTATGATCAGATTTTCAATCATGATTATATTTTAATCAAATAGGCTGATCTAAATATAATCAAATTCAGGATATATTTTACTTTTAGGGGCCTCTTATTTTGAGCTCAGGAGCGAAAATTGATCGTCAGGCATCATGGAAAGTCATCGCATCATTAAGAATAGAAAAGGATTTCAGCTTTGCTTCGCGGTCAAACAGGTTACTGGATACCATCAGTTCATTAATTCCCGTTTCAGCAATAAATTTGGCAAGTATCTTTCGCAAAGTATCCCTGCTGCCCGTAAAGGTGCACATTAGCATGCTGTTTACAGCATTAAACACTTCCGGCAACTGATAAATATCGGGCAATTCTCCGGGGGGCTGGATAGGCTTGCGTGTATTGGTGATAAGACCAACGAATACCTTGATCAGGCTTGTAGCCAGGAATTTTGCTTCTTCGTCCGTGTCGGCGGCAATCACATTAACGCAGGCCATAACATATGGTTGAGCCAACGTATGTGAAACTTTGAAGTTTTTACGGTAAATATCGATTGCTGAACGGAATTGTAAGGGTGCAAAATGAGCGGCAAAGGCATAGGGCAATCCCATTTGCGCTGCAAGGTATGCGCTATCGGTACTGGAACCCAGTATCCAGATCGGTATATTCAATCCTTCGCCAGGGAAGGCGCGGACCTTGGAAGTGCTGTTTTCAGTGCTAAAATAGGTCTGCAATTGCTTCACATCGATTGGAAAGTCATAGGTTGTCCCCATGTTATTGCGCCTCAATGTCATGGCTGTAAGTGGATCTGTTCCGGGAGCCCTGCCCAGACCCAGATCAATCCTTCCGGGGTAAAGTGTTTCCAGTGTTCCGAATTGTTCGGCAATCACTAACGGACTGTGATTCGGAAGCATGATCCCTCCTGATCCAACCCGAATGGAATTGGTTTTAGAGGAAATATGACCAATCAGAACAGAGGTTGCTGAACTGGCGATGGATTCCATATTATGGTGCTCAGCCAGCCAGATACGCCTGTATCCCAGGGATTCGGTGAGTTGGGCAACTTCAACTGTACGTGAGATTGCATCACCTGGATTTGATCCTTCTACAACCGTCGCCAATTCCAGAACCGATAAGGGTATTTTATGCATTGGTCTTGTTTAAAGAAATGAGTAACCTCTATCCGATATACAGATTGGATAGGGGTTAAGATACCTGGGAATTAAAACAGAAAAAAGCACGAATAGTTTGATTGATAGTCTTGAATATAATTACTGGAATTATTGATTTACACGATTTTTTTAATTACATTCTTTATTTGTCCTATTAAAGTCCTATTCAGGCAGGAATACAATATAACCTTGTGTATACCTTGTGTATACCTTGTGTATACCTTGTGTGTTCATGAACACATAAGCTACACAGGATGTACACTTGAGGTATACTTAATATACAAACAAAATACAAGCCAAGTAATAACGAATCAGGAGGAAAAACAAAATATCTTTCTGTCGTTCATACATAAAGTTCAAGGACCATTTTCGGTAAGATAGCAAAATCATAAGGATACTAATAGATTGCCTTTGGAGGGGGAACAATTGCTTTATGGAGCTGGCTTTAAACTATTAATAGTCAATAAATAATAAGGAAATGGAGATTGTTGATGCAAATAACTTTCTGATTAGTTTTTTCAGCGTTGGATCGTTTAACTGATAATCATTCATCAGGACGGGTGGGAGTGTGTGTCCTAAATTCAGCGGGAAATCCCCAGTTAGAAATGCAATATTTCTTTCAGAATTTTACCATCAACTTTAACGGGTTGTTTAATCTTTAATCTTCTGGCTCAATTGCTTGTCCAGTCGCTCTATTTCCTTTTTCCGTGTAACCAGAACCTTAATATATTGCAGGCAGTTTTCCTTATGTTCCACATTGTTTTTACCTAATATGGTATACGATTTAACAAGCCAATCAACCCCGGCATCCGGTTTTGCTTCCATTTCGCAGGCTAAAGCCATGTTGTAGCAGGCCTTAGCAGCTATTTTAAGGTTTTTGTTTTTAGTTTCCTTGTTCCATATTTCAGCAGCTTTTAACCAATTATTCTCAAGTGCAAATTTTTCGGCATTGCGCATATCGAGGTTATTTGACTTGTAATAAAGACGATCGACCTGAATCCACGAAGGAATTGCTTTCGTACCGAAGAATTTGCCCAGGTATTGGCCTGAACTGATTAATATTCTTTTCAGAGGGTAGTTATAGGGATAATTTGCTTTCAACTGGGATTCATCATAAAAAAGGGTATCTATCTGTTTGTATCCATAGGCCAGACTATCATTTTTAAAAGAAATTGTCCATAAGAGGTTGGCCTCAATTTTTATGGGATTCGGATTGTACTTTATGTAATATGTGTTAAAATGGAGAAAATCAAGAAATATACAAACATCAGATTGGGTTCGTTCATGCAATTCGTGACTGTTTCCAATATAGGCAGAATCTTTAAACATCAACTTCAGGCTGCTCCCATAGTTATTCACCTTCAAAAAATAATCTTCATTCTCGAAATATCGGGCCAGAGCATTTATGCAAGTATCTGAAAGTTCCTGGTATTTAGTGGCGTAATGTTTTATCTCCTGATTACCATCGAAATAGGTAATAGTACAAGTATCAGACTGAAAGAGATTACGATTAATAAGAGCCACATTAAGGTCTTTGGGAATGCCAAAAATACCGGGCTTCATGATTTCTACTGGCATGGTCCTTGCACTTTCGGTTATAAGGCACGAAGTAAGACCTGAGAAAATCGGTACGATAAGAAGAATATTTCGTAGGAAGTTCATACTCGGAGTTTAGAAATTTGTCACTCAGTTATAGGATTATTTGCCGGATATCCAAGCTGTTGGCTTAATAATACAATCTCGTCCCGGCGACTTTTCAATACTTTCATGTATTGCTGGCAATTGATCTTATGCTCAGAACAATTGTGAAACAACCGATCACTGGATTCCTGCAACCAATCAATACCAACTTCTGGTTTCCCTTGCATCTCACAATACAGGGCCATATTATAACAGGCCTTGGCAGCAATCATTTGATTTTTGTTTTTGGTTTCCTTGTTCCAAAGTTCGGCTGCTTTGACCCAATTATTGCTTAAAGCATGTTTTTCAGCAAGAAGCATTTGATGATTATTTGATCTGTAATACATTCTGTCCACATTCACCCAGGATGGTATTATTTTGGTCCCGAACGATTGTCCAAGATATTGGCAGGAATTATTGACCAATTGCTTCAGAATAGTTTTCTTATCTTTATACCTGTGAACCTGTGACTTATAATATAGAAGCGTATCAGTCTGTTCATGCCACTGGTTGGTACTATCGCTTTTTACTGCTATTGTCCATCTTAATTTTGCGTGCGTAATGAATGGAACTGAAGAATAGGTGATATAGAAGGTATCAAAATTTAGTAGATCAAGAAAAATACAAACATCTGATTTGGTCCTTTCAAACAGGTCAGTCATTGATGTAGACTGTTCGGTGAGTTTAGAGAGATAATTCGAACTGTCGCTGTAATTGATCACTTCACGAAAATATCCTTCTTTGATTAAATAGTTGGCAAGCGCATACACACAGGTATCCGAAATTGCCTGATATTTAATAGTTGGATCTGTCAGATTCTTAAATCCATTGGAATATTGAAAATTGGTAGTATCAGACTGCAAGAGATCACTTTTTAATAAAGCTACCGAAAGATTTTTGGGGACGCCATAAACTCCTGGTTTCATGATTTCAAAACGGGTTGAACGAACACTGTCAGTGATCAGGCATGAAGTAAGGCTGAAGAAAACTATAATCAACAGAAGACTATATCGATGGATGTTCATACAGCAAGATTTGAAATGGCTTATTAGTTTAACGAGTTAATTACAGGAGTTCTCAATTACTTTTCTCATCCACCAATCTCCTTTACCCGCATTACTAAGATATAAATATATCTCTGATAATTCGACTTATGTTTGTTATTATTTTAAACAATATCCATGCCAGAGATAATTTGATCAGCCATTCGTAACTGGAATCGGACCTAAGAATAGCAGGTTTAACGGAAGTAAACTTCTATCGGAGTTCATGCTGGGCATCCAGTTTGTTGATTTCCAGCTTTCTTCGGTACAATACGGCCGAATACTTTCGTACTGCTTCATTTTCATTCGACCAGAATGTCCCGGTACTTAGTTTAGCTGCCCGTGCGGTTAATTCCAGCGCCTGATCAATCTGCCCGTTCATTTCACCCGCAAGTGCCAGATTATAGATGGATATTATCTTGTCACGCTTGTTCTTGCTGTTTGCGTATTTTTGCCAGATGGGGGAAGCTTCTTCCCATTTACTTTTCTGAGCAAGCATTGCAGCCTGTTTTAATTCAGGTTTTCCGCACGACATGATTTCACGATAAACCTTACACCAGGATGGTGCAATATGTTTTGAATAGTTATCACCTATAACTGCGGAAGCAAGAATGATGGCTTCTTTTTTCCCAGGTATGCGGTGTTCATTATAATTGCCATTATCATCAGTTCCATCCCAAAAGAGAGTATCAATCTGTGCAAAACGATCAATGATTTTATGGTTTTTACAGTCATAAATAGACCAAATGTTGGAAGTTAATACATTTGCAACAGTAGTTGAAGTTGATTCATCTTTCTGAATGCTGTAGAAACATGAAAACATATCGAGCAGAATCAATCCATCAGCTCCGGTTTTAGTCGCCATATTTTTATACCATTCGGCTTTTCCCGGCCCAATTGCTTTTACATGCAAAGTAGGTAATGAATTGACTGGCAAAATCAGGATACTATCGAAACAGTTCTGAACCAATAATCGGGATGCAAGGCTATCGATGCAGGTAATCTGCGCTAAACTATCCGTATTGAACTTAATTTCATCCTTGATCAGCTGCCGGTTTTTAACCTGGTAATTTTGGAGAGTATCATCTACATACTTCAAATTTCGAGAGATGACCGCTATTTTGCGAATATTCACCGGAAGAGAAAACTTCGCAGGCTTTAAAACTTCAATGGTTAGATTTTCATAGCTTACGCATGAACTCATGATTAATAATAGAACAATCCAGAGCAATCCAGATTTTAGTTTCATATTATTTCGATTTTAGAATGGTTTCTTTCCGAATCTTAAGCTTTTTAAGATATGCATCAGTCTGAAACCGGTAATACGAATAAAATGATTTTAATCCCCACTCAATTGCCCCATCAATATCGCCATTTAATTCTTTGACCAATGCCAGGTTATATTCAGCTTTGCTTCTAATGTTTTTATTTTTTGACTGTGCCATTTCCTCCCAGAATTTGGCTGCTGCTTCGTAATTACTATCATTCATCAATTTCTGACCACGATCATCCCAAAGTTTGAACAAGAAATAACCTCTTTTCTCCTGAATCCAGGTAGGAGAGAGCTTACTGTCCAAATCCAGTGCAACCTTGATTCCAGCGTCAATCATGGCCATTTTAATGGAAGGTAATTTGTAAAGCATTCGTGTCTGGTTGTAATCTGCACTTTCCCAGGAAATGGTATCAATCAGTTCAATTTCTTTAATCATTGTTTTCTTACCAGGTTTATAAACTCTGAAAAATGCATCATACTTCAGATCGAGAGAGGCATTATAAGAATAAACTGCATTCAAATTCTGATCGATAAATTTTTCTTTGGTATTGTCAGCCATCAGTTTAGTAGAGAACCTTTCCAAAACCATCAGGGCATCAGTATTATAATTGCTGCATATTTGACTAACCTTTTCCGGATCCAAAGTATCGGGAAGGAATTCGAAAGGAAGGATTCTTTTTAAGTTTCGTTCAACAGGTACAACGACATCATACCGACCAGATTCAAATAATAATGCAGCGAGTGCTTTGATTGTAGTATCCGCAGCTGTACTATCCAAAACAATTTTTGATAATTGATAGCCATTCCTATAGAAAAAATTCTGTAATGAATCCTCATGGTAATTCCGAAATTGTTTATCCATGCTTCGATTCATTAACGTAAGGCTTTGAATATCCTTAGGTAATTCATCGGGAGTTGGATTGGCATTTTCTATGGTAAGGGGTATATAATAACTTTTACATGAAAACAGGAGAAATCCAATCATGAAAAAAAGCAATACTTTAAATGAAAATATCTTGTTTAAAATCGGCATTATCATTTTTGTTAATAAATTCCCCAATATTTTCTAAAAAACCACTCTGTAGCCAACAATATTATTATCAGAAAAAACAATACTTTCAGGTTAATCCATTCGGTCTGCAATGTCTGTTTCTGTTGCTGAACTGCAATTTGTTTGTTATTCTTTATGAACTCAATTAATGTGCCATAATTTTCAGTTGAATAAAACTGACCTCCTGTTTGTTGCGATAATTGGTATAAAACGCTATAATCAGCCCGGTTATTTTGTATTTCAATATCATTTTTCACAATGCTAAAACTTCCTTTCTCCTTAAAATTTTGATTCCCAAGTTTTGTTTCAGCTTCAAAAGTATAATCTCCCGGTTTTAGGTTGCCGGCATTCAACGAGTAATAATCATTTTTTCGGTCAAAAAGGTAATTAAACTCCTTTAGACTATCGTTTTTGATCCGAATATTTACATCTGGGGTATTCACCAATTCATAACTGTCATTGTACAGCTCCGCAGTAAACTCAATATTATCGGTTTCCTGAAAAAGTGGCGGATAATATACGTTGAAATTATCTTCGTTTTTTTTAAGGGCAAGATATTGAATTGACTTCTGTATCAATTCATTAAAAGCGTCATGGTTTCCATTTACCTGGTAGTTGAATAATCGCCAGCGCCAAATTCCTTCCCCATTAATAAAGCCAATTTTTCGTCCTTTATCTGCTCCAAATGCCATCAGGGTTTTATTTGTTTGAATATTGCGGATATTTTGGAACGCAAGGTTCTGCATCATTGGGGCCAGTTCAGTATTTCCGAAAGCTGATACCAAAGGAGGTGAAGATTCAATAACTTCTTTAGTTTCATCCGACAATACAAAAAGAGAGAAGTCTTTATCAAATGTTGCCTGAACTTCTTCCGAGTTTTTACTGTTTGAAATCATCAAACCCATATTCAGAGAATTCAGTTGTTCCAGCAACGAATTCTGACCTACCAGAAATAAAAGAGGAATTCTGCTCCCCAATATTTTGGTTAATAGATTACTGGTGGCATTTTTCACTGAAGGCAACTGATTCAGGACAATAAGGCTATATGAAGAAAGACTGTCAGGAATTTCACTACCAGTAACTAGCTTTACTTCATAGTTCTGAAGCTCTTCAAGACTATTGCGAATAGCACCCATATCCGGATGAGGCGCATCACTGAGCAATAGAATCTTTTGTTTATTTTCCAATACCTGAATCACAAACTCATAATCATTATTCTTGAGATTTACCTCACCATCAAATGGCCTTATCCTGATTTTGTAATGCTGCAATCCTGTTTCAGTGGCTTCCAAATTGGCCAGTTCAAGCTTAAAATCATCATCTGAAACAATTGAATATGTGTTTGAATAAACTTGTTTATGATTGTTTTCAATTTCGATGTAAGCAATTTTGCCTTTAAGTTTCGAAAACTTCAAATCAATCTCAATAGGAAATTTATTTTTAAGGAAAGCCATTTTATTAGTTTTAACATTCCCGATTATGGCATCTGTTTTGCGTGTTGTATCCCCAACTCCAAGGGTGTATACCGGGTACTTTAATCCGGAAGCTAAGTTTTGTGGGTTCTGTCCTTGATTGTATATACCATCACCCCACAATATCACAGCACCTATATTTTTATTGATATAATTGTTTTTCAGTGATTTGATCATTTGACCGTAGTCTGATCTTCGATCGCTGCCAGTAAATTTTTCTGTATTCTCAACTTTCTCGCCAAAGGACCAGAATTCCAATTGATAATCTTTTGCAAATTGATCTTTTAGAGTATGTTCAAATTCATTAAAAGATGTGGAGTAAGGAAGCACAGACTGAGAATTGTCAAAAGCTATGGCAAGAATTGGAAGTTGTTTTATCCTTTTTGTGCTTTCACTCAAAGGAGAGAGGACGAACAGGAATACCAAAAAAAGTGAAACAAAGCGCAGAAATACAAGAAATCCCGTTTGAACTTTTGTCAGGCTCAAATTTTCAGGATTTCTGTAGTAGAGCAGATAACTGATACCTGCAGCAAATGCCATAGACATTAAAACAAAAGGTCCGGCAAAATTATGGTCGAAACTAATTTCCAAAGTGATTCGTATATTATAACGATTCAAAATTAACAAACTTGGCCTAACAAGTCATTCATGCAACCTGATTTCTGTTTAATAAATCGTATTTTGACGATGATTGGGTTAGAAGAATCATAGGAAGTATAGTAATCGTAGAAAGTTGTCACATGTATTCATATAAAAACAACACCATTGACCCATACCAATTCCATTGTTAAAGGTCATTATACCTATGTTTTAAATACAAAAAGCCAAAACTTTTTACTTATAAAGTACTAAAAAAGTACTTAAACTAAGGCGTTAACCTATCTTATTTAATACTTTATGGCAAAGATCAAATGAAACATCACAACTCTGCATTATTATAGAGGGCCAGAGGTTCGGAATAAGGTTAGCAATGTAATTTCAGGACTCATATCAATACGTCCCGGAAATCCAACTGTTCCAAATCCTCTGTTCACATAAAGTAATTGATTTCCTGACTGATAGAGACCACCCCAGTTCTTTTCATAAAAATAGATCGGACTGAATTCTATTCCGGCAATTTTTATTCCAAATTGTCCACCATGAGTATGACCTGAAAGTGTCAGTGAAATATTTGATTGCTTAATAACTTTAGCCATCCAAAATGCAGGATCGTGCGACATAAGAATTTTGAACGAATTTTCAGGAACATCTTTCAGTGCGACTTCAAGATTAGCATATTGCGGGAAAGGTGGATGTCCCCAATTTTCAACACCAATCAATGAAATCGAAGTATCTTTTACCGATACTTTTACAGATTGGTTTTGTAACAGTGTAAACCCAGCATTGATTAAATCTGTCTTGATTAAATTAAGATTTTGTCTTTTACTTAAAGTATCCGGCCAGTTGAAATAATCACCATAATCGTGATTTCCTTGAATGGCAAATTTACCATAACTTCCTGAAAGTTGTTTCAAATAGGACTCAAAACCTTCGATTTCTTCTCCGAAATTATTGACAAAATCACCGGTAAAAAGCAAAAGGTCTGGGTGAAGATCCTTTATAATCTTTATAGCCTCTTTAATTGCCCTCGGATTCTTACCATAGCTGCCAAGGTGTATATCTGAAATTTGCACGATTTTAAGCCCGTCAAGTTGCTTGGGTAAGTCAGGAAGATGAAGGTTTTGTTTCACAACATGAATATCGAAACGGCCTTCTAAAATTGCATAAGAAATATCAAATATTAGTCCGATGCTTATTAGAATGGATCCAGCCAGTACAATCAGTTGGAATGAATGTCTTGCAATGCTCCTGGAGAGGAATGCAATTATAGTCATAAGTGCAAAGAAGGATTTCGGAAATAGATTTAAAATGGTAACCGAGATCACAATAAAGAAAAAGGAATAGTTTCTACTTTGCCTAATGAGATCAGTATTTGAAAAAGAATAAAACAGTAAGCCAGTTGCAAATAAGCTAAACAGCAAATAAATGATTGTAATGTAGCGGCGAATATTTATTTGAAAAAGATTTATCAACTTTCGTACTCCAAGGTAGGAGATAAGCTCAACAACAAAAACAAAAACAAAAAAATAAATTAAGAAGGATGCAGGAATACCTCTCATAAACTTAAATATTATTCAAAGAAGAAAATTAAGCATTTTGCGAATGACATACATTACTAAAAGCGAAATTTTCACTAAAAGTTGTGATTTTAGTAAATTTCCTACAGAGTGTAACTATTTACGAAATGTATTAATATGACGTATTGATCTGAAAACAAATTAATTAATGCAAGATATAATTGAACTAAACTTCATTAGAATTTAATATTTAAATCGATACTGTAATAGGGCAGGGAATAAGCTCTTATTTCTATGGCTCATTGCAAAATCAAATTATAATTGATATCTGAAATTTTCCAAATTATTCATTGATCGTGAAAATCGATAATGAGATAGAAATATCGATTATCGATTACTTTATATAACCCTTTTTAAAAGTAATTTTTATTTAAAGACTTAATAGGAGATATCATACATTCCTAATAAAAAATATTTTATACAAATTTCTCCTGTTTACAAATTACAACTCAAAAATAGCAGACTAAATTGTTTACATATATGCATTATACTTGAAATGGATAAATGTAAATTATAATAATTTATTAAATATTGAACTAAAAATGACATTACTGAATTGAAATTAATAGGATATATATTTAAATAAAACATATCTGTTAATGTGCTGTGTATTAAAGATATATATCATGTTACATTGATTATATATTTATGCTTTAATTTACGTCTGTTAATTCAAGTGGAATAAACTTAATAAATTTAGTATTAAGTAATAGTAAATTAAAGTATTATGAATGTTTATTGAAGTTTAAATGCAATGTATTATGGATATAAATAGACATAGCTTAATATTGATGTATACAAATGTAATTTGTAATTATTGCTATTTGTAAACCGGAATAACAAAATCATTTATTACATTTGTGTATTACTTAATTTACATTTCAATGGAAGAGAGAATTAAAAAATTCATGGAGTTTAAAGGAATCTCTGCTTCTGAACTTGCAGATTCAATTGGTGTCCAAAGGTCGAATGTCACACATGTCTTAAAAGCCAGAAACAAACCTAGTTTTCAGTTTATAGAAAAGATGTTGCAGATTTATCCTGAATTAAATGCCAAATGGCTTTTGTTAGGTACAGGAGCAATGGTTGATGTTGCTGTCAAATCAAGGACTTTATTTGACCAGTTAACGGCTCCTGTTAATCTTCCTGTGCAAAAAACAGAAAAGTCTGAGGATAATTCATTATCGGATAAAACAAAGCCAGCTGAAATTACAAATCCAAATGAAAAAAATATCCCTCCACTTGTTGAAGAAACAATAAATCAGAATAGGCTTCAGGATCAATTTTTTAGTTCAGAAAAGCCAATTGAACGCCTGATTGTTTTCTTCAATGACCAAACTTTTAAGGTATATAATCCGTCCCGATAAGAATTTTAGATTATATTTGCCGTCAAATTCATGTGCATGAAAAAAACGGTATCTGATTTTCTTCTAGTTGAAAATAAGCAACTTAATAAAGATAATTTCCAATTATTACTTAGATCTACCCATCCGTTTTCTGATATTTTCCCTGGCCAATTTATTAATGTTGAAATTAAGGAAGCTAAAGATATTTTTTTGCGTAGACCATTTTCAATACTCGATGTCGATTACGGACTACAAACTATTTCCTTATTAGTTAAAATTCTTGGTAGAGGTTCTAAAAAACTTACTGAGGCAATTACCGGACAAACAATCAATGCGATATTTCCGCTCGGAAAATCTTTCACTTTACCAGATAAATCAAATCGGATTTTGTTGATTGGAGGAGGCAGTGGAGTTGCTCCAATGCTATTTCTGGCAAAAAGATGTGGTTTGGATCCCTCAAATGTTAATGTGTTAATCGGAGCAAGATCGGCTTTAGATCACATAGATGTGACTGAATATCTTGATTTTGGGAAATATTATTTTACCACTGAAGATGGCACTTTAGGGGAAAAAGGTTATGTAACTAATCATCCCATATTCAGCAATCAGCTAAGCCAATTTGATAAGATTTATTGTTGTGGACCAGATTTAATGATGAAGGTAATAGGTCGTAAGGCAATTGAGATGGATATTTTTTGTGAGGTTTCTCTTGAAAATATGATGGCTTGTGGCTTTGGTGTTTGTTTATGTTGCGTCGAGGAAACGAAATCAGGCCACAAATGTGTTTGTACTGACGGACCCGTTTTTAATGTAAAAGATCTTAAATGGTAAATTTAGAAATAAAAATTCACGAGCTGACATTCAAGAATCCTGTTATGACGGCCTCAGGGACATGCGGATTTGGTGAAGAAATAAATGACTTTATGAATCTGTCTCTTCTTGGTGGTCTGGTCGTGAAGGGTACTACCTTAAAGCCCAGGGAAGGAAATGCCTATCCAAGGATGGCCGAAACGCCTTCCGGAATGTTGAATGCTGTCGGACTGCAAAACAAGGGGGTTGATAATTTTATCACCAATATTTATCCGCGCATTAAAGATCTGAATACTCATATCATTGTTAATGTAAATGGATCAACGATTAATGATTACGTGGCATTAACCGAACGGTTAGAAGAACTTGAAAAAATCCCTGCAATTGAATTAAACATCAGTTGTCCAAATGTAAAAGAAGGCGGTATGGCTTTCGGCATAAGTTGCACCTCAGCCGAAGCCGTAGTAAAAGCAGTCCGGCGGGTTTATAGCAAAACACTAATTGTGAAGCTATCACCCAATGTTACTGACATAACTGAAATTGCCAAGGCAATTGAAGGACAAGGAGCAGATAGTGTATCATTGATAAATACCTTGCTGGGAATGGCTGTAAATGCTGAAACCAGGAAACCTGTATTATCGACCATTACTGGAGGATTATCTGGTCCGGCAATTAAGCCAATCGCACTTCGTATGGTATGGCAGGTTTTCAATGCAGTCAAAATACCTGTTATTGGAATAGGAGGCATCATGAATGCAACAGATGCTATAGAATTTATGATCGCTGGTGCTTCGGCAATTCAGGTTGGTACGGCGCTTTTCATTGATCCAACCATACCACTACAGATCATTGATGGCATTGATTCATATATGGTACGACATAAGATTCAGTCTGTTAACGAAATAATTGGAAGTTTACAATGCTGAATTTCATCAAGATACATATCTGCACTATAAAATTATTCAGGAATTCCTTAATTCTCTTGTTAATTGTATCCACTTGTTCAGCTCATTTGGATACGAGTGAACGTCACATTCATAAAGTAGAGATAGACACAAAAGGTCTCAACTTCAGCATAACAAACGATATCTCCGAGTTTGCAGGTAGCAAATTTATAGGAAAGGAAGCAAATGATTTTCTTCGGCAATGGAATTTAGCCGGTATGACAATGTCAATTGTCAAGGATGGAAAATTAGTTTTCGCACATGGTTTTGGTTATTCTGATGTTAACGCCAAACAGCAGGTAACTCCAGGAAATTTATTTCGGATTGCTAGTGTCAGTAAACTAATTACTGCAGTTGCAATCATGAAATTGGTCGAAAAGAAAGCGATTTCACTCGATTCAAAAGTATTTGGACCAAAGGCAATTTTAAAAGATCCTGTTTTTAATTCTGTATCTGATAAACGACTATATAATATTACCATTCGCCATCTTTTAGCTCACGCGGGCGGGTGGTCTTCTAGTTATGGAGACCCTGCATTTAATTCGTTGGTTGTTCTTGAACGCACAGGAGAAACAGGCACAGCAACAATGGATTCCTATTGTCGGTTTGTTGCATCCAGACGCCTACATTTTGAACCCGGAACTCGTTCTTCCTATTCAAATATGGGTTATATGTTTTTAGGTAAAGTAATTTCCACAGTTTCAGGTAAATCATATGAAGATTTTGTAGTCAATGATGTATTAAAGCCAGTTGGAATTACCGATATGCACATTGGAAAAAGTTATCAGTCTGACCGGCGGTTCAATGAGGTAAAATATTACGAAGCAGAGGCAAGTCCTATGATTCCGTCATTTGATGGTTCTGGAACATTGGTACCAAAGCCTTATGGTGGTAATCCGATTGAATTACTTAGCTCAGCAGGTGGCTGGATAGCCTCTTCGATGGAACTGGCAAAGTTGATGGCTATGATTGATGGGTTCAGAAGTTTTCCAGATATGATACCACAAAATCTGATTGATCAAATGATCGAAAATAAAAATTTCAGAGGACCCCTTGGTTGGAAAGTTGTCAAGGCTAATGGAGATTGGATAAGGACTGGCAGTATGGCCGGTACTTCTGCAATAATGAAACGTCAAAGCAATGGGTTCTCATGGGTAGTTGTCATTAATTCAAGTAGCTGGAAAGGTCCGCGATTACCAGCCTATGTCAATTATATGATGGGTAAGATTGAGAAGAAAATAATTGTTTGGCCTAAACATGATCTTTTTAAATATGTTCCTAAGGAACTTTGATTAGAAAATCCTTTTTTCTTTGAAAAGATGAATCATACCGATGGTTCATCTTTTTTTATTTCAAATAGATTTTTATTGTGATTGAGAGACTTCATTATTGTTGAACTTTTTGATCAGTATCTTGTTGATTTGACTGAAATCTTTACGTTCGCAATATCAAAATAATTATACAAAGTCACTAGTGGGCACTTAAAACCCACTGATTGTTAATTGTTTATAATTTAGTTCTTTGACATTCTTGTAATCGCATTTTGTAAGTATTTCTCTTACAGACGTTTT
>Ga0302296_1001395_pt1 | contig 17438 bp, 15 predicted proteins | sample III_Fen_N3_1_FD_194546 | JGI IMG/M metagenome (GOLD analysis project Ga0302296, IMG submission 194546) | Peat permafrost microbial communities from Stordalen Mire near Abisko, Sweden - III_Fen_N3_1 | ecosystem: Environmental > Terrestrial > Soil > Wetlands > Permafrost | place: Sweden: Abisko...
TACTGTAATGGATTGAGTTGTAGCTCCGTTTGACCATGTATTTCCTGTAGCTGAAGAAGATGTCAATACAACACTTCCACCTGCGCAGAACGCCAATGGTCCACCTGCACTTATTGTTGGTGTAGTTGGCAAAGGAGTTACTGTAACTGCTGTTCCGGCAGAAGCTGCTGAAGTACAACCACCACTAGTAACGGTTACCGTATAGGTTCCGGATGCAGAAACGGTGATCGATTGAGTTGTAGCTCCTGTCGACCATGTATTTCCTGTTGCTGATGATGATGTCAATACAACACTTCCACCTGCGCAGAATGTTGTAGGTCCACCAGCCGAAATGGTTGGCGTTGCAGGTAACGGATTTACTGTAACTGTTGTTCCTGCTGAATTGGCCGAAGTACAACCGCCACTCGTAACATTTACCGTATAAGTTCCGGATGCTGAAACAGTGATTGATTGCGTTGTAGCACCTGTTGACCAAGTGTTTCCTGTTGCTGATGAAGATGTCAATACAACACTACCACCAGCGCAGAAAGTTGTTGGTCCACCCGCTGAAATAGTTGGAGTAGCCGGCAAAGCTGTTACGGTTACAGTTGTTCCTACTGAATTAGCAGAAGTACAACCACCACTGGTAACATTCACTGTATACGTTCCGGATGCTGAAACCGTAATTGATTGGGTTGTTGCTCCGGTTGACCATGTATTTCCTGTAGCGGATGAAGAAGTCAAAACAACACTTCCGCCTGCGCAGAAAGTCAACGGACCACCAGCAGAGATTGTTGGTGTTGCAGGTAACGGATTCACCGTAACTGTTGTTCCCGCTGAAGCGACAGATGTACATCCGCCTGTAGTTCGTGTAACTGTATAGGTTCCTGAAGTAGAAACGGTAATCGATTGTGTTGTTGCACCGGTTGACCACGTATTACCCGTTGCCGAAGAAGATGTCAATACTACACTACCGCCCGCACAGAAGGTTGTTGGACCTCCTGCCGTAATTGTTGGTGCTGAAGGCAACGCTGTAACTGTTACTGTTGTTCCGGCTGAAGCAGCTGAAGTACAACCACCACTGGTAACGGTAACCGTATAAGTTCCAGCAGTTGAAACAGTAATCGATTGAGTTGTTGCACCAGTCGACCAAGTATTACCCGTTGCTGATGATGAAGTCAAAACGACACTACCACCTGCACAGAATGTTGTTGGACCTCCTGCTGTGATGGTTGGTGTAGCCGGCACAGGATTCACCGTAACCGTTGTTCCTGCCGAAGCAGCTGAAGTACAACCACCTGTTGTGACACTCACTGTATACGTTCCTGCTGTAGAAACGGTAATGGATTGCGTTGTTGCTCCTGTAGACCATGTATTACCTGAAGCCGAAGAAGAAGTCAATACCACACTTCCGCCTGCACAGAAGGTTGTAGGTCCGCCAGCTGTAATGGTTGGTGTTGCAGGAGTAGCATTTACCGTTACGTTTTGTGTTGTGCTTGTAGATCCGTTAATGGTTAACTGGATTGTTTTCGTACCGGCTGAAGAATAGGTAACACTATGCGGACCAGCTGTAGTAGCCGTTGCCGGAGTTGCACCTACTCCAAAATTCCAACTCCATGAAGTTGCTCCTATTGACGCATCCGTTACTGTTACAGTTTGACCTGTACAAACAGTAGTAGGTGTTGCTGTAAAAGCAGCTGTTGTTGGTGCAGATCCGGTAATATTGATGTTATCGACAAAAAGACGATTTCCGTAGCCGGACAAATTGCGGAACGCAATCACCACATTGGCTTGTCCAACATACGGTGTAAGATTAACTGTTTCAGTGCGCCATTGCGCTGCCGTAGGTGTAAAGGCCGCTGTTGTAGCAGCAGCTGTTGCCAAAACCGTATTTGATTTTGAGTAAATAGATGTAAATGATGCACCACAGTTGGTAGAAATTAAGACTTCCAAACCATCAAAGTTGGTTGCATCATATGGAGCATACGCCACATCAAATGCCAATTGAGCAGAAACCATTGATGTAAGACTTACTGCTTTTACGCGCACCTCATCGTCGTCGGAATCATTGATGTTGAAGTTGTCGAACATCATCGAGTTACCTGTAGTAGGTGTATTCCCGATAGTCGCATCACGCACCCACGTTGTAGAGGCATTCGTATTCACCAAAGACCATCCTGCAGGAACAAATGTAGCGGCAGTAAATCCTTCTGTAAGTGGCAACGCAACACCCGCACCTCCTACAACGGTAATGTACCCTGTTTTAACTTCAGGATCAGAACCGTTGGCATTGGTTGCTGTCAATGTAACATCATAAACACCTGCAGTAGCATAAGTAATGGTAGGATTTTGAGCAGTAGATGTAGATGGTGTTCCTCCAGGGAAAGACCAAGACCAAGATGTTGGTGTAAAAGCAGATTGGTCGGTAAAGGTAACCGTTGAACCTGCACAAATTTGCAATGGAACACCCACAAATTCTGCAACAGGTGGATTAGCCCCCGGAGTAGCAACGGCACTTTCCCAAGTACCACGACCAAAAGTAGCCGCTCTGATTTTTCCAGTAGGAGCATAAATTTCCAAATCACGAACCGATACGCGTGGCAACCCGGTCATATAAGAAACCCAAGTTCCCATTGTATTGTCTTTGTAGAACACACCAATGTCGGTACCTACATAAACAACGTCGTTGGCGGCACCACTTTGGTAAACAATCGTATTACACGGAACATTTGGCAATCCGGTAGAAACATTCGTCCAAGAAGTTCCACCATTTATTGACGTATAAACTTTGGTTGCTGCAGTATAACCTGAATAAGTCACCCAAACAATATTTGGATCGGTGGCTGAAACGGTAACATTGGTCATTGCTACGGTTGTAGGCAAGGTTCCCGTTACGTTTGTCCAGGTTGTACCACCATTGGTTGACTTCGAAATAGCATTTTGTTTAACCGCGTAAATGATTTGGTTATTACTCGGTGCAATCACAAATTCCAATACACTACCTGTACCCGATGGTGTACCTACAGCTGACCAACTGGTTCCTGTATTTGTTGTTTTATAAAGAGCGGTTCTACCTGCAGCATACAACGTAGCAGCTGTAACAGGATCCTGATGCCAAGCGCATAACCAATCTCCCGAAGGAAGTCCTGTATTGATGGTTGTCCAGGTTCCTCCACCATTGGTAGATTTTCTGTAATCACCGTAAACGTAAGATTCAAACAGGTTGTTATTGTTGGTTCTATCAATGAAACAATCCATTCCATCACCGCCATAAACCTGACTCCAAGCACCGGCGTTCAATAAATTAGCACCGTTATCCTGATGTCCGGTAATCATTCTTCCGGCTGTGGAAGTTGATAAACCGATACGGTATTGTTGTGCGATAGCCATGTTACCGCTAATATCAGTAAATGATGTTCCTGAATTGGTTGTTTTAAATAATCCGCCATCACATCCAATGAAATACGTTGTACTTGATCCCGGAAGGTATTCGATTGCGTGCATATCGGCATGAACATAAGGCGCTCCGGAACCTGTCCAGTGTGCATTAAGTGTCCAATTGACACCACCGTCGGTAGATCTCCAGCTATTTACTCCGCCTATAATAATGGTATTAGCAACCGTAGGAGAAGCGGCGATCGATAAATCGTAAAACGCCTGACCACCGGTATCACCACCAGCCGAATCCCACCCAAGTAAGTTAGGTGCTGTGGCACCATGTTGTGTGGTAAAAGTAGCTCCCGAATCGGTAGATCGATAAACTCCCAATAATCCTTGATCGGAAGAACGACCTATTAATAAGTATACATAAGCAGAATTGGCAGCCGTAACTGCAATTGCAATACGTTCTACACCTGTTGTTGGTAAACCCGAACTAATGGTTGTCCAAGTAACACCGTTATCGGTTGATTTTCTAAAAATAGTTCCCGCTGTATAAACAGTATTGGGTGTTGCAGGTGAAAATTCCAAATCTTTAAATGAACCCGTACTTGTTTGTGTCCAAGTAGTTCCACCATCGGTAGTACGGTAAATTCCGTTACTAGTGGCAGCGATCAAAATTTGAGAATTGGTCGGATGCATCAATAACTTAGAGATTGTTCGTCCTTGTGTTACGGTCCAGTTCAAACCAGTTGTATTCCAAGTGGCTCCACCATCGGTTGATTTAAGAATTCCGACACTGTATGAATCCCCTGCTTCGCCGTCACCGGTAGCCAGGTACATTACTTGAGTATTAGTAGGATCAATCGCCACGTCTGTGCAACCAATTACGGTTAACTGATCGGTAGACGTTGCCCATGAAGTACCACCATTGGTCGATTTCCACAAACCACCATCAGGAGCACCAACAAAAATCGTATTGGAGTTAGTCGGGTCGAAACGCACGAAATTAATACGTCCACAACCACCACCGGCCGAAGTTCCGAAAGGTCCTAAAGCAGTCCAATTCCCTAATACAAATCCACTGGGAGCAGGGCTCGGACCATCCGGTTGTTGCGAAAGCCATTCCAGGTAATTCGGATACGCCAAAGAAGGTAAGGTCATATTTCCACTCGGATAAACACGAGGTTCCATGTAATTTTCCCAACGTTTAAAGGCTTTGTAACCTTTTCCTTTTTCTACTACTTTGTCTTTCCAGTAATTGTTGAAAGCAGCTTGTACATCATAGAAATTGGCCGTAGGATCCGACATTAATTGTACCCAATTGGTATCCTCCTGTGCTGAAGAAAATAAGGGTAAAAAAAGAGAGAATAGCAGAGACCAGCGTATGAATCTATTTTTCATTCGAATTGGTTTAGATGGAATTACCAATACATGGAGATTTTGGTAACTCCGGGTTTTCATTTATAGTTTTAGCGTACCAATAATAAGCAATTCAGTTAAAAGAAAAAAATCAAACTTTCGTTCGATTGTTAAAATCCTAAACAATATTCTGTCGAATTACTAAAATTTCAACTCTCAACCCCCTTATTTTAGTGGAAACAATCATTTTCATTAAACTATCAAACACGTTAAAAACTAGTTGATAAATTTGATAAATCGAATTAGTAGACCTTCGTATCATTTAAAATCAGCCTCAATAATATAACAGAGATTCTGTTGACACATCAAATAGGTGGTGAAAATGAATAATTCATATATTTACTTAAAACCTAGCGGATTTAGTTAATTAAATTGCCATGAAACTTCTGACATTTCTAACTCTACTACTGTTCACTGCAACAAACAATATACCATCACACCACCAATGGATTCCGGTAGTGTTAACCACTTCCGCTTGCGATACACTCGACACATTTAAGGAAAGTGATTCATCGGGCTATTACCTTTTACAATGCGATTCAATTCGTATCCGTTGTATCTATGAAGCGAACGGTCACTACGATCTTGCCTACAAGCGACCGAATGACAAAACTTATTGGGAAATGTGTTTCAAAAACTACAACAAACTAAGCTCTATTGATTCGTTTGACTTCGAAGGAAACTTAGTATACCATAAAGATTACCTAGATGGCGTTTTTGATACGGTTGTTTATGGAAGGAAATACCGGTAAAATGCTAACTTGTTCATTCAAATCACTCAAAATGCCTCAAAAGCGCCTTTTAGTTGTCTTCCTCATCTTTATCGCTTTCAGCGGCTTTTCTCAATACAGCACCAAAAACATTTCCATTACTGAATTAACGGATTCGGATAGTCTTTACCAGAACTACCAACTCTTCAAAAACGTTACCTACCACGAATTAATGATACCGCTGGAAGAATACGACCTCAACCCTACTTTTTACAAAGAACAGCAACTCGGTTGTCATTTTATCATCAACAACCACCCGGTAAACATTGCAGAAATCTTACCTGATGTTTTTTATGAAGTGGGGTGGCATCTCAATCCAAACGCCCTTTACATCAACAACTCCGAAAGAGAATACCTCATCGTAAGCATTGTATTTTATAGTGGCAGCAGTTCGCATCCGGTCGAATACAATTTGTCTGTTAACCTTTCCGATAACTCTGTTGTGAAAATGTAGACAACCATCTATGATCTGTATTCTTAAATTGAATCTCCATCACCGTTACTTTTCCCCGTTTTACCATTAAAACACTATAACTTTAATCGGAGAAAATCATGAACAGACATTTCAAGCGCTTTCATGCAGTCTTCATTATTTTAGTGCTGATGCTTTCACTTTCAGGATGCACTCCCGCCACCAAAAATGTTCGGTCAATCTACCTATTAAATAAACGCCAAGTGAGTTTTAGTTCTACCCGTCCCCCAATGGTAAAAAACAATGTGTTGTATCCTGCAACGGGTAAAATTCTGATAGAAAAATTTGATCATTACGCCTACCGAAATGAAATTTTAACCACCACTGAAGCAGCATGGATGGAATTGTTGAACTCCGATTCTTCCGATCTGGCCGTTTCTGCTGCAACATGGCTATATTTTTTATCGAAAGAAGAAGTGAACCTGATTGATTTTCAATTGCTCGATTTGTGGACTGAGCACACAAAAAAGAATCAACTAAACCATTGGAAATTGTATTTTAGGAATCATGAACTAAAATAAGTTTCGGGGAAAGTGTTTTGAAATTGTTCACTAAAAACAGCTACCTAAACCTTCTCAAAAATTCCTCCTTATACGTCGTTGAAACCTCAATCTCAGATTCATCGTTCATGGTTACGTATCCGCCCTTGTTATACGCTTTCACAAAATGCAGGTTGATTATGTGTGATTTGTGCACCCGGATAAACGGTAAAGGCAGAATCTCAGAAAAGTGCTTGAGAAACCGGCACACCATCTTTTTGGAACCGTTGGCCAGAAACAGATCGGTGAAGTTTCCATTTCCCTTCAACCGCACAATTTCTTCCATTTTCACCACCTCAAAACCTTCCAGCGTTGGCAGAATCACTTGCTGTTTCTCGGGTTGCTTCTCGTGAAAATTCTCCACGATGATTTTGTTGCGGTTAAAAATAACCTGGTTGATCAGTTGCTGATGTACCTTGCTTACCGCCAAAATCAACTCTTCTATGCTAATGGGTTTCAGTAAATAATACGCCGCACTTTGGTTCAACGCCCGCAGGGAATATTCCGAAAATGCCGTAACAAAAATGGTCTCGAAGTGCAATTCCTTGCATGCTTCCAACACATCAAAGGCATTCCCGAAAGGCATTTCCACATCCAGAAACACCAACTGGGGAGTCAGGTCGTGCAGCAACGGAACCGCTTCCTTAAAATTGTGTGCTTCTCCCACCACTTCCACTTGCGGACAATACTTGCTCAGGTAGTTCTTCAACACTTCGCGGGCAGCAGCCTCATCTTCCACAATCACACTTCGTATCTTGTCAATCATCCTACCGGTTTATCAAGTAGCGGAAACACCAGTTCCACCACAGTTCCACTTGCATCAGCTTCGGTTTTTTCGCGAATCCCAAACGTAATGGTTGTGCGATACAACTTATTCAAAAGAGCTATCCGTTGTTGAGTATTCTTCAATCCAAGCGAATCGTGTGCTTTCTGATTGCGGGTTTTCAACTCCTCACTCTTTTGCAAACCGATCCCATTGTCATTGATCGTCACCAAGATTTTTCCATCTTTTAGCGCGATCGTCAGTTGCAACAAGCCCACCGTATCCAAGTAGCGCAATCCGTGCCAGATCGCATTTTCCAGATTCGGTTGAATGAGCATGTTGGGTACATACAGCGCATCCTGATCCAATTGTTCATCCACAGCAATTGTATAGTCAAACTTGTCTTTAAAGCGCATTTGTTCCAGATCAAGGTACTTTTTCAGCAACTCTACTTCTTTGCTCAACGGAATAAAGTCTTTACTGGAATTCTCCATGATATTACGCATCAGGTTCGAATACGAGGTCAGGTATTTATTGGCCTCCAGTTCGTTGTTTTGCGAAATGAACTGATTCACGCTATTCAAACTATTGAAAATAAAATGTGGATTCATTTCCCGGCGCAACGATTGCAAGGCTATTTTCTTGTTTCTGGTAGTGATGGAAAGCAAGGAACGCACAAACAACCCCAGTAGGATTAACAAGACCACCAACGAACCGATCAAGACATAATTGAACTGATTGGTGCTCGAAATCAATTCGTCTTTCAGTGCTTTTTCCTTTTCCAACTGCTTGATCTTACCTTCAATCACCTGAAACGAATTCAAATCAATCAAACTGCTATCGGCTAAAATCAGCTCATCGAAATGATCCAAAAAACGTTCATACAATGCAAGACTTTCCGCGTAATCACCCGCTCCTTTGTAATACTCGACCAACCGTTCGAGGCATTTTTTTACTTCTTGCGAATACCCTTTTTCAAATGCCAGTTTGTAGGTATCTTTTAGTAAGTCAATCGCTTTATCATTGGCTCCTGTCATGAAAAAAATAGCCGCCAGTTGCTGCTCTTGGTCAATGTATAGTTTGTAGTCACCGTTGCGTTTGGCTTCATCCGACAATGCATTCCGAAAGGCAAGCGCTTTGGTATAATCTCCAGCCAAAACGTATGCATCGGCTATTTTTCCTTTTAAAGTTGCAACAACCGTTTCGTTATCTCCTGCTGCATCAATTGCCTGAAAATACACGTCAATGGCTCCGTAGAAATTGTTTTGAAACAAAAGTAAATCGGCTTTCTGCTGATAAGCATCCTGCAAATCGGCTTTGTTTTCTGTTTTTTCCAGTAAACTAATATTGGAATTGACTTGCTCTGTTTTAGTAGCCGAACTATTCGAATACAACCGGTTGGCATCCGAATAATTGATTTTCTTTTCGGTTTTAGTAGCACTGGCATCACTAGCGGTATTGTAGAAATAAACAGCCTCAGTGGTTTTCAGTTGTTTCTCCTGCACTTTCGCTAACGAGCGGGCAACGCGTGCTATATCGTCTTTACTCTTGAGTTTCTTAAAACTCGCCAATGCTTTTTTAAAATACTCTTCTGCTTTTTTGTAATTACCGCTCCCCTGAAATTTCTTCGCCAAGGCTTCATAACTCTCGGCAAGTTCGCGGTCTTCGTTGTTCTCCAACGATTCAATCACTTTTTCACCTGCCGGACCCACGTAGTTTTTGTCCAACGGTTTCTCTGCCCCTCCTTTTGTATCTTCTTGCTGACCGAACGCACCTCCCGAAAGCAAGCAGACACATGCAGAAACACAACTGAAAACAAGAAAACGATGGATCATTCGCTACCGGAAATTAACAGTGATAAAGATACACGATTTTAAGTGTGCGATGCAATCCCTTACACCAAGTGAAGTCGCAGGTTCACCCTTTCTCCGAAAACAATAAGCGCTCAGTGAATATGTTTGCTAAAACAAAACAACGGAACGGCTAAGCGAAGTTGTTTACACAAAACGCGCATATCATGACAATCAAAATTGTATCCTTAACACTGTTGGCAGCTTTCATGAGTTTGGAAAGTTGCAGTGATTCCGGCAAACCCGAAGCACAACAAGACAAACCCGTTTCCATTTTTCAAGCCAACGATAAAAGCAAAATTCAGGTTGCTTTATTGCTCGATACTTCCGGTAGTATGGATGGATTGATTGAACAAGCGAAAGCGCGATTGTGGGACATTGTAAACACCTTAACCACCCTCAAATACAACGGAAAAACGCCTACCATCGAAATCGCACTGTACGAATACGGCAACTCCGGACTCACCCCTGAATCCAATTACATTCGTCAGATCTCGGCCTTATCAACCGATCTGGACGTCATCTCGCAAAACCTCTTTGCCCTTACAACCAATGGTGGCGACGAATATTGTGGTGCCGTTATTCTGGATGCCACCAAGAAAATGGATTGGGGATCCAGCAAAAGCGACATGAAACTTATTTACATTGCCGGAAACGAAGAGTTTAATCAGGGCGAAGTAGCCTATGACAAAGCCATTCAGGAAGCTCGTGAACATGATATTTATGTGAATACCATCTTCTGTGGTGATCGCATGGAAGGCATCAATACTTTCTGGAAAAACGGCGCAGATAAAGGTTCGGGTAAATTCTTCAACATCAATACCGACGAACAAATTGCCTACATCGAAACACCCTACGATGCTAAAATTTCAGATTACAATACGAAGATGAATGAAACATACGTGCAATACGGTTCACTGGGGGCAGAAAAAAAACAAAATCAAGTAATGCAAGATTTCAACGCCTCTACGCTATCTTCTTCAGCAGCAACCGAGCGTACCGTGAGCAAATCAAAGGCTGTTTATGCAAATAGTTCCTGGGATTTAGTTGATAAAGTGAAAGACGATAAAAGCGCCATTAAGCAACTCAAAAAAGATGAACTCCCGTCTGAATTAAAAGGAAAATCTACCAAAGAAATTGAACAATTCGTTAGTAAAAAAGCCAAAGAGCGTGAAGGAATTCAACTCAAAATCGGTGAACTCGCCAAGAAACGCCAAGCCTACATTGATCAACAACAAAAAAAGAACAGCAACCAAAACAACGACCTGGGCGCCGCTATCAAACGCTCTATCCTTGAACTCGCCAAAGCCAAAGGTTATACCGTAGAACGTTAATTCCATTCATTGATCAATGCCAATCACCTAAATCATGAATGGTGTTAATAGAGTTATTCCCGGGAATGGAATGATCTTTTAAAGAGGGGGGAATCTGCTTCTCCCCTTGAGTAAGAGTCAGCGAAGCTGGTGATAAAGCAAACGTTAGTGCAGCTAATGAGAGGGGTGGCAATACTGACAATTGTTCGCTCAGGTCAACTCCCGATTCCATCACAAGCAGCGCTAGTCCTTCCGAGTTGGGGTGAGATAGGTTAACAAGCCGTAGTTCTCAAGATCGAGACTTACAGCCTTGATTTTTTGTCTCCGCCTCAGGCTCAAAAAGTAGAAAGTAAATCATTCAAACAACTTCCCCAACAAACTTTGAATCGGTTGACCGATATACGGCAATTCCTTGCGTTGACCATTGGCTGCCCCCATCACTGCCAGTATCCAAAACACGAAAATGCCCAATGAAAGCAACATCGCAAACGGAAAGCCAATCAGGGGAATCAATGATAACGGAATCTGAACGATCCAGATACAAAATGCGATAATCATTAATCCTAACATCTGACGCAAATGAAAGGCTGTGAATTCTTTTTCGGGGCCTTTTTTGTCGTTGCTTTGCACCAAAGCTACTACCCAACCCACAAGGGTCATGTAGGCAACAATACCCATTGTTTTGTCAAAATTATCGGTCGAAGGTTGTGTTTCCATGAAGCTGAATGGTAAATTGTTATTGAATTAGGAACCGAAAATAGAAGAGACGAATTCATCGCGGTGAAACACCTGCAAGTCTTCGATTCCCTCACCTACTCCGATAAAACGTACTGGAATGCTCATTTGGTCGGAAATACCGATCACCACACCACCTTTGGCTGTTCCGTCAAGTTTGGTAATGATCAAACCGGTTAAGGAAGTCGCCAAGGCAAATTGTTTGGCTTGTTCAAAGGCATTTTGTCCGGTTGAACCGTCGAGCACCAATAATATCTCGTGCGGAGCATCCGGAATCACCTTTTCCATCACGCGTTTGATCTTACTCAGCTCGTTCATCAAGTTAACTTTGTTGTGTAAGCGTCCTGCGGTATCAATGATCACCACATCGGCTCCTTGTGCTTTTGCCGACGAAAGTGCATCAAACGCCACCGAAGCGGGGTCAGCGCCCATTCCTTGTTGCACAATCGGCACGCCAACTCGTTCTGACCAAATAATCAATTGATCTACGGCAGCAGCACGAAAGGTATCCGCAGCACCCAACACCACTTTTTTACCGGCGGTTTTGAACTGGTGCGCCAATTTCCCAATGGAAGTGGTTTTCCCTACTCCGTTCACACCTACCACCATAATCACATGCGGATTGCCGTTGTGGGTAGGTAATTCGTATTCGGTTGGACCACTGGTATCATGTTCAGCCAGCAATCCTGAAATCTCTTCGCGCAATACGCTATTCAGCTCTTCGGTACCCACGTATTTATCGCGGGCAATACGTTCCTGAATGCGGTCAATGATCTTGAGGGTGGTTTGTACACCTACATCAGACGTGATAAGAATCTCTTCCAATTCATCCAATACCTCATCGTCTACTTTCGATTTACCGACAACGGATCGTGTCAGTTTCGAGAAAAAACTTTCCTTCGTTTTTTCAAGCCCTTTGTCGAGCGACTCTTTCTTCTCTTTCGAGAACCAACCAAATAATGCCATAATTGAAAACGAAAAAACCCCGATCTCGATTGTTATCGGGACGGGGGTTAAACAATAGTTCGAGTTTTGTTCAATGAATTAGCTCTTAGCGAACCACTCCTTTACCTTGTCGTTGTGTACGATCTCTTCTTTGAACGAGAAAGATCCAGATTTAGGAGACTTCACCAATTTGATAACTTTGGTATGTTCTTTTCCTCCCCCTTTTTGCAACGATGCTACTACTTTCTTAGCCATGACGCAATATTATTTAATTTCTTTATGAACGGTGTAACGTTTCAACACTGGGTTGAATTTTTTGATCTCCAAACGCTCAGGAGTATTTTTACGGTTCTTCGTTGAAATGTAACGAGAAGTACCTGCCATACCTGACTCTTTGTGCTCTGTGCACTCAAGAATTACTTGGATTCTATTTCCTTTTGCTTTCTTAGCCATCTCTTTATACTTTATATTCCATTCGCCTTAAGCGGAACAGAATTAGGATTTTACTTTAAAAAACCTTTCTCACGCGCATCTTTCATGCAGGCGAAAATTCCTTTTTTGTTAATAGTTCTCAAAGCCGAAGCCGAGACACGCAAAGTTACGTACTGATCCTCTTCAGGAACGTAGAACTTTTTAATAAATAAATTCGGGTAAAACTTGCGTTTAGTTTTACGTTGTGAGTGAGAAACATTGTTCCCAACCATAACTGACTTCCCTGTAATTTGACAAACTCGTGACATTGTATTTTTGTTTTATCCTAATTCTAAAGCGGGTGCAAAGAAAAGCATTTAATAATAAACGAACAAGTTTAATGTTGCTTTTTTTCAGGAATAATTCCCAAAAGTGCACATCGAACAAAATTCAAAGCCGCTAACACGCTCATTTGCACGTTTCTTTCGCGGTGATCGCCAAAATTAAATTGCTTGCTCCAAAGTGCCGTTGGGCTTGCAATTCCAATCCAAACTGTACCCACCGGTTTCTCTTCAGACCCACCTGTAGGTCCGGCAACACCGCTCACCGAAATGCACCAATCAACCCCTAATTTTTTTCTTCCGCCCAGCGCCATTTCTTCAACCGTTTCTTCCGAAACTGCTCCGAACGTTTCCAAAGTTTCCAATTTCACGTCCGCTAACGCATGTTTCAACGCATTACTATAGGTCACTAAACCACCTTGTACATAATCCGAAGATCCTGAAATACTCGTGAGCAAAGCAGTGATTGCTCCACCGGTACAACTTTCAACCGTTCCTATAGTCATTCCGCGTTCGCGCAACAAGTTCCCTACCACTTCCTGAAGCGTTTCTTCTTCTTCACCGTAAACGGCAATCGGGAGTGCAGCTTTCGCTTCGGCAAAATACGTGTCTACTTTCGCGGCATCACTTTCACCTGCATAAGCGGTAATACGCAATTTCACCACTCCGGGAGAAGGCAAATAGGCCAACCCCAAGCCGTCTGCGCGCAATCGGTTTTCCCAATCGGAAAGTGTATCGGCCAAAAACGACTCACCCACTCCTTGTGTTAACAACGTACGATGGTACAATCCGACAGTCTGAAAACGGTCTTGGATTTTCGGTAATGCTTCTTCCGAAAAAATTGACTTCATTTCATAAGGAACACCCGGCATGGAAATCAACACTTTTTCATCGCGATCAAACCACATTCCCGCAGCCGTTCCTTGTCGGTTAAACAAAACAGTACACGCCTCCGGCAACGCCGCCTGTAGCCGATTCACTTCCAACATCGGGCGATTGCGCTTGGTAAAAAAAGAAGTAATATGTTCCAAAATCGGTTCGTTGATCACCAACTTCGTCTCAAAATAATCGCACAAAACGTGTTTGGTAATATCATCTTTGGTTGGACCCAAACCGCCTGTAACGATAATCAGTGTAGCACGGGCAAAGGCTGCATCGAAAGCCGAGACAATTGCTTCTGGCTCATCTGTTGTTACTGCGGTATGAATCACCCGAATTCCGATAGCGGCTAATTGCTGCCCCAGCCAAGATGCATTCGTGTTTACGGTTTGGCCAATTAACAGCTCGTCACCTATGGAAATCAACTCAGCTTCTATCATGGTATCGTTTTTGATATTGCGTTTTTATAATGAACGTAAAATAAGATATTGCGCGTAAAATTATTTGTAAGTTTGAACAATTAATAGTAAATCATGAGAAAATTTATATTTCCCGTTTTAGTGAGTAGTTTATTCATCACTACTACTGCCTGCGATGTACTGAATGAAGTAGCAGGAGATGTCTTATCAACAGACACCAACACAGCACCTGCCCTCACCAATGGCGAAGTAATTTCAGGATTGAAAGAAGCCCTCAATGTAGGAATTCAGAATTCGGTGAACCTCACTTCGGTAACTGACGGATTCTTGAAAAATGAAGCGATTCGTTTACCTTTTCCTCCGGATGCTATTAAAGTACGCGAAAAAGCATTGGAATGGGGCTTGAACGATCAAGTAGAGAAGTTTGAAACCACACTCAACCGCGCAGCCGAAGAAGCTACAAAAGAAGCGTTGCCTATTTTCAAAAATGCAATACTTGGTATGAGTATTTCAGACGGTTTCTCTATCTTGAATGGTGGCGACGGCGCTGCAACACGTTTCTTACAAGACAATACCCGCGCGCAGTTGGTAGCGGCTTTCAAACCGAAAGTAGACGCAGCAATCAGCACGGTTAAATTGACAGAATACTGGAATCCGATCATCAATAAATACAACGGTGCAATGTCGTTGACAGGCGGACAAAAATTAAACCCCGATTTGAGCGAATACGTAACAGATCGCGCTATTGTAGGTTTGTTCCACATGGTTGAATTGGAAGAAAATAAAATTCGTAAAGATCCTATCGCTCGAGTTTCCGATATTTTGCAAAAAGTATTCGGTAGCATTAAAAACTAATTCAGAATGTAGAATTTAGATCCGCAGTTGATTACCTTTCGTTAGTCACTGCGGATTTTTTACATTCATAATTCATCATTTTTAATTCATAATTTTAAAACATGAACTATCCTCCCTCAGAACTGGTATTGGATGCAAAAGGTCAGGTTTACCACTTGGGTTTGCTTCCCGAACACTTGGCCGAAACCGTTATTCTGGTGGGAGATCAAGATCGTGTTGGACTCATTTCGGCATTTTTCGAGGAAGTGGATCATCGGTCACAACACCGCGAATTTACCTGCCACACCGGAACTTACAACGGCAAACGTATTTCGGTTCTCTCAACAGGAATCGGAACAGACAACATCGATATTTGCATCAATGAATTGGATGCGTTGGTCAATATTGATTTGCAAGCCCGCACTAATAAACCGTCAACTACCTCTTTGCGTTTAGTACGTATCGGTACATGCGGTATTTTGCAACCCGAAATTCCGGTGCACAGTTACATTCTCTCTTCACATGCTTATGGTTTAGACAATGTAGCTCACTTCTACCCGATTGAATTTTCGGCAGAAGAACAACAAATCGCTTCAGCACTAACCCATCATTTACAGTTTCCGTCTACCATTCAACCGTATTGCGTGGAGGCTTCCGAATCATTAACGGAGCTCTTGGAATCGGAATTGACGCACAAAGGAATCACGGTAACAAGTAGTGGTTTTTACGGTCCGCAAGGTCGTTCGTTGCGCCTCGGACTCAGAACTCCCGAAATCAACGAACAACTCACTGATTTCCGCAATGGTGACTTAAAAGTGATGAATTTCGAAATGGAAAGTTCGGCCCTTTTTGCACTTGGAAAAGCCATGGGACACGAATGCACAACCATTTGTTTGGGTGTAGCCAATCGGCCCAACATGCAGTTTTCAAAAGGATACGATAAAGAAATGGATGGCTTGATTCAATACGTATTGGATAAATTGACCAACTAAGTTTCGTACGTTTCCAGTTAATGCGTTTTTACCTTCGAACTTACTGACTCAGTCAATTCAATCGGTTTTGTTTTCAACCATAAAAACAAGCTGATAAACACTAGATTGCCCATTCCCAAAAAGCCATAGTTGAAGACGATATCCGTGAGATCGGAACCCAATAAATCACTTGAATTAAAAGAAAACAAGAGCATCCCAAGTGCAAACACACTCCATAAGTACCATTTTTTATGATCTAACAAATGGGTAATTAGGATGTAAATCAACGGCATCGACAGCAAGAAATGTTCTGTATCCGTCACAAAGAAATTAGGAACTGCAGCCGATAACACACAGGCCCAAACCACCGTATTTGAAACCGAAATCATTCCTTTCAGGCGTTCGCGTACCATCAACGTTACCAGAAAGATCAGAAAGAGAATGGAAAACAACCAATCGGAAGAAAAGCCTGTAAACTGGTGCACCAACGAACCGATGGCATTAAAACTAGTAAGGTATTCTCCATGTGCTACAATTGCCGAAAACCAATCTTGCCACAACTGCACGTTTCCAGCCCATCCTACTTGAATGATCGGTAATAACGCTAACAACAAACCCATTCCTGCCATCATGAACACCACTTTCCACTGATTGTAAATCATCAATGGAATCACTACCAAAATCAAGATGGGTTTCAACATCAGCATAATGCTCCAAAACAGCGCAAAAGCAAGCATTTTTTTCGTGAGAAAAGCTTGAATGCCGAGACAAAATAAGAGCAGCAATAATAGATTCACATTGCCCATGTGGAGCTCACGCGTAAGGTGGATGGCAACCGTTGCAAAAAGCAGGTACGAAAAACCAACAGAAATGCGTTTGGCACCAAATAACTGAAACTGATTGACCCAATTGCGAATAAGCGACATGGAAACGATCAACGACCCTGAGAGCAGTACCAAATGAATCAATTGCGCTGTTCCAAAAGACATCCAAGCTTGCGGACCAAATAAATACAAAGTAGCTGGAGGATATTTAAAAAAACCGGTACTCAATCCGTAAGCATGTTGATAAGGATTATTGCCTGCAAAAAAATCATGGGTTGCTTCGTAATAAACACGTAAGTCGTTGGTCCACAAACGTCCGTTCTTCAATTCTACAAGCGTGAATAACAAACAAAAGGCAACGAGAAAAAGCATAAAAACCCATTCTCCGGTTGAATATGGCAGTATTGCTGATTGTTTGTTGAGTGAACCTTCCCCGGCACGTTTCATCTTCCTACGCTTGATTTTTCAGGTGTAAAATTACTGTTTAATTCGACCGAAAATGAGCATACCCAGTTAAATTAACTGTTGTAAAAATCACTTTTTTCCGTTTATTTGTCTCCAAAACAAAACTCTAATGAAAACACCATTTTTAT
>Ga0302296_1001399_pt1 | contig 17427 bp, 7 predicted proteins | sample III_Fen_N3_1_FD_194546 | JGI IMG/M metagenome (GOLD analysis project Ga0302296, IMG submission 194546) | Peat permafrost microbial communities from Stordalen Mire near Abisko, Sweden - III_Fen_N3_1 | ecosystem: Environmental > Terrestrial > Soil > Wetlands > Permafrost | place: Sweden: Abisko...
AGCTATGAAGAAACAGCTTTTAAACATATTGTTCTAAAACCTGATTTTGATATTCCTGATCTTGAAAACGTGAATGCATCTTACATTACGCCTTACGGGAAAGTTACAAGCAAATGGAAAAAAACACCCATGCATCTTGACTGGGAAATTGCAATACCAGCCAATACCACGGCTGAAGTTCATCTGCCTAATGGAAACACTGAGCAGGTCGGTTCCGGAAGTTATACATACAGTATTGAAATTCCACAGCGGAAAGGCATTGTTACGAACGAATTTCTTTATGAAAAAGCATCTTTCCCTGAATGCCATGCAGCAACCATTGCTGAAACAACAAACGGTGACTTAATAACTGCCTTTTTTGGAGGAACAAAAGAGGCCAATCCTGACGTTTGTATCTGGGTTTGCCGAAAGGATAAAGGAAGTGACAAATGGACTGCACCAGTAAAAGTAGCCGATGGTGTTTTCAGTCCTACGCTTCGGAAAGCCTGCTGGAATCCTGTCTTGTTTCAAATGCCGCAAGGAAGCTTGTATCTGTTCTATAAGGTTGGCAAGAAAGTAGCCGACTGGACAGGTTATCTGATTACAAGTGATGATGGTGGAAAAACATGGAGTAAATCCATGAAGCTCCCTGATGGATACCTGGGACCGGTTAAAAACAAACCGGTAGTAGTGGATGGAAAAATAATAGCACCTTCAAGTACTGAAACCGGTGGCTGGAAAGTACATTTTGAAATAGCGGAAGAAGGTGGAAAGAAAATACATCAGGTAGGTCCTATTGATGCGACTGAATCTTTACCAACCGACCTGCAGGGAACTTCAAATAATACTACTCCTGACGCCGAAGGGGGTGATAATTCAGTGAAAAAGACTGTTCAGGCTATTCAGCCCAGCATACTGACTTACAAAGATGGCCGTCTTCAGATACTTTGCAGAAGCAGAAACGGAGCAGTTGCCACTTCGTGGAGCAGCGATAAAGGTGAAACATGGACGCCATTGTCACTTACTTCATTGCCAAACAATAATTCAGGAACTGATGCCGTAACGCTGAAAGACGGCAGGCAGGTGATTGTTTATAATGCCGTACGCACTGCTAAAGGAGAAAAGAAAGGACCACGTACACCGTTGAACGTAGCAGTTTCAACCGATGGAATCCATTGGGATATGAAACTGGTACTCGAGGATTCACCCATCTCGCAATACTCTTACCCTTCTATTATACAGGGAAAAGACGGACGGATTCATGTGGTTTATACCTGGAGGAGACAGAGAATAAAGTATATGGAGGTGAAGTTGTAAGGAAGTATAAATGTTTAAATGTTATTGTGAGTTAATAATGCGTTTTGATGGTATATCATGCATGACAAATTTTTAAATGTTACGTCTTGTTTAATATATGCTGTTTTTTTTGGTTTATGTAACAAATAGATACTAAGCTGCATATAATCCTATCAAATCGCTATTAAACAATTTAATATTTAAATTTATGAAAAAATTAATTACTTCCTTTTTGATTTTGTTCTTCCTTATTGGGATAGGAACAAAAAGTTATGGTCAGGCTGCCGGTGACTATGTGTTTGTACAACCAACTGCTACAGACTCTTTGTGGCTTCATCTTTCTAACTGGGGTGTATCTGATGGCGCAGGAGGTACTTCTGCTGCTACTCGTTTACCAGGTGTAAATGATAATGTATATGTTCCGGTGAATAAGTTAAATGCTATAGTACCTTCTTTTACAGGATCTGCAACTTTGACAACAGCATCAGCAACAATAACTCTTTCTGTAGCAAATCCAGCACTTGTTGTTGGAATGAATGTCACAGGTACTGGTATTGCTGCAAATAGTAAAATTGTGAGTATTAATGGTACAAGCGTTGTTTTGAGTTTAGCGTCAACAATTGCTGTCGCTTCCTCTCCAGCTACTTCAACATTGACATTTGCTTATGCATCAACAATTGTATCATCAATTACGACAGGATCAACTACAGTTACATTATCTGAAACTAATGCATTTGTTTTTCCGGGTATGTTGATAACAGGAACTGGAATTACATCCGGAACCACTGTTCAGAGTGTTAGTGGTATGACATTAACTCTGTCAACTGCTGCCACAGCTACCAATGCCATTGCGTCTTTAACCTTTGCTCAGAACGCCGCTTGTAAATCTCTGAACGTTAGTGGATCTTTCAGAAGTATAATAAGTTTTGTTGCAAATGGAGATATTAATGTTGCTGCAACCGGGTTAGTTACATTTGCCAGCAATGCCTCCGGTAAAAATTTAACTGTAAATGGAGTAGTAAAAAGTAGTGGAGAGTTTGTCGTTGGGGACGTGATTGTAAATCCTACCGGATTGGTTAATATAAATAGTACTATGTATTGTAGAAACATTACAAACTATGGAACATTCAACGCCGCAGCTGGCTACCGCAGTGCAAAAAGCCTGTATGTAGGTTTTGATGCAAAAGTGCCGGGTAATGGGGATTATACCATTATTAACGATGGTGTTTTTGGAGATACTGCCCCTAAAGTACCTCAGGGAACAACGAGTGGAATAAAAGTTTTGTACAGTAATCTGGCTAATAGTCTGACAATAAAACCTTCAGTACCATCGATATCCGGATATGCATTTAATATAGCACAGATTTTACCCCATGCTAATACTAAAACAACTGCCAATACAAATCTGAATATCAAAGAAAATATGTCGTTGTTAATACATAATGGGATAGGATTATCTATACAAAATACAGATACATGTACTGGTACAACCCGTACTTGTACAATTGATCCCGGAATTACTGTATATGTAGGTTACCGTTTTCATAGTGGTGGCCCAACTACAAACGATCAGGGTAACTTTATATACAATGTATATGGAACTCTTGACCTGGGTACGTATGCATCTTCTGGTAACAGCACAACACCTGCAGTAACTAATACATCCGATTTTAATTTATCACTGTCTTCTGTTGCAGGGAATGCAGGTTCGCTTACATTCAACCTTGGTGATGGAACACAAGCTAAAGCCGGTACATTGATCTTGGGTAGTAATGTGAAATTGATCAAGCAGAGAACTCAGACTATTGCTATGAATTTAAAAGATTATTCAACAGTAAAAGTAACCGGAAACTATGGTTGGACCATGAACTATCAATTGCTGAACAGCAATGTTCCAGCCTTGTATTTATTTCCGAAAAACTATTACAACTTGACCTTTGATGGTGCTAAATCCATTCTTCCTGTTACTCCTGTAATAAAGGGAACAAGAACATATACCAGTGGTGCATACGGTGTTAATAGCTGGGTAGCTGCTGTGGTTAGTGGGACTACTCCTCCGCCTACTACAATTGCAACTTCGCTTTATAATGGTACTTCTTTAACGAGTTTACCACAAGGCTCAATTGTTTATACAGGAGCTAAATATTATTACGTTCCCGTTGTCAGGGCAACAAGCACGTATTTAAAAGATAGCATTATTACGTTGGTAGGCGATACCAGCCTGAACTATATAAAGCCGTTACAAGGGGCTGCAGGAAATAATTTAGCTGCAAATGTTCTCGCATTTTCTGGTAATACCTTATCTCTGTCTGCTAAAGCAAATGCTTCAACTACACAGACCAATGTATTTGTTACCTTTACGGGAATACAGGGAACTACAGCTCCAACCGGAACCAGTACAAATGCTTTCAGTCCTGTATTTGATGGCACTCAAGGACTTATTTACTTAGGAGGATCTGAATTTGCTACTGCTGCAGGATATATTCCTACCGCTGTAAATTCTCCGGACGCAACAAGTAACGTATTCGTTTATTCAACTGATAGGAATAAACTTGTAATTGCCAATGCTACTGCAGGCGATCTTGCTACAGTTTATGCCATCAGCGGAATTAAAGTTGCTTCAGCGAAAATAACAGGTGATAAAACGACGTTAAGCATTGCAAGTGGAATATACCTGGTTAAGATTAATGACTCAATATCAAAAGTAGTTGTACGGTAATTTCAACTATAAATTAATAGAAACGGGATGTGGCTTAATTGCTACATCCCGTTTTTATTATATAATGGCAGAAAATAGTATATAAAAATATGCTCAGACATACAATGCAGAATGGGTAATTGAACAATTAAATAAAATGTTTTTGGTATTGTTTACCTCTCCTGAAAGCCAATTTCCCGTAAATGTTAACTGAATAAATAGTACATCATTCAGGGTCTGTTTTACATCTGTCTAAGACCTTGTTTTACTTAAAATAAGGACAGTACGTCAGCGATACAGATATAAAACAGATATAAAACGTTTTTTTAAAATATCGTTTTTTATACGTTTTATATACGTATCGCTAACGTTTTATATACGTTTTACAATAAAAGAGGTATAAATATGGTCTCAAAGGGATGTAACAATAGCCACCTGGATAAGAAAGGCGGTTGGAGTAACAGTCCATTACTCAAAAGACAGCTATTTCCTGCCATACAAATACGTTAATGCATTGTGGGAAGAAGGAATCTATTCAATGAAACAAATAAACGTATTCTGGATACACAACTCCAACCGGAATTATTACTGCACAAAAAAACTCCCGCAAAGGCAATTGCCTGTACGGGAGTTTTACTATCAAACTATAAACGATCAGATATCCATTATTTCTTTTTAGCTTCGTCACGGGTTTTAATGCGTGCATACCAGCCTTCCCGTTCTTTTACCAGATCATACCCGAGTTTGGAAAGGTAGTTGTTAATACGGCCTTTGTATTTCCCAAATGCTTCATGTTTTTTATTTGAAGTTTCGGCGTCTAAGGCGAATTCACGGCCTTCCTTAAGCCATGCCAGTATCTGTGTCTTTTCTTCGTCTTTGAGGCTCGGAATCATGTCCAGTGTGGCTTCGTACGTCACCTTCACTACCCCGAAAGTAATACCATCCTTCACTGCTTCAACCTGAGATTCTGTCAGGTAAAGGGACAGGTTGGCGGGGAAAGCAAAATGTGACCGGTACAACGCGGCTTCTTTCTCGTTTTGAACGGCATTCTGTGCCTTGTTCTTAGCTTCGCCTTTCAATGTTGATCTCTTGATGAGGTTCACTGCTGTGTCGCGTTTTGAAAAGATATCGTTCAATTCAAAGTAGCGGTTAGCAACAATATTCAGTACATTTTGAGTGACCGTTGCATCTTTTAACCCAAGTTTGTCAACTATTTTTTTTGAACGGCCTACAATAGTTTCCACATATTTCGGATCACGGTTCTTAGAGTCCAGATCCACTGCCTTTACAGTTGGTATCAGCACCACTAAACAAAGCGCAATCCAGAGATATTTAATTTGAATCTTTTTCATACTTGTAATTTTTTATTTCTATTGAATGAAATTTAGTTGAAAAAAACGCAGGGAAATACCCTGCGTTTAATCTATTTTCACTAACGGATTATATTTAATTGTAAATTGTAAATAGCTAAATCGTAAATTACATTAGTTTTCCTTTTTCAGCCAACGTATCGTGGTTGTTTGCAGGTTTTGTCCAGTCTGTTTTTTTCTTTGTATCGATACCATTGATATATTTTTCGATATTGGTATAACCGTCTCCTGTGCAATCTTTGATGGCATCAGATGGGTCATTCGGATTCAAACCGTTTGCTTTTTCCCAGGCATCAGGCATACCATCACCATCGCTGTCTTTGTAAGCTTTTCCTTTGTATTCAGGATAACCGCCTACCTGACGAATGTCAGTGATAATACCTTTTTTGTATGAGTCTTTGGCTAAACGACGGTGTTTGAACTGATAGAAGTTTACAGTGTCAAGTCCCTCTTTATAAAATACTTTTCCTGTTTTAACCTGAGTCAAGATATGTTCGTCAACGATATCACGTTTCGGAATATTGGCTCCCACATTGGTCGTAACATAGTCATAAGCATCCTGTGCTTTCATGATTGGAAATTCAGGTTTTGGAAAAGGTTCATTCCAACGCATTGAGTCGGTATACTGACCTGTATTATTCATTTCTTCTACCTGTATGCCACCGTTCCAGTTGTCTTTTGTTACTGCATCATTTCCTTCCATGATGTTTCCATTGGCATAAACACGTCCAAATACCAGGTATCCTAATTTGCTGCGACCTGATTCAGGTTTCAGAATACGATGTCCGATAGGGGCATCTTTTGGTGTAAGTGGTCCCGGTTTATAATAATTATTAATGATATTATAAAGGGCAGTATAATCACCGCCATCTACCGAGCGGTTAGCCCAGTTATACACAACGTTGTTTACAAAATTAAAAATCCCGTTCCAGCCAATTGAAGGATTTCGTCCTGCATTATTTGCCCAAAGGTTACGCATAAACGAACAGTTTTCACCACCCAGCGTACTGCCAAAAGCATGGTTATACGTGTCCAAAGCCTGAGCTGAAATTGTATTTTGTATCGTTACGTTTACTGTTGGAAGTTTTTCGTCCTTCATACCCGGACCCGGATTGAACATATGTCGGTAGAATGAAATGTTCTCATCCAATCCCCACATGCATGAGCAGTGGTCGATCATGATATTCCCTACAGGGTTACCTCCGAAAGAATCATCTCTACGTTCTACTTTAGTTTCACCACGACGGAAACGCATATGACGTACAACCACATCATGCGTATTTACCCAAAACGATTCGCCTGCCACACAAACACCATCGCCCGGAGCAGTTTGTCCCGCAATGGTAACATAAGGTGCAGCAATTATAATCGGTGATTTCAGGTGGATAATACCTGCTACGTTAAAAACTACGATACGGGCTCCGACTGTTTCTTCACAGGCTTCACGCAATGTGCCATGGCCACGGTCGGCAAGACTTGTCACAGTAATTACTTTGCCACCACGGCCTCCAAAAGAAAACTGTCCACCACCTTCGGCACCGGGGAATGATGGTATTTTAGCCTGAGGTAAATCAGTTGGACGGGCTGCCCAGGGAATATACGGGCGACCGTTGGCTTTCTCGGCTTTAAGAATAAATTGGTTAGCCTGCATGACACTATCCACAACTCTGTTTTCATTATCAATCATTTTATCGGCCGAAGCTTTTAAATCTTTTGGTACATCAGGATATTGGGCTTTAATCGTTGAAAGAGGCAGTAAAAGCAACACAGCGCAAATACCCAAAAATAATTTCTTTTTCATTGGACTTTTCTTTGTTTTTCTGTAATAATATCTATTTTTAATCTATGATTAAGACGGAAAGCGTTGCCCGATGTACTCAGAAATTCAGTGCAAATGTAAACAGAAAAGTGGAGATATGATGTATTATCAATATCTCCACTTTAATAGAATTTATTTCTACATCAGATTAGATTAAACGTTCACTGTTTTAAGATCTGCACTTGAGTTTTCAGAATAATATTAAGGCAAATCATTTTCATTCTTTTATTATTTTAAATTGTTGGGTATCTCCAGAGCCGTTTTTTATCTGAACCAGATAACAACCTTCAGTAAGATCAGACATGTCGACAGAATTTTTTTCAGATAATGAACTAAATAAGACCTGTTTGCCTGCCATGTCGAAAATTTTCGCAGATTGCATTGGATTGTCACTTATTACCTGAAACTTTTTTTTTACTATGGTTGGAACTATGCTTGCATTAAAACTCTTCAGTTCCTTAACGTCTGTAGTGAAATTATGTGCAATGTTCTCTCCCATCAGACTGGCAAGATAAACTTCCAGCGCTGTATACCCCTCCTGAGTTTTCAGGTTGCGGTCTTCTGCATTATTTGGATCCAATCCGTTTGCAAGTTCCCAGGTATCAGGCATTCCGTCATTATCGGTATCAGTAGGAGTAACACTTGTTGCATAAGTTCTGTAACCTTCGGCATCGTACGATTTATCGATAATTCCCCACGATCCTAATGAAGCCTTAAAGGTTGCGGTTCCGTTTTTTACTTCGCGTATTACGCGTCGTTCTACAGAGTCTCTGTTTATGGTACCAACTTTAGAAAGAATGGAAGTGAACGCGTCAGTTGCACTCTGAATGTTCGTTTTGTAAGGAGTATATCCGACCCAGACACTATTATACACGACATTGGAAGGTGGTAAAAGTAACGTGTCAGAACTTGCTGTTGCTTTTGTTGGCAGTGCTACTGTTCCGGCAGTTCCCGACCATTTCCAGGCAAAGCCATTCCAGTTATTCGAATTTATCGTTGCAGAACCTTCCATTATATTTCCTGAGAGATACCATTTTGGGATATTGGCACCACTAACGATATAATTGGTAAAGAAATATTTAGTTGCAGGAGTAGCAGGTCCGGGTTTGTAGTAATTCCCAACAAAGTTACAGGTATGCGAACGGTCGCCTGCATTAACATCACCACCATAGGCTGCAGCAGAACTACCCCAGTTATATACCACATTGTTGAGGAATTCAATAAAGACATTTGTTTCGTTAGCAGATCTTGCTCCGTTTAGGCGGGGCGATCGTGATTCGTTATTTGACCACAGGTTGTGATGATAGGTGGCACAGATACCTCCGGTTTGTGACCCATACCCTCTGACACCTTTGCCATGGCCATCGTCATAAAGTGCATCGTGAAATATTGACCATTGAACGGTTGTATAGCGATTGTCATAGAACGTAAGATTTTCTTCACCTGACCAGCCAAAATTACAGTGGTCGAAAATAACGCGGACTGCATTTTCGCAGTCTACAGATCCTCCCGGAAGAAAGGTACTGTCAGCAGCATTTTCTCCGATACGAAATCGTACATTTCTTATAACCAGATCTGTACAACCACCTAAATTTAACCGGCTATTTCGTATTAAAATACCTTCGCCCGGTGCTGTTTGTCCGGCAATGGTCATATTAGCTCTTGTACACCTGATTTCGTTCCGATTTGTTACATTGGTTCCCGATATTGTCAAAAAGGGTTTTAGTTTAATAATACCCGATACTCGAAATATAACCGTAATAGGTTCTCCCGGATATTGAGTAAGCGCCCAACGAAAACTACCCGGTATTGGCGCCTCAAGACTATTATAAGCGATATAATCGTTTAAGTTTTCCACAAAAACCACTTTCCCTCCACGACCACCGGTTGCATACTTACCATAACCTTCCGCTGACGGGAAAGCAGGTGTTTGAGAATTTACGGAAGTAAAAACTGTTGTAACTAACAACAGGGTAAAAACAAAATAAGTTTGAATTTTTTTCATTGAAGTATATATGAGATAAATAATTGAAACAAAAATACATACTATATCATATGTCTTTTGCGAAAAATTGGTATTTGATGTGGAATAATCCGTATTTTATCATCAATATTTGCTAAAGCCAATCTTAATTTTTTAGCAGACTATCTTATTTCATGTTGAGGGCTATTTTCTTTGTGAAAACTGTTCCTTTTGTATTGATTTTTAAAATAAATACGCCTTGATAGAAGGTGTTTAATGATAACTCCGATTCGTTCGTATTTTGTGCAATTATGTTTCCTGTTGCCGACAATAATTGAATCAAATCTACCGGTTGGTTCAGTTTTATTGATTGATTGTTTACATAAATTTCAGGGTCATTCAGTTGAATATCCGATAGAGATGTAGGTATTGACGCTACCTCACTTAGCACACCAGCGGGGTTCACGGCTCTGATACTGTAAGTTCCCATGCTACCTGGGTTGTCGGTAAAAGTTATATCTGTTGGCGAAGCAAGATATTTTCCATCTTTATACACGACATAGCCAATTGCACCCGAAACTGCCGACCAGCTTACAAGTGATCCGTTTACAGTTACGTTTTCGGGTCTGGCTCTAGGTGTGCAGGTTGTAATAGGGTCAAAAACCGTTGTGTACAAAGTAGAATACACTTTTTTAGGGTTTAATATACTATCAGCATCATATTGTTGCAACTGGAAACTCCAACTGATTCTTCCGTTTAAAGTTACCGGTGTTCCATCCGGGTTCAGGCTGTTGTATTCGGCAAAGCTGGCAGTAGTTTCATTTCCACCCATGGTTGCCCAACCTGCCGGTTTAATATGTTTTCCTAACGTACAGTTTAAATAATATGCCCCGCCATTGACATTCCATGGCCGTCCTAAGTCGTAACTCCCGGTGGCTACATTTGTGTTAGCTGTTATATTACATCTGCGAAATACAAAACCAAGATTTAATGTTTTTCCTGAAACAGTTGATGCTTTTGTAGTATATGAATCTTCCGGGGCTACGATATGACCTCCACCATTCACACAATTGATGGTGCAATCGTCAAAGAAAAGAGTTCCTCCTGCATAAATAAAATCTACTGCTCCTTCAATCCAACAATTCTTAAAATATCCACGCGTTCCTTTTTTCGACCGGTACGTATCCTGGTATCCCAATACTTTGCAGTTCCTGAATATCTGACGGTCGCCTGCGGTATACAGTGCTTCTGCCATTCCGGCAACTGCAGTATTCTGAATACCTATGTTTTCGGCATAAAAGTCATTTGCATAAAGCTTCACGGTACATATATCTTCGAAAGTAGGAGAGCCACTTGAAGCACGTGACTGTGAGTGAGTGATAAGCACTCCACCATAGCTTTCGCCAATCAAACTTATTTTTTTACTGGAAGCTGCTGATTTAGTACCCAAAGTAACCTGTTCATTGTATGTACCATTTTTGACAAAGATCCTGCTCGTCTGCCCTTCGGGACATGCATTCAAAGCCGATTGAATGGTTGTGTAATCGCCCGAACCATCGGTAGCTACCACATAGTTAAAAACCTGAGAAGATGCATTTGTAGAATATATCAACAAGCAGCTTACTATAAGAAATAAATGTCGGTATCTCATCCCCGATAGATTAAAAGGTTTGTAAATTGTATATTAGGTAAAATACCGATTCCCGTAGCTGACAGAATTTATTTATTTATCAATAAATCTTTTCAGCTACGGGAATTCAGATATTCTATTTATAAATCACTCTGCCTGACAGCAAACTAATCTATTCGGCCAAAGGATTATAAGTTCCGTCTGCACCTCCGTTTTCGAGATCAGCCCAGCCGATTGTTTGTTTCAATGTAACATTCATTTGCTGCATATTCGACCTGAAACCAATAAAGTAGTACTTAGGCTGAAATGTGACACTATAGGTCGGATCACCATCCACACGTTTTGTTTTACGATACAGATTCTGCGAATAGAAATTAGCCAGAACATCGATAGCACTTCCACTTCCACTTACCCTTATGGTAGCATCTGTCATTAAATTCAAAGCAGTTGGACGAACAATTGGTTTTTTAAGTATCGGATCACTACCATTTGTTGTGGCAGCCTGACCCAGATTATCAGCAACTCTTATTTCTACACCAGTACGACGTTGTCCATTTAACGGAGCAAGTCCCAAATAAGTACACGTATTGCCATTAAAGCCTGTAAGCTTCCAACTGGAATTAAGTGTTTCCTGTTTTGCACCACCATCCCAAAGCATCCAACGGCGCATATCATCAAAACGCTTGCCTTCGTATGCCAACTCAATTTGCCGTTCGTAAAGAATGGCAGCAAATAATTTTGCACGATCACCTGAAATTGCAGCATCCAATCCGTATAGACCATCAGTCCCGGCAGCAATGCCTGCTCGTTTACGAATATCTATCAAAGCCGACACGGCATCAGCATAATGAGTAGCTCCACAAGCAGATTCGGCAAAGTTCAATAATACTTCTGCATAACGCATCTCCATATATGGAGCACCTGATAATGAAAAGGATTTACCAAGCCCGGTTGTTAAATCAAAGAGATATTGTGGAGCAGCATTTACATCGGCATCATCTGAGCGCTTACGAACTAAAACAGACGCGTTGCTTGTTCCAAGTCCATCAGCAGCAAACCCGGATTTATCATCAGCTGCCTGATTAGCAGCAGTGTCGTACCAGGAATAACTCCAAAGCACATAATTACTTCCGATATAAGGATATGAAACTAAACTTAGTGAAGTTGGATCACCTTTAAAGGCCCATCTTACACCAGGGAATGCAAACGTACGATAGAAACGTGGGTCACGGTTAGCGAAGAAATTCAGGTTGTCGTAAACATAAGTAGCTGACTGACCTGGTTTCTTTCCATCTGCCATAGGAAATAGATCTAACATTTGAGCAGTCGCTGACTTACCGCCGCTACCACCTGCATTAGCCGGACGAATGGAATTTTCCCAGCCATTGTTCCTGTCATAGTTAGTTCCCGGTGACGTTTTTACATTATTATACAAGGTTACAAACACAGCTTCAGGGCTGGTATAATCAGAAAACATCTTTGCCCAACCGGAAGCATTAGTACCCGGAGCAGCGAGATTAGCTAAACCAAAACCACCTTCAGTCAATTTTGCAATCGCAGCTTTGTTGGATTGATAGGATGCTTCCCAACGGGTTTGATCGTCTGCACGGTTAAAGAGCGGACTGGCATATAGAAGCCGTGCCCGACCTTGCAGCCCCAACGCTGTTCCTGCCGTAACACGTCCGTAATCAGCACTTGCAGTACCTGACCAGCTAGCTGGCAAGTCGATAGCTGCACTATCCAAATCGTTACAGATAAAATCAATACATGCTTTGGTAGTGGCACGGGGAACTACAAGTTCCGTAGAACCACCATTTCCAATCATTGGATTTTGAACTTTATCAATAATAGGCACTCCACCATAAATCTTTACCAGACGGTAGTAACACCATGCACGGAAGAATAATGCCTGTCCGATCAATACCTTTTTTTGTGCAACAGTAAGTGTACTTCCGGTAATACCTTCGATTACCATATTACACTCCCTGATACGTCCGTAAGGGCTGATGTTTTTATTTTCCCTGTAGATGTAATCAGGAACCGTAGTATTATCCATTATAAGGGTTGGATCTACAAATACGGAGAATCCGCCATACTCTTCGGTCGATTTGGAGTAATCGTCGGATACACCTGCACTGGGTGTATCAAAGCTTATACTCGCCGTTGAGCTTGGCAATAAACTATAGTATAAAAAGTTAACCCGACCCTGAGCACCCAGGAAGTCATTGTAAATTTCAGCGGTGAAATTATCGTAGTTCTGCTTATCCTGCAGGAATTGATCGCTACATCCTGAAATAAGCCCTGTTATTGCCAATAGAATGACAAAAGAACTCCATTTATTTAATTTGTTCATCATTGTTTTGTCTTTTTAAAATGAAACATTTACTCCCATAGAAACTGTACGCAACGTTGGATAGTTGCCATAGGTTCCCGATAGGGGATCAATAAAACTATCAGGGTACGGATTGTACAAACTGAGTATATTCTGTCCGGTAAGGTTGAAACGGCAGCTTGACAAGCCCAACTTGTTTATGAACTTTTTGGGTAATGAATAAGCCACAGTGATATTACGGAATGTAATCCTGGTACTGCTTACAGCCCAGAAAGTAGAATTGAGATTATTCACACTATAGAGCAAACTCGGATAAGTTGCATTCCTGTTCTGTGCTGCTACAATATTTCCAGTAGCATCCAACACATCATTATAAACATACATATTGTTTGCCCAGAAAGAAGGCATATTCGTATATTGCAGGTCATTGTAATCACCTCCTGAAGAAATCAGGTTGGTAGCACTGCGTGCCGATTTTGGTATTATTGTGTAACCACCCCAGTTAGCACTAAGCTGAGCACTAAATGAAAGTCCTTTCCATTCTGCGCCAAAGTTTGTTGTTAATCCGTAAGGATTACCTGAGCGGTTAGAAATCTTAACAATGTCCGTAGTAGCATTAATCACACCATCCGGAGCCTGATAGCTTCCATCTGAATTTTGCGGACCACGTACATCGCGGTATATCAACATGCCCGGACGAATTTTATCAGGTGTCAATCCCAGATAATTGGTAATGTGATACTTGTCTACATATTCATTAATTTGTTGGTAGCTGCGGAACATTCCCATAGCATCCATACCCCATGTACCAAGGTCGGTTCGTTGATTCGGGTGTTGACCATCAATGGTAATCTGACTTGGCCAATACATTTTTATCATCTTGCTATCGTTATAACCGGTATTCAATTTCACATAGAAGGAGAAATCTTTGCCTATCTTATCCTTCCAGCCTACTGATAATTCAACACCGTATGTATCAAGTGCACCGAAGTTTTCGGCTGTAGGTTTTGTTCCTACTGTGGCTGGGAAATTGTCAGACCCGCTGCGTGACATGAATACGTCACGGCTCATATCATAGTAAGCATCTACACTTACAGATAATCTGCTCTGTAATAAATGAGTATCAATACCAAAGTTTGTTTTGTAACTGTTATTCCAGTGTGCATCACGGTTTGGAGCATCACTGCTGCTGGTACCGCCACCCATATTTGTTGTCGGACTGGTTCCAAACACAGCTCCTTTATTTGCTATTACGCCATACGTTTGCATCCAGGCCCAGGCAGGGATATTATCCATTCCTAAAAGACCAACAGAACCACGAAGTTTGAAAAAATCAACCCATTCTATGTTTCTCTTAAACCATTGTTCTTCCGACATTACCCAACCCAACGACAAGGAAGGGAATACTCCCCAGTAATTTTCAGGAGCAAATTTTGTGGAAGCATCTGTTCGTACCAGGAATTCCGCCAGATACTTGTCAGCATACGAATAATTTAAGCGACCAACATAGGATAGCATACCAGCTTCTGTACGTCCAAAATCTGTTGTTTGTGTACCGCTTGCCGAAGTTGATTGACCATTGGTGAAACTATACGGATCAAGAACATAACCATTCACATCTTCCGTTTGATTTTCTGACTTTTCAACAGTAAACAAAGCACTGACATCATGAAGTCCGAATTTACGGGCATAAGTAGCATAAAAATTGAGCTGATAGCTATCGTAACGACTCATGGATCGGGAAATAGAATGTCCGTTATCGGAGTTTATTGTAGAAAAGTTGCTCGCTGTTACATCCAACCCATCACCTGTGTAAAGATGATTGCCGGTACCACCGCGGGTTAACATTTTATATACCGTAACATACGTTGATAAGTTATCGTTTTGAGTTGTGCTGATAGTCTTTGAATAGGTTGCTTTAAATTTTAGCCCTTTTAATATTTTACTCCATCCAAAGTCATATTCCAGCGAAGTGTTGATATTCATGTTTTGCGGAGAACTATTGCTGTAGTTATTCATGTTCTGAATAGCCTTGTAGTTATAGTACTGGATGTTGTTTACCAGTGTATTGCTTACACCGAAATTTGCCAGTGGCATACCATTTATATTATCCGGAACATACAGCGGGTGAGCTAACAACGTATTGTAATCCGTCTCCCCATTTGAACCACCAATTTTATTAACGGCAGTACTTTTTGTTCCATAGTCGCCCGACACCTGCACTGAAGCTTTTATCGACTTGCTGATCTTAGCATCCACACCTGCCCGGTAATTCCAACGATTATAATTAATCCAACCTAAATTACCATCTTGAGTAAAGTAAGAAACGCCGGCAAAATAAGTTGCATTGTCACTACCACCACTTATGTTTAAACTATGCTTCTGTGTAATAGCAGGACTCCATTCCTGTTTCAACAGATTATAATTTAAACTCTTCATGGATTGCAATTCGTCTGCCTGAAACAAATCGCGTCTTGAATCAATAGAGGTGTTATCCAGAATTGCGCCTCCTTTTACTCCATTCCAGAGTGTGCCGTAATCATAAGCACTCAGCATTTTAGCATGTGATATGGCATCGTCGTATCCAAACTGTCCGCTATACGAAATCTTTGGAGCTCCGATCTGGCCACGTTTAGTCTTTACCAGGATAACTCCCTGGGCAGAGCGGGCACCATAAACGGCAGCTGCTCCGTCCTTCAATACAGTAATGTTTTCTATTACGCTGGCATCTAAGTTGTTGAAGGCTGTAGCAGTGGCAATGTAATCATCAATTACATACAAAGGGCTTGCATCTCCACCACCGGGAGAGAAAGCAGCAGCAACACTGGCTTGTCGAATAGTCAATGATGCAGCGTCACCCGGTCGTGAGTTACCTCCGGAAACGCTAAGACCGTTGACTAAGCCACTTAATGATAAACTTAAGTTGCTGACAGCTAAGTCGCTGATTTCTTTTGGTGATATGGTTTCAAGAGCGCCGGTTACATTCCTCATTTTTTGCGAACCATAACCTACTACCACCACTTCATCCAACTGCTTTGCATCTTTCAATACAATACGTGGATTATTCAGATCTGAAATAATCTGACTGATACTTCCGACGTAAGAAACGGCTAATTTGCCTTTTGCAGGAACCTGAATGGTAAAATGTCCATTAATATCCGTAATTGTACCGACATTCGTTCCTTCTATCATTATAGAAGCTCCAATAATCGCCTCTCCATTCTCAGCTATAACAGTACCTTCGACTTTTTGCGGTTGCTGTGCATAAGCCGGCAATGCAAAAGCAAGGATAAAACTCATGCATATGCTAAGAATTAACTGTCTTTTTTTCATTATTCTCGTTATTATTGATTTGTATTTCATAATATTTTCGTGTGCTTTATAGTGCTGGCAACCAACGTGGGTCTCCGGTTCTGTTAGTTAGTTGTGCTGTTCCACCGACTGTAAAGTCACCATTTGCGGGATCTTTTAGTGCTGGATCTGTATTAATAAACGTACTGCTGTTGTCGTAACTGGTAGATATTTCACCAGCAGCAAAAACACCATCAAACCAATACGAGTTATACCCAAGAGTACGGGTCATGTTGGTATTTGCACCGCTAAAACGTCTTACTACAGCCTGACTCCCGGAATTAACGAATATATTTCTTAGTAAAGTAATATAATTACCCGCATAGGCCATGCCACTATAGTTGGCCATTTGACCCGTTTTATCCACTTGCCAGAAAGTACAGTTGTTAACTGCAACTCCGGCTGAAGCCCAGGCGTTGTTGGAAGCTGTTGCAACTTTCGTGTTACCGTATTGAATAAAATAAGCCGAACTTATCTGCTTGTTATAAAATGTGCTGTTCGATAAACTCAGATCTTTTATAATACCCCCACCCGGAATATGAATAAAGACCGTTGAAGCCGCAGTATTCATTCCAACTATACAATCCTTTATAACTACAGATTGCAATGAATACTTTTTAGCGCTATCCCATATTAATTTTGATGCAAGATCAGTGATTTTACAGGATTGAATGGCAATGGGTGCCGTTACAATTACATATCCATTGGATAATGCGGCTGCATTTTGTGTTGCGTTGAAAGTAATGAAAGAAGTCCCGGTAAATCCGGAGCAATCGAAATTCAAAAATTTCAGTTTTAGTCCTGCTCCATCGCTTAAAAAGACACCTGTTGACATCTTGACGGTTGCATGGTTTACTTTATCACCACGGATGGTGACATTTGTCAGTCCCAGCGGAACATTAGCACTCATTGTGTATGCCCCCCCTGTTTCTAACTGATAAACCTGCTCGGTTGTAGTACCTGGAACCGGATTGCTTGCAAAATACACT
>Ga0302296_1001400_pt1 | contig 17424 bp, 17 predicted proteins | sample III_Fen_N3_1_FD_194546 | JGI IMG/M metagenome (GOLD analysis project Ga0302296, IMG submission 194546) | Peat permafrost microbial communities from Stordalen Mire near Abisko, Sweden - III_Fen_N3_1 | ecosystem: Environmental > Terrestrial > Soil > Wetlands > Permafrost | place: Sweden: Abisko...
TTAAGTCAAGGACTTTCGTATCAAAAAATAACATACATGACGTTCCTTTTTCAATGGGGAAAGATGCATTAACGAATAACGCAAAGATATGAATAAATTCACAATTAATAATGTATCATTTTGTGTCAATTTTATGCCCATTTTGTACACATTCATGGAGTATTATACGGTAAATTTTTTTGTACCTGCCTTATCCGTAAAAGCTTGGATATGAAAACCAATATTCATATTTATCCACTCACTCTTCTAAATCAACATCAATATCTTGTATCTACTTACACTTCCTCCTCAAAAACTTCTTCATCGTATTGTGCAACGTTATCCATTATCCATTTGTCGAGGTCAATGTCTGCATCCAGTTCTATCCGTTTTTTTATTCGTTTACGCCTCACATACATTGTGTTCAGACTCATGCCGAGCAAACTGCAGCAGTCAGTAATATCTTTGTGCAAGCATATCAACGCTATAACCATCATATCAGCGGGCGTGAGCGTCTTGTGACTTTTAGTAAGTTTCAATATTTTACCATCGTATAATTGATTTACTTCGTCGATATAATACTGCCATTCATTTTCCGAAATGACAGCTTGTTTCATAATCTCCTCCATAAAAGCATCATGTTTCTCTTGCTGTAACAATCCTACTTTCAATTGATTCAATCGAAGCGTGTTATCAATCCTATTCTGTAGCTTTGCCAGTAGAAGCTCTCGTTTTTGGTCGTTTTCAAACTTTTGAGCTTGATATTTATAAATTATGCGTTGGTTTTCTATTTCATGCTCACTCTGTTTGCGCTTATGGCGGTTGCGTATTATTAGCGCAATTATAAACAATACTAGTACTATGATGATCAATAGCGAAATGATAATTATCTTATTCCTATTGGCAATTTTCAGGTTTGCATTTTCTTTTTCTTTTTCACTCAAGTCATATTGTCTGTCAATCCGGTGTATTTGGCTTTCGAGGCTCTGCTGAAGTGTGGAGTCTCGCAAAATGTACGCTGTTTTGAAGTATTCGAAGGCTTTATCATGCTCTCCCTTGTTCTGCGCAACATAAGCCATGGCAAGATATTTTGTTACGCTGTTCTTTGTATCCAGTGTATCGGCCAATGATAGCTGTAGGTAGTAGCGTGCTGAATCCGGTTTATTCAACATCGAATAATCGTAAGATAGCAGCGCTGCGAAATGAGAAGAACGATACTCTATATTATGTCGGTAGGCTTTTAGTATACGTTCTTTTGACCGGTTACAATTAGTATAGATGTATAGCTCTCCTTGTTGCGCTACTATAGAGTAATAGTTGATAGAATCTCCTGCCTTGTTTGCTCTTTTTAATGCCTCATTAGAATAATGCATTACACTATCGAAAGGATAGTTTAATTGATTGTAAATGTCTGATATCTCCCGATAGGCATAAGCCTGATATTTTATATTCTTAGAGTTGATAAGGTAGTTTAATGATTTTCTGTAGAGCACCAACGCCTTATTATATACTTCACTCCCTTTGTACAAATAGCCAATGTTGAATTTAACTAATCCTTTCAGATTATTTTCTTGAGTTGTGCCCAAAGCACTTTCCGCTTTCTTAAAGGCTTGCATGGCTTCTTTAAAGTTATTGTTGTCTATCAACACGCAACCCCATAAATAATAGGCTGTACCAATTTGTTTTGACAGATGACTGTTTTCGTAATAATTTACCGCTATCCGAATCAAACTATCAGATTTTATAGTCTGATATAATCTGTATTGAGAATATGTATAAAGCAGACACCATGCTGCATTGTTAGCTTCGGACAATTGGCCGGGATGAGAAATAGATAACAGCAATTTTTGTGCACTGTCCGGCTTTGTGTTCAATAACGATTCTGCAGTAAGCATTGTCTTATTAGTTGTGTACTGCTTATTGCATGATATAAGTGCCAGCGAAAATAACAAGCAGTAGCAGATCTTTTTTATTATCATAAACTGGATAAAGATTAGGTGTAAAACATAAAGCAGACAGAAATATAAAGATACTATCTTCTATTTATAAACAGCAAAGTTGCTTTTTCATTAAATGTTTTCAAAAAAGGTTAGTTAAAAACAAACGGATTGCAGATAAAAGATGAAACTGTACCAATAATACTTTATCGTGAAAAATAAATATCTGATATAAAGGCAAATATATATGTTTTTTTAGAGTGCTGTACCATATATTTTTTTGGAGCAAAGTGTCAAATTTTTTACCTTTGGATACAAAAATAACACAAATTATTCAGACATTAAAAATTAATCATCATTTTATGAAACGTTCCATTTTTTTTATTTTCCTTTTTTTCTTAACCACAATTGGCATCTGCGAAGCTAGGCAGCAAGTTGATATGAAGCTACCGTCACATTCATCTTCACGGCCACATGCACCGGCACGAAACTATATTGATGCTTTTATTGATGGTGACTATTTATATATGAATTTCGAGGTACCTGTAGGTGCGGCTACTATCAGTATTACCAACCAAACAGGTGCTGTGGTTTATCGGGAAGAAGCAGATACATTTACGAACTTAAATGTAATTATCCCTATTGATATATTGGATGGAGGAAGTTATACTATTACTGTGCAATATTTGAGTACAACAGCAACCGGTGAGTTGAATTTATAAACATCAAACACTATCTGCCAATACAAAAAAAAGACAAGCGACACAGTTCAGGGGTTAGTAGCCAACAGTGTTTTTCCGTATAACCTAAACCATATAATAGGGATTAATGCATTTATTTGATTTTTGCACAGAACTGTGTCGCTTTATTTTCTTTTAAATCACGAATATATTTGTTTTGGACCAATTCTAATCAGATAAGAGATAATTTAAGTTAGGAAAGTAACAACTCTAGCTAGACTTTATCCAATTCTAGTTAGAAAAGTAACAACTCTAGCTAGACTTTATCCAATTCTAGTTAGAAAAGTAACAACTCTAGCTAGACTTTATCCAATTCTAGTTAGAAAAAGTACAATTCTAGCTAGACTTTATCCAATTCTAGTTAGAAAAAGTACAATTCTAGCTAGACTTAATACAATTCTAGTTAGAAAAGTAACAAAACTAGTTAGAGTTAGAAACTGTCCAATAAAAAGTGTAAATCATGGAATGGGATTCTGTAAAAAAGAAGATAGAAAAAGGCAGCTTACTGCTGTTCCAGAGTTAGATAAAGAAAAGTTTAATTATTAAATTCAAAAATCATGAAAAATGATCATGTGGTTCTTGATTTTGTAAAAGAGCCAATTCCCCAGAAAATTGAGACCGCACACAATGTGGAAACTGAGATGAGAACTAAACCTGTTTTTGCCAATCCGGATGTTCCTCTCGACGAACTAAAGGCATGTAACGATCTACTTCAGGCACGTTATGTAGCATCGTTAAGTGGCGGAAAAGAAGAAACAGCTTTGCTTCACCAAGCCGAAGAAGTGTGGATAGACAAAATGCGTAAAACAGCAAAGTATGTCGACCGCATAGCCGATGGTGATGGTGCTATTATTCTAAGTGCCGGATTTAATCTGGCTAAACAGCGTTCCCCATCTACTCGCGCCGAACTTACAGCTGAACTGGGAGATAAATCGGGTTCGCTAGTCCTTCGTCGTCTACGAGTGGAAGGAGCACGCTCTTATATTTGGCAGTATTACATTGGCGAGGCTCCGGCAAGCGAAGCAGACTGGACAAATGCTCAGGTTACTACGCAAGCCACCGTAGAACTTACCGGACTTACACCATTTACTAAGTATTGGTTCCGTGTAGCAGCAGTAACTGTTAATGGTACTACGGCTTATTGTAAACCTGTTATGCAGGCAGTGATTTGAGAAAATCTATACTCATTGGATGACTTAATGTTATCCAATGAGTAGTATAAAAAATACGACTATTCATTTTAGTAGAGTGGTGCGCAACATTTGAAAAAATAATTAGTCTGACGTTTGTGGTAATTACGTGTAAAATACCATCGCGGATACTGAAAAGCGTAATGAGTAGGTAAAAACAAAAATTATATAATAAAATGAAACAAAAATTAATGAAGTCTATTCTTGGACTATTAGCATTTACTTTTGTATTAACAAGCTGTAGTAGTAACGAAGATGCATTGGCATCTGTACAATCTGAGGCAAATATTCAAAATGTAGGTGGTATACTAAAATTTAAAGATCAAGCAGTTTTTGATGCCACAGTTGACACCTTGAGTAAAATGGATAAAAATCAACAAATTGCATTTTTATCAAATTATGGTGTTAAATCATATAAGGATTTTTATACAGAAGCAAATAAAGAATTAGACCAAATAATTGATAGTGCAAGCTCTCAAGCAGATTTTGATGCGCTATATAAAAGTTATAAAGCTAAATACCAAGGTCAATTTCTATTCAATGATGTAAATCCTGAATATCTTTCACCCATTTCAAAACTAAAGAATTCAGGAATACAAAGAGTAGTGAATATTTCTGGCAAATATATGATTGGGAACAAAGTTTGCAAAGCATCGATGTACAGTGATATGAAGGAATATAGTTCTGAAAAAAAGGCGATTATGTTTGATTTTAAAGAACAGTTAAATGGGATGCAGAAAACAACTGCATCTAAAGATAGCAATTACGCTTATCTAAAAACGTCTAACAGAAAAGGTATTGTAGTATTCGATTATAGCAATGGTCAACTTTATGCTACTTTTACTGCGCAGAAAAAGGTTTTTTGGGGTTGGCAAGCATATGATACATTATTTTATTTACAATATTCATTAAATAAACCTTTTTGCGAACGTTCTATTGGAACTCCAGTTCCTGCAGATCAAACAATTATGTATTCGACAACTACCGACGATAATGGCGAGAAGTATAGTTTAGGTTTTTTTGTAGCAGGAACTGATTTGTCAGGTATAACCGGAAAATTCACTTTTTGGACAAGAGGCATAGCTCAAACGGATGGTATTACAGGAACCATTAAATATAATTGATAACTACTTTGCCATTTAGATACGAAAGTATTTAAATGGCAAATTTAATTCGAAATCCAATGAAACATTTTTTTATTTTATTTTTTATCTCAATTACTCTAATCTCAATTCAAGCTCAGGAACATGGTTTTGTTGGAGGCTTATCGATGGCAAGCTTCAAAAAAGAACTTGCTTACACTACGCAGGTTGCTAATTACTATCCTTCTGGAACAGGTAAAAGTATTCTTTTTGGATATCAATATAGACAATCTCTTTCTCCTAAATATTTTTTAGATGTTTATGGTTTAGTAGGTCGTCGATCCACTATTTTGAAGGATTTAACTAGCAGTTCAGTATTGAATTCAGATGGAATATGGGTCCCATCTCCTGCAAATACAACAACTTATTCTTTGAAATTTGACTATTTTTCTTTAGGGTTAATTGCAAGTTATAAATTATGGAAGCAACTACACGTAGGTATTGGAGGTGAACCAACGTGTTATTATTCCGCAAAATATCCGATAGGTAAAACTGCCCATTATATATTTGATATTCCTCTCGTATTGCAAGCAGGTTATTCATTTAAATACTTTGATATTTCTGCATCTTATAAAAAAGGGAATAATAATTTGATGAACAATGAGGAATTTAAAAGTTTGAAGAATAAAGATATTCAATTCTCAGTTTTTGTTCCGATATCAACTTTTTTGTCTAAAAAATGAAATATATAATTTGTATAATAGCTGTAATTAGTCTGTTTTCATGTACAGTGGATTATAATCCTGATATAAATCTGGCTGATGTGCAAAAACAGTTAATTGTGAATAGCTGTTTGTCGCCCCAGGAAAAGATAAAAATAGAATTCTACTCTACATTTTTCAGTAATGATACTTATTCATACAAAGGACAGAGCAACATCAGTATTTTATTGAAAGAAAATGGAACTGTGCTTTATGATGGAATGTGTGCCGATAGTGTTTTTACGCTTAACTATCTTCCTAAAGTTGGTTGTACCTACTCTATCACGGCTTCTGTCGTTGGATTAAGTACCATTTATGCTGAAACAAAGATTCCTTATCCCATTACATGTAAAATCAATTATAAACCTAAATATGGTATTATTACTCTTCAGGACATTCAACAAGAGACGGAAAATAGTTCTATGTGGATAACTGCCAATTATATGATTGATGGTACAGTTTCACAAAAGTTTGATGAATATATGACAAACGCAGTACTAGCTGATGCGGTTAATAAATCAAATGATACTTTTTTTGCCAACGAGATACTTGGAACAAGCTATTGTGATGGTTTTATTCGGGTTAAGGCTACCAACTTGCTAAAACTGGATAGCCTGATGTTTAGTGATACCCGACCCAATCTTAAATCTTCTGGAGATTATACCAGTATTCGAGTACGACTTTGTGCTGCTAGTACAGACTATGATCAATATAACAAATCCTACTATCAACAAACGGCTACACCAGCAGAGAGCGATATGAACGCAATGGTATATCAACCAACTCATATCTATTGCAATATAAAGAATGGATTAGGAATTTTTGCGGGTTTAAATGAGTCTTTTTATTACATATACAAGTGATATGTAGCGAGTATTTAAACAAGCATTAAATTCCAAAACACTGTCTCTTGCGAGCCTACCTATTACAGGCATGTTCCTTGCCACAACCATCTAAAAAATATAAATGAACGCATGAAACAACATATAATATTGTTACTTTCGTTATTGATAACAATTAGTCAATGTGCTTTTTCTCAACGAGAAATAATTATAAGTGGCTTAGTTTCCGAACAATCTTCAGGTGAAGTTATACCCAATGCAAATGTGTTGCTTAATGGAATGGGAGTGACAACCAACAATTATGGTCATTACTCCATTAAACTTAGGCAGGGAAAATGTCGGCTAAGTATGTCCAAAGTTGGATTTGCTACTTTTGAAGAAGAAATTAATCTAAAAAATGATACAACAATAAATGTAACATTAAAACAAGGCATTCAGTTGTCTGAGCTAACATTGTCAGCAAAACAACCCAAGAATAGGGGCTTAGGTAATCATAATATGGATATGTCCGTATTAAAAACATCATCTCTTTTTCTGGGAGAAAAGGACATAATAAAATGCATGCAGCTTTTACCTGGCGTATCTTCGGGTATGGAAGGTTCTTCGCAATTGAATATCCGCGGTGGAACAAATGATCAAACATTGTTTTTAATGGATGATGTGCCTGTATACAATCAAAATCATACTTTTGGATTTTTGTCGATATTTAATTCGGAAGCCATTTTGACTGCTGAAATATATAAAGGTGGAATTCCCAGTATTTATGGCAACAGGCTTTCGGGTGTAGTAAATGTGTCTTTAAAGGATGGAAATTATAATGAACATCACCATTCTTTCTCCGTTGGACTGTTGGCTGCAACATTGGAAATGGAAGGGCCAATAAAAAAAGGAAAAGCGAGCTATATGTTTACCGTTCGTCGCTCACTTTACGATTTATTATACAAAGGAGCTTTGTATTTGAACGATGCTACTAATTCTTATGGTGCTACATTGATTCTTTTTCATGATATAAATGCTAAACTTTCGTGGCGGATAAATCCCAAAACAAAACTCTCATGGCAACTCTATAATGGGTATGATGATTTTTATCTTGAGAATAAAGGATCTGGTTTGTCAGGAACTTCTTACAAGGAGAAATACGGAGTCGGTTGGTCAACACTTACTTCATCACTTAGGTTAACTTCTACTCTTAAGCCCAACTTGTTTTTGACAAACAGTGTCTATTTCTCGGGCTTAAATAACTTCAAATATGGGCAGTACTCAGAGGATTCAGTATCGATGAAGCAAAAGAGTTCTTCAGCATTGTCAGAAGTAGGAATACGTTCATCGCTTGAGCATAAAATAAGCAATAACAATACATTGCTATATGGAATTGATGCTTCTAGCCAATTGTACAATCCGGTTAAACTGTACAACGAGAATAATAATCTAAAGACAAATTATCAAGGTGAGACTCCTCGCTTATTTACGGCTTGTGGGTATATTTCTAATGAATTGAAATACAAAACATGGGTTTTTACTAGTGGATTAAGAGCCTCGGTGTTTAATAATGCCGAGAAAACAATTATGACTTTAGAGCCTCGTATTAAGGTAAGTACATTTGTAGGAGACGATAATAAATTTATGTTTGCTTATGATATGATGCATCAACCTATTCATTCTATTTATGAAATGAATTATAGTATCCAGAGTGACTTTTGGGTACCTTTTAAGGAGAATAGTATTCCAGTTTCCAATCAGTTATCGTTTGGTTGGAAAAATTATTCATTAAAAAACTTCACCATTTCAATAGAGGCATACTATAAAAAGATGCAAAACATTATTTCGATAAAAAACTTAGAGAATTATCTCGATTTTCACACAGACTATTCGGTTGGAACTGGACACTCAAAGGGAATAGAAATGTTGGTTGAGTATTCGAAAAATAGGTTGAATACTTCCATTTCATATACTCTTTCAAAATCAGATAGAACCTTTGATGGTAAAACCTATCCTTTTAAATATGATGCCCCCAATTCCTTATCTGTTTTTGCGAGTTATGATCTGAAGAAGACTAAAACAGTGAAGAATACTTTTTCAGTAACTGTTCAGTATAAAACGGGTTATCCGTATTATATCTCCATACTAAAGTATCCTAGTAATGATCTTGTTACATCATCTAGCTCTAGTATTGATTATATTCCCGAATATCCCAATATTCGTCTAAATGATTATTTCAGAACTGATATTAATTTTACTACAGAAAAAAAACTTGTCAGGGGAAGTCGCACATGGCAGTTTTCTTTGCTTAATGCCACAGCACATAAAAATCCGTATGTCGTTTATAAAACGAAAGAAGGAAAGTATAAAGCATTTGTACTCATTCCCATATTGCCATCTATTTCATTTACCAGAAATTTTTAAAATTTCTAGTGTTGTATAAATATAAAGAGTTACTACAAATGAATAATAAACAAAAAAACACGAAAGTGTCGATTCAATTTACATTGAAAATGAAAAGAACAGTATTGATAACGATTGCATTAATTGCAGTGTTTAATTTAGGAGCACAAGTAAATACGCACAAATTGGATTATAAATTTGGTGCCGGTTTAGGGTTTATGGGCAGCGGAGATGTAATGGCTCAGTGCTTCGAAAATGAATTGACTTATAAGCTAAATAGCTATTTTTCAACTTCTATAAGTCTTGGCTTAGGTAGAACCTTTAAAGATGTACAAAGTCATAACGATTATATGTCAGGGAGTTTAAACCTGTTCATTTCACCGTTTAAAAATAATCGCCGCAATAACTTTAAAATAGGAGCGGGATATACTTTAATCAATGAAACTGCTTCATATTCAAGTTATGATATCAACTATAGCGAAGGCACTTATAATCCCAATTTCAACTATCTTACGCAAATGGTAAATGGATTTAGTATGATATTGGAAGATGAATACATGATTGGTTCCAGATTTCTGTTAGGAGGAAAAATATTTGTGACAGGAGGCGTTGAGGAGGGAGGAATTGTGAGTGGAGGAATGATTAAAGTAGGGATATTACTATAAAGCTGAACAGCAATTATATCGTTGTTTGACGAAAACACTTCAGGGACAGAAGTTGGACAAAAACTGGAAAATGTGCCGAATGTAAGGATTATAAGAATTGCCAAGGTAATGGATTTCATTACTGGCATGGTGATAAAGAAAATGTACTTGTCTGTCATAATGAACGAATCGAGAAATGCATGTAATATCTGACACTTATGGGAGACATCTCTCAGTAATCAGACAAATAAATGACTTCATTCTTTGTGAAATGAGCTTATTTTATGCATAAAAGAACGAAAAAGATTCTTTGTACAAAGCTATTATTTCATGTGAAATTATAGCAAGAAAATCACAGGATATAAAAAACAGATTAAGTAAATATAATAACCAATATTTTAATTGATAACTTTAGAATTGAAGACATTTAAGATTTTTGCATTTATGGTTCTAGTGCCGTTTCTTTCATATTGTCAGAACGAAATTTTGACGAATAGAAACATTATAAGAGCAAACATAGACCCTGATTCCTATTCAATCGAATTAAGTAAAATGGGAGGGAAATGGAATAATAAGATTGGTGGAGCTTATTCTGTTGAATTATTAGATAATAGAAAGATTAATTTAGCGACTTCTTTAGGTGCTTTTGTTAATCTCCACGATTACAGCAAGAATCAATCACTATCTTGGCAATTATGGAGAGGAAATTTGGGTTTAACAGCACTTTTTGAAGTTAAGGATATAAATTTCATTTTTAATTCCGGCAGATTGATTACAAAACTTTCTTGGATTCATGAAAGCGACCATGCTACTGATGTAGTAGGCTATACGAATCATTTTACAAATATATCGTCCCAAGACTTTAATAATGGTGGGGCTCGTTCATTTGAATATTACAAAGTAAGTTCAAAATATTTTTGTAATTCAAGGAATAATAAATGGATGTTTAACATAGGAATTGGATATAAGTATTTTTCAAAACCACAACTCGAAAACGCCAAACAGATGTTACAAAACTCATTCTTGTTTGAAGCAGGAATCAAGAGAACCATTTTTTGCAGAGGGTATTTGTATTCAGAGTTCTATTACGAAAATATTAAAAACTCTTTTGTTGCAGACCAACAAGGATATACTGGAAGCTGGAATAAAGAGCCTTTCATTTACAGAATTTCGGAAAATGGAATTGGTTATATCGACGATAAAGATAGAACACTCAATTTATTTATTAGATATTCGAAATCAAATGGTAGAGGTTTAGATTTTATAGAAGTTTCAGAAGTTTACGGTTTGGGACTCAGAATAATTTTATGATTTTTGACATTGGAATGCATTAATGGCTAAATATATAGGTTCTTTGTTAGTAGTAGTTTAGCGAGCGTTGTTTGTCGAATGGTTTTGCCTTAGTCCCCCCCGCTAGCGCGGGTAAGATTCTATAAATAAATATAATACGTAATATGATAAAAATTAGGCTTGTTTTATTTGTTGTAATAATCAGTGTATCAACTTTGTTTTCTCAGAATAAAAAATATGTTGGTTTGGATGTTGCTGGTTCCAATGGATTGTTTGGTATCTCTTTTGACAGTCGATTTAAAGAGAATTCAAAATTTGGTTATAATTTAGGAATAAGTTATGGCTTCGAAAAAAATAGTGGCGGTAGTCATTGGTATTTTACACCTGTGAAGGCTTATTATCCAGAAGACGGACGTATGTGTAATTACTTTTCAGTTCCAATGAATGTCCATTACTTGTTTGGGAAAGAGAAACATTTTTTAGAAACTGCTTTAGGGCTTAATTTTTTTGTAACTGATTATAACTTTAAAAACGACAATAGAATAGGTTACTTCTCATTTATAAGAATAGCATATCGATATGAATCAATAAGTAAACCATTGTTGTTTTCGATTGGAATCGATGCTCCATTTCGGACACCCGGTTCTGGGTTAGGTTATTCATTAAGTCTCTCGCCTTCAATAACTATTGGATATAAGTTATAAGCTGTTTGATGATTAAATGAATGTTTGGGAATAATAGCTATGTAAAATAGCTCCCGAACGTGCTTTTTTTCTCGTTGGCAAGCCAGATACGGCACGGGTATGGAATGGCAAGGTATGAAAATTGTAAAAAAATAAAGAATTAATTTATACAAAATCAATGAAACGATATTTATTGTTGGGCTGTATAGTTCTGAGTATTTCTACCACATTTTCGCAGAAGAATAGTCTAAATGCAGGTTTTGATCTTTTAGGGATAAAATCTTCCACACCTTTTGGTGCCGGATTTCACTTAGGTTATGAATTTGCAATACCAAAAATCAACTTTATGGCTTTAGAGGCGCGTATTGGTGTGGGTATATTAGCAAGTGATGGTCTATATCATTCGGATCCAATATATGAATGGGATTATAAGGTCAATTATTTTAGACTGGGTATTTGTCCGCGGTTTTATTATAGAATGGCAGATGATATAGATCTGTTTTTAGACCCAGAAATTGGAGTTGCAAGATTATCCGGAAAAACTTATTTCTCTGAACAGAAAAAATGGAATCCAACTAAAACATTTGATTATAATTACTATTCGATTAGAGTTGGAGCGGCAGTTCCAATTACCGATAAGTTGAAATTGTCTGTTGCTTTTGGATACTCATCCTTAGATATTACCAATTTAATGAACAGTAAACTCTCAACAATAAATTATCGTTTCAAAGATCAAAAAGTTAGTTACGACACTTCTTTTACGTTACACATAATTCTTTAAAATATAAACAAATACAAACTTAATTTTTATGAAATATCATTTAGCAATTGCATTTATTTGCGTATCATTTTTGGGTAAAGCCCAGAATACAAGTGTTGAGAAATCCGTGTATGGAGTTCAGGTCGGATTATTAGGCATTTGGGCTAACAATGAGACAAAACTTACAAACACTATTGCACTCAGAAGCGAGATTGGATTTGATAGTGGAATATGGGGTGGTTCGTATTACAATAAAACAGCTTTCGTAATGACTCCTGTTTTGACGTTGGAACCCAGACTTTACTTTAACCTACAGAAAAGAAATTCAGATAAACTGAAGACAGAAAATAACACAGGAAACTTCCTGTCCCTCAAAACCAGTTTCCATCCCGATTGGTTTTCCATTTCAAACTACGATAATGTATCAATAATTAGCGATATCTCAATAATTCCTACCTGGGGAATTAGAAGACATATAGGTGAACACATTAATTTTGAAACGGGAATCGGCTTAGGATATAGATACCTGTTTGCAAAACGTGCCGGATATGTTGATAACAAGAGCGAAGTAGCATTAAATCTGCATTTAAGATTTGGTTATACCTTTTAAAATAAGAACGCATAAATCATGGAAAGGTGTAAGGTTTTATAAATAACTATAATACATAATATGATAAAAATTAAGCTTGTTTTATTTGTTGTAATAATTAGTGTGTCAACTTTGTTTTCTCAAAACAAAAAATATGTTGGTTTGAATGTTGCTGGTTCTAATGGATTGTTTGGCATCTCGTTTGATAGTCGATTTAAAGAGAATTCAAAATTTGGTTATAATTTAGGAATAAGTTATGGTTTCGAAAAAAATAGTGGCGGTAGTCATTGGTATTTTACACCTGTGAAGGCTTATTATCCTGAAGATGGACGTATGTGTAATTATTTTTCAATTCCAATGAATGTCCATTACTTGTTTGGGAAAGAGAAACATTTTTTAGAAACTGCTTTAGGGCTTAGTTTTTTTGTAACAGATTATAACTTTAAAAACGACAATAGAATAGGTTACTTCTCATTTGCAAGAATAGCATATCGATATGAATCAATAAGTAAACCATTGTTGTTTTCGATTGGAATCGATGCTCCATTTCGGACACCTGGTTCTGGGTTAGGCTATTCATTAAGTCTCTCGCCTTCAATAACTATTGGATATAAGTTATAAGTTATTTGAAGATAGAATGCACGTTTGGGAATAATAGCTATGTAAAATAGCTCCCGAACGTGCATTTAATTAGAACGCATAAATCTTTATGAAAACAAGGATCATTGTTTTATTCCTATTCTTTTTTAGTGCAATTGCATCTTGTCAAGAAACCGTTTTTGGTTTAGGTGGTGGTATAAATAAACTTGGTTATCAGATGGGAGTTGAGATGGGGTATAAAGTGAACAGTTATTTTACTGCTTCGCTAGCTTGCCGGTTTCAAACAATTGTGACTGATGGAGGACAGTATGGAGATTCCAATAAAAACTATGAATGGAGAATTGATGATATTGATGTAAACAATATTTTACTTATTCCTTCAGTGCGTTTTTCACTTCCTATTCTAAAAAAGAATAATACAGTCTGGAGTTTATATATTGAACCCGGGATAATGATTCAGCCCTTTACTTATGAGGCATTTGATGTTACTTATCAGGCCATACAGAAGCCATACAAAGGGCAAACTGTTTGGACAGACAGAGCTAAAGGTGACTTTAAACTTGCTCGCTTTTACTGGCAAAATAAATTTGCTATTCAGTGCGGGTCGAAAGATGGTGGGATCTTTGCAGGCTTTGAACTTTCCAATCAGGATGTTTATTCAAAACGTCGTTCGGTGATAGTAGATGGAGTTCCGCTAGATAAACATTTACCTTCAAAAACAAAACGATATAACTCAATATTTATAGGCTTAAGAGGCTGTATCTAAATGGACAAAAAAAAGATTATGAAAAAAAAGATTATTATTTTAGCGGTAATTGCACAGTGTTTTATTGGTAGTTATCAAGTCAGTGCTCAGTCAAAAATCCACTTCGTAACAGATATTCATTATCTCTACGGTTTGTCGGAAACAAGTAGCTACCTTACTATTACGCGTAAGGATGTAAACCTCTACGGAAAATCGCTCCACCTTACGAGCCTGTATGATTTCAGTAAATCTATCTCGGCAGGTATTGGTATAGGTGCCGACAGATACGAAAATCCGGGATATAATACCTTTCCCATTTTTGCTTCGTTGCACTATACTCCTTTCATAACGAGTCATCCTAGAACATATTTATTTACAAACTTAGGATATGGAATAAAAACATCAGACGCACATTCAGGATTGATGTTTGATGCCGGAATAGGGTATAAGAAAATGTTTAGTCGCCGTTTTGGATTAAATTTTCAACTGGGTTACAATCTTAAACAGATTAATGAAACTCCTCTTTATATATCCACATCGGATAGTCAATCATGGAATTTAATATCTGTCACAAGTGTACGTCATTCGTTATCTTTAGGTGTTGGGGTGATATTTTAAGTTTCTTTTAATCACATTGAAACGATTTATATTGACGAGCCTTTTGCGGAATCTGATTTACTATTAAACTCTTATATAAAAACAACAACTATAAATGGATTACGAAATGAAGTCGTTAAATTATAAAATTAGAGAGTTTCGTTTTCAGGTATTTATGTTACTAGTTCTGTTTTGTTGTATTACAGCTTTTTGTTACGGACAGGATAAGCCTAAGAAAAGTGATTTATTCTATTCTAAGATTGTAACGCTTAAGCCGGGCTTGACGAAAGACGAAGTGAAAATAATAATGGGTGAGCCATATAAAATCTCTTTTACTACCAATGACAAACAAGAGTTTATTGAAGATTTGTATTATAAGATTTTGTTGCGTGATGATAAATGGACTATACTAACTTATCAATGCATTTTTGTCAATTCAAAATTAGCCTCATTGTTACAAAAAGAAATTCCATATTCTACTACAGAAGTTACAATCTCAGATTGATATAATCTTATTCATATTATGACTTCAAGTCATCAGATGAGTTTGAATGAGCAAAACAAAAAAAGGCATAAAACTAAAAGGGGAGAGATCACGTGCGCGATCTCTCCCCTTTTAGTGGATACTAAGGAAAACTATCTCCTTGCTTTCATCTCCTGCCTTTTCTTTACCGCTATTGATAATAGAATGGAAACTGTAAGTAACGAAACAATTACTCCGAGCGAAGTAAAATTGGAAATATGAAATGAATAACCAAGTTCGGACGATAATTCATTCAAACACATTTTTATACCGATAAAGGTAAGAATACCCGAAAGCGCATATTTCAGATAGTGGAAGTATTCCATTATGCCCTGTAGTGCAAAGTATAGCGATCGTAAACCCAATATGGCAAAGATATTTGAAGTATAGACGATAAACGGATCTTTAGACACTGAAAGTACAGCAGGAATAGAGTCGACAGCAAAAATAAGATCGGATGCTTCGATAACCAATAATGCAATAAAGTAGGGTGTAGCATATAGAATTCTATCTTTGCGGACAAAAAAGCGATGTTTCGACATATCGTCGGTAACCGGAAAAATTTTCTTAAACCATTTTATTAATACATTTTTATTAGGATCATAATCCTCGCTTTCTTTCTCGAAAATCATTTTTACACCTGTATAAACCAGGAATGCCCCGAAGATATACATTACCCATGCAAAACGTTCAATTATAGCTACGCCAGCAAAAATAAATACGGCACGCATGATAATTGCACCTATGATTCCCCAAAAAAGTACTTTGTGTTGATATTTCGGTTCAATCTTGAAGAACCCGAAAATCATGATAAATACAAATAAATTATCTACACTGAGCGACTCCTCAATCAGGTAGCCAGTAAGAAACTCAAGCGCTTTCACTTTTCCCAGCAAATAGTATACACCAATATTAAATATTATTGCCAATCCTATCCAGAATGCGCTCCACAATAAGGCTTCTTTTACTTTTACGACTGTATTTTTTTTGTGGAAGACAAATAAGTCGAGCACCAACATTATCAGTACAAAAACCACAAATCCTATCCAAAAACTAATTCCAACTTCCATTTTTTTATTTCCTTTAAATTAGAAACCTATAGTAATTACAAATATAGACAATAAACTGCAGATGCCCAAAAAATGTTTTAAAACACACTGGTTTTCGGTAACTATTCTTATTTACAAAACTTTAAAAGTCAAAAAAACACTATCTTTGTACTCTAAATAAGTTGCTTGTTACCCCGCTAAAAGCGAGACTTTCTACCTCCGGTGAATGGGTCAGACTCCTTATATCATTATTTGTTTTGAATTAAAAAAAATAAGTAGTATGAATAAATCTCCTTACAAAACCTGGCTTTTCTATGGTTTGATGTTAAGCTTATTTGCTGTGTTTACCTATATACTTTTTCAAAATGCTAAAGCATTTCAACCTGCTCAAAGTGTTATTACACAAAACGATACGATTAACAAAACAGACGCTACTGTTGGAAATTTTGATCTCTTTAAAGTATCTATCCTCAATAATGTAGCCGAGCCCGCGGCAATGCTTTTGCTTCAGATTATTTCTATCCTAATCGTTTCGCGTATTTTTGGTTACCTGTTTGCCAAAATGGGGCAGCCCACGGTTATTGGTGAAATTCTGGCAGGTATTGTTTTGGGACCGTCACTTTTGGGTTATTTTTATCCGCATGCATTTCACTTTCTATTTGCAGCTAAGTCGCTGGGCAATCTGAATATTCTGAGTCAGGTAGGACTTATTTTGTTTATGTTTACCATTGGTATGGAATTGAACATAAGTGAATTGCGGGTTAAGATGGGGAAGATTTATGTAATCAGTCATGCCAGTATTATTATTCCTTATTTTTTGGGAATGTTGCTGGCTTATTTTGTATATCTTGAATTCGCTGCTGCGCAAACTACCTTCCTGCCCTTCGCATTATTTATAGGAATCTCTATGAGTATCACTGCCTTTCCGGTATTGGCACGTATTGTTCAGGAAAAGGGATTGTCCAAGACACATTTGGGCACAGTTTCAATTGCCAGTGCTGCCATCGACGATGTTACTGCCTGGTGTATTC
>Ga0302296_1001403_pt1 | contig 17394 bp, 14 predicted proteins | sample III_Fen_N3_1_FD_194546 | JGI IMG/M metagenome (GOLD analysis project Ga0302296, IMG submission 194546) | Peat permafrost microbial communities from Stordalen Mire near Abisko, Sweden - III_Fen_N3_1 | ecosystem: Environmental > Terrestrial > Soil > Wetlands > Permafrost | place: Sweden: Abisko...
TTCCGGTGGTTTGCGACATGTCGTCCGATATTTTCAGCCGCCCAATCGATATTTCAAAATATGCCCTGATTTATGCCGGCGCTCAGAAAAACCTCGGGCCATCGGGTGCAACGCTTGTTATTATCCGCAACGATATCCTTGGAAAAGTTGACCGTCCGATCCCAACCATGCTTGATTACAGAACCCATATCAAAGGTGAATCGATGTTCAATACTCCGGCTACGGTCCCGGTTTTCGGCTGTTTGCAAACTCTACTTTGGATGAAAGAACAAGGTGGCGTTGAAGGAATCGAAAAAGCCAATATTGCCAAAGCTGAATTGCTCTATGGCGAACTCGACCGCAATAAAATGTTTACGCCAACGGTGCCAGACCCGGAAGACCGCTCACGAATGAACGTTACTTTTGTTATGACCGAAGGTAATGAATCATTCGAAAAAGAGTTTGATGTGTTTGCTGAATCAAAAGGGATGATCGGATTAAAAGGTCACCGCTCGGTTGGTGGATTCAGAGCTTCTATTTACAATGCCATGCCACTGGAAGGTGTACAGGCTTTGGTTGATGTGATGAAAGAATTTGAAGCGCTTAAAGCATAAATAAATATAGAGCTATGAAAAAGGTTTTAATAGCAACAGACAAACCGTTTGCCCCGGTGGCGGTTAAACAAATTGCCGGAATAATTGCCGATTCGGGTTACGAGGTTAAGATGCTTGAGAAATATACGACCAAAGCAGAACTTTTGGAAGCGGTGAAAAATGTTCATGCCATCATCATCCGGAGTGATATCATCGACCGTGAAGTTCTTGAAGCTGCTCCTGAACTTGAAATAGTTGTTCGGGCCGGAGCCGGTTACGACAACGTTGATTTGGTTGCAGCAACCGAAAAAGGTGTTTGCGTGATGAATACTCCCGGGCAAAACAGCAATGCAGTTGCCGAACTAGCTATCGGAATGATGATTTATGTTGCCCGAAACGGCTATGACGGTAGCTCAGGCGTTGAATTGAAAGGTAAAAAAATCGGCATTCATGCGTATGGTAATGTTGGTTATTGCGTTGCCGTCATCGCCAAAGGACTTGGAATGGAAGTTTATGCCTTCGATCCGTTTGTCGCTAAAGAAAAAATTGAAGCCGACGGAGTAAAAGTTGTTGATTCAGTGGAAGATCTTTACAGTGCTTGTAACTATGTTTCGTTGCACATTCCAGCTACCGCAACAACTAAGAAATCAATCAATTTTGAGCTGTTGAATAAAATGCCAAAAGGCGGAGTTCTGGTTAATACAGCCCGCAAGGAAGTTGTGAACGAAGAGGAACTTCTTCAGTTGATGGAAGCTCGTCCTGATTTTAAATACATCTCGGATGTTGCTCCCGATTGTACCCCCGTTTTCGAGGAAAAATACAAGGGAAGATTTTTGTTTACTGCCAAAAAGATGGGAGCTCAAACAGCTGAAGCCAATGTGAATGCCGGCGTTGCCGCTGCCAAACAGATTGTTTCGTTCTTTGATACCGGCAATCAGACTTTCAGGGTAAACAAATAATTAATAGGAAAAAGGAAATAGTCATTGGGAAATTTTTCGAATGACTAATTCCTTTTGTTATTCAGTCAGATATCATTTATAGTCCAGGTAAATATGGACAGACTAGTCAGGAGGTTGTCTCAAAAGTCATCCTGAACTTGTTTCAGGATCCCAACGCACTGTATGTCAGACCCCGATCCCGGTATTCACCGGGACGGGGTGACTGGTTTATCAAGTTTCTTGACTTTTAAGACAGCCTCCTTTTTTTAATGAATGGCGAACTCAGCCAATCGGCACTCACTTCGGCTAAGTTCAGCATAAACCACAAAAACCTTAATACATAGAACATTTAGATCCGAGACAGGGATGTCCTCCAAAAGGCGGATGAATTGTGCAACCTGAACTTCATGCCAGGCACTGCGTGCCATACGAAGTCCTATTTATTATATGCTTCCAATCTTATCTTTGAATGATCAGCTTTTGTTTTTCACTCCATCCTTTTGATTTGATTTCAACCATATAAATACCGTTGCTGATTTCTTCGATATTAATTTGTTGCTGATTTTGTCGAAGTGTTTCAGAACGAACTAATTCACCAGCCAGGTTATAGATATTCAATGTCAAATCTGCATTATTTATATTGTCAAAATTCAAAGTAAGTACGTCATTTGCAGGATTTGGGTAAACAGAGAAATTTTCTTTAGCCACTTCTGCAATGCCCGTGGTTCCTGAAGGGTTATATTCCCAAAAATCCTGAAAACAAGTAGTACTATTTCCCCCGGTTCCGATGTATCCCTTGTCACCGATTGAAAAACCGACAGCATGAACACGAACGGATTCTTCAAAATTTGCTTTCTGAACCCAGATATTTGTCTTCTGGTCCCATTCCCAGAAATCATTGAACGCTGTTGTTTGTGAAGCATCTATTCCCATTGTGATATATCCTTTTGTACCAATTGAAAAACCCTTGGCATAACCTCTTGCTGTTCCGCCAAAGTCGGCTTTCCTTGTCCATACATTAGTTGCCTGGTCCCATTCCCAAAAGTCTTTTTTGCCAACGTCTTTCCCATCAATAATATCTTCTCCTGTTCCAATATATCCTTTTGTACCAATAGCGAACCCCACAGCATAACTTCTTGCCGTTCCCCCAAAACTGGCTTTCTGTGTCCACACATTAGTTGCCTGGTCCCATTCCCAGAAATCCTGGTAATATATTTCAGTCTGCCCAATATCCTGAGTTCCGGTTCCAATATATCCTTTGGTGCCGATAGAAAAGCCCACAGCCAATGATCTTGCGGGAGTACTTGGAAGAGATGCTTTCTGAGTCCAACTATCTGTTGCAGGATTATATTCCCAAAGCTCATTTGTAAAACCGTTTCCGGTATTACTTTGTCCGGTGGCTATGTATCCTTTTGTCCCGATTGAAAAATTCACAACAGCACCTCCTGATTTGCCAGGATAGTCGGCTTTCTTAGTCCATACATTAGTCGCCTGATCCCATTCCCAAAAATCCTTAAAAACAGAGGCGGATGAATTTAAATCCGACCAACCTAATCCTATATATCCTTTCGTGCCGATAGAAAAACTAGCAGCAATGTATCTTCCAGATCCTGGGAATTTAGCTTTTTGTGTCCAGGTACCTTGTCCGAAAGAAGTAGCTGGGAAGAGGAAGATTACGGTAAGTAAAAACGAAACTGCAAGAAGTAAATTTTTTGTTTTCATTTTTTGTTGTCAGTGATTATAGTGCTGACTCCGCGCTTTTAGTTATTATTTTGTTTCTTAAAGATGTTCTCTTGTCATTTCTATTGGTTGCCCATATCGTCGCAGTTACTTGCAGTGGGGAAGTTTCCCGATGAATACCACTATGAAGAACTGCCTGTCATCCCGATATATAACGGGATCGAATTTCCTGTCAGCAAAGCGCCACCTGTCCGCTTCGGCAGAAAACCCGACTTGCGGGTATTTCACTGTTCTATGCAGCCAATTTTATCTTTGAATTATTAGTTTTTGTTTTTTCGACCAATCTTTGGATTTGATTTCAACCATATAAATTCCGTTGCTTAATTCTTCGATATTAATTTGTTGCTGATTTTGTCGAAGTATTTCAGAACGAACTAATTCACCAGCCATGTTATATATATTCAATGTCAAATCTGTATTATTTATATTGCTAATATTCAAAGAAACAATGTCAGACGCGGGGTTGGGATAAATAGCAATTGTTGCTGATTTTGTTTCTTTAATGCTGTTAGGAAAAGAAACAGCAGCAGAATCAATCAATGAACAACTATTGCCATCGGTAATAGTTACTATATAAGTTCCCGGTAACAAATTAATAGCGGTTGAACTGTTTTGTGCCGGACTTGTATTCCATGAATAAGTGTAAGGCGATAAACCTAATGAAACAGTTGCAGTTGCCTTGCCATCATTACACGTTGCGCAACTTGCATCAACAGCAGACATTGTTAGTGTTATTGAATTACATGGTGCTTTGGCATAAGCATACCAGCTTTCATTGCCATTGGTCATATTATCATTTGTAATTGTTGCGTAATTTTCATTAGCAGGGCTAGAGATCCTGTCATAAGCGGTAACTGCTATTGTATCGGTAATATGAACTCCTGTAAGGGTGTACGAAGTATCTGCTTTTCCCACAACATTAATCATATTGGAAAATGAATACCCTGTAAATCCGCCATAGTAAACATGATAACCGGCAATATCCGATTCGGGATTCTTTTCCCAGGTTATTTTAACTTGCCCTCCGCCAATGTTTGTTTTGCTTATATTTGCCGGAGGTGAAACCGGAGCTAAAGTATCGGGAGTTATCAAAAAAGGACTGTAATTTACGATACCCAGTGTATTATTGTCGAACCAGTCGTAAATATCTGCCTTAATTGTAGTATCAACTGCTGTTCCCCACCAATTATTGGTTGCAACAAGGTTATTAGTTCCCTGCGCATTCTCATTATATATTTCATAAAAGGCAGAATTACCAAATATATTATTGTTTTCAACAATTGGATTGTACATGATACGGATACTTGAATTTAAAATATCATTGAAATCTTTATTTATATTATAGGCCACTGTGTTGTACTTTATATTCCCGTCACCGGATGAGCTATACATGCCGGCATCATTGGCTGATGTATTTCTTACTATATGATTGTACATTTCTATTCCGTTATGGTAAATTCCGTTGTTTAGTATTCCGCCGCCCTTCCCAATTGCAATATTATCGGCTATTACATTAAATGAAGAATTTGATCCGGCGCCATCTTCAATACCACCGCCATTTCGGCCCGATGTATTATTTATTATTATGTTTTTAAATATATTTGAATATGTATAAGGTGTAATACCGATACCCCCTCCGTCATCATTTAATGTTGAATTATTCATAATTATATTATTTGCTATGTTAGCGCCATCGCCACAGGAAATGCCACCACCGACAAGGGTTGCTCTATTATTTGAAACAATATTATTTGTTATGATCGTATTTGCACTGCCGCCGTATGCAATATAAATGCCACCACCGCTTGATGCAGAATTATGTGATATAGTGTTTGCGCTTATCAGGTGAACGCCGCTGCCGTCTTCATATATTCCACCACCTGACCCGTTGTTATTAGTATTATGAATTATCAATGAATTGGAAATTTTAAGGCTGTCGGTAAGGTTATAAGCTGTAATTCCTGAAGCGCTATTAAATTCAATTGTGCAATAATTTACAAAAGGATGAGCACCGTCAAGGCGTAAAGCGCCGTTATTAGTGACGTTAGCGCCTCCTGCATATTTAATTTTGCAATATTCGAGGATGCTGCCACCAATATAATTTCCATAGATATTCGTTTGAAAGATCGCATCGGAACTTGTATTGCTGAAATAAATGTAACCCCATGCACCTGCTGAGTCCAAAGTATTTGAAGTAAAAGTAATACTATCGCTACTTGTGCCTTGCGCTATCAGCTCTCCATCGATTTGCATGGAAAGCCCGCTGTTGAATTTAACAGTAACACCTGGTTCAATAGTCAATGTCATCCCGTTACTAACAAGAATATTACCAGTAACTATATATGGACTGTTAGCCAATGTCCATTTAGTATTTATTGAAATTAACCCACTAACATTAGTAGCAGAAAGGTTTATTGTCACTAAACTGAGTAACAAAACTGTCAATACGATTGTAATTTTTTTCATATTGTTTTTGTCAGAGCTTATAGTGCTGACTCCGCGCTTTTAGTTATTATTTTGTTTATTAAAGTAGTTTTCCTTTCGTTTCTATTGGTTGCATATACTAGTAACTAGCGGAAAGTTTATAGTACTTTCTCTCAAATTCCATACTTTCCAATTCGCTAAATTTTTGTCTAAGTATTTGGTTTTAAAACCGATTAAAAGTAAGTGGTTCTGTTAACAAATCAAAACTATTTGTTGCTTATTTCTGTCTTTCTAAAATTATAAAGGCTTTGCACGATCAGCTTCGTTGCAGGTCGATGAAAATTAATCATCGGATGGTGCGGTTTTTAACCGCATTTTATAAACCGCGATTAAACATGTCCTTACGTACTACATTTAGATGCCTACTTGCTACATCTAGGTGTTTACTTTCGATATTCAGATGCTTATCCGACACTGCCCCTCGTTTGCAACGGCCTGTCCCGATGAGCTATCGGGAAGGGGTAAATGGGTCTGAGTTTAAAACTCCTGGAAAACTTCACATATTATGCGTCTCAAACGCAAAACCAACAACCCCTCGTTACCGCTATCGCTCAAATGAGGGGCAGACCGGTTTTTCAGTGCATAACAAAAATAGGAAACGAAAATCCAGCATTTAAAATCAAGGCTGTATGCAAAATCAGGAAGATCAATCAACGAGAAAGAAACATCAGGAGTTACAACTGAACCTGTTTCAATAAATAGGAAAGAAACATGGCAGAAAGAAATAAACAGGAAGATTAAAACATCAGGAGTACAAATAAGGAATTAAGTCTATGTTTGTATTCTCTTCAAGTAAATAGTATAAATCCTGTCAAGTTATTTTAGGGAAGGTCACATCCAGATGCTTACTTTCAACATTCATGTCCTTACTTTCAACATCCAGATGCTTACTTGCTACATTCATGTCCTTACTTCCAACATTCAGATGTCAATCTTTAATATCCAGATGTCAATCTTCGATATCCAGATGTCAATCTTCAACATCTAGATGTCAATCTTCGACATTTAGATGCTAATCTTCAATATTCAGATGCCAATCTTCAACATCTAGATGTCAATCTTCGATATTCAGGTGCCTATCTTCGATATTCAATGATTAAATGCGGATTTGTTCGTTGGCTTTTTTCGCGGCAACCGGGTCGTTCCAATTAGTCGATTGCCTTATTTTAGCCATTTGCTGACGCAGGGTTGTTGCGTTGCCCGTACCGCTCTGCGCCCAGGTCAGGAACGACATTCCCAGCCCACAGAAGAGTAACAGAAAAAACCGATTTATCCTGAATTGCATACGATTAATTGGTTAATATCCTTTATCCGAATCGTAAATAGCAAACCGAAATACGTCCTGAAGTTTACTGATGTAGCCTTCGACCAGTTCCAGCGCCATTAATCCGGGTTCAGCCATTTTATCTGACACGCCGGTCTGAACCTCCATAACCTGACGGTTAGCAACTTCCATTTGGTCATAATCGGATATGCTTTCGTTAATGTAGTTGAGGTATTGACGATAAACATCAAAATAGCGTGGGGTGAACTTATTGCAATATCCAGCTTTGGCCGTCTTTATCTTATTGGCCACTGCATCAATTTTTGCTCCGTCATCATGCACTTCACCCATCCTATTAAGCAAATCACTGGTAAGCTTATCAATTTCGCGTAGCGTATGGGTTTCGCTGGTGTCGTTTTCCACATCCTCAAATTGTTTCCTGAATTTTTCTTGCTGAGCCTGAATTTTACTGATAAGCTGGCCTTGTTTCTGTAACAACTGATAATTGCCCATCTGTTTTTGTTGATCAGCTTTCATCTTTGCAGGATTTGCATGGGCGTTTGCCATCATTTCGGTGCCAAGGGCTTCGGCATAAGCGGCTTTCCCTTCCTTGCTCATTTTCTGAATGCTTTTGGCCTCACTCACCGACATGTTGAACTTTTCGCTCATCATTTTCCCGGCCAAGGCCGACTTTTCTTCTTTCGAAAGTTGACCTCCATTATTCATTTTTGCTATTTCGGAGGGCGACAATCCCATTTGTTTGGCCATATTCTGCTGAATCTGATATTGACTGGCCGATGCAAATTCTTTTTGCTCTTTTTTTCGTCGTGCGATTTCCTTATCAATTTTGTCAGCCAATTCGGATACGACAACCAGGTAATCGTGCTTTTCAGCGTTTGTCATGGTGCAGGCTCCATTGGGTAAAGGTGGTAAAAGGCCAATATAAGCCTTGGCCGTACTTTGCGAAAATCCACTTAGCCCAATGGCCAGCAAAATGCTGAGTGAAAGTAATATCTTCATCATAAACGATTTTTAAGGGATTAATAGTTTTTGTAGCGCCTGAAAATCAACCGATCCGGCAAATTTGCAACATGCGGTACGAGCGGCATCATCGTCCGAACAATCGCTGCCACCCTGGAAAACGGATGTATTGGCCCGAAGAATTATTATCTGGATTGCCGACTTAGGCAGAGATTTGTTAAAGTAATCAGGATTTAAGCGCATGTGTGGGAAAAAGATGCCCTGAAAAATGCCGCTTAACTTAGGAATCGCCATATCCGGGTTTTTCTTTATCAATTCTTCCAACGTGCACGAATTGGCTAACAACAATTCGGCAGGAAAAGCTGCTTTGTCCTTTTTAAGAAATGAGTAAGGGGTATTTTCAAAAAGTTTTGGATCAATATTTAAATCATGCATTTCTTGTTCCGTAAACCTGGGCTTTTTACTCTCAATAATCGAATCATGTTTTTGGAAAGCCAATTGCAAGTCGAACCATTCGCCAAAGGTTACCGGAATCCAATAGGGTTTGTCAGGTTCGGCAATCACAATGGTTCCATCGGCATAAGCAGTAATTCCGGGAGCAATTTCTTTTACAATCGCAGGCCTGATGAATAGTTCGTTTAGCTTTTTGACCGAATTATTGAATTCAACATCCTTAACGTCATCCGTTGGCGCGATGTATTGGTATTGCTTATCCGAAGGCTGCATATTATTGATGAAGCAATCAACTTCAGGAGCTTCACCCCAATAACGCTTGACATTTCCTGCATTATCGCCCCACAACGAATAAAATTTCAGGCTAATTTCAGCCTGGGGAAAGTCTGTAGGTGATGTTTTATTGTTACAATAAAAAGTATAAAAACTGCTTGTTGCTGCCACATCGTAGCCCATCAGATTGGTAATCTCGGGATTTTGATGCAATACTTTGGCAACCTCTGCCATCTTCTGTTTGATGGCTGCAAGTTCCACGGGAGTCAATTTGTAGTTTATCTCCGCATTGGGTCCGTAAGGCTCGTTGTGGTATGAATATATCCATTTTCCAGGTTTGTCGGGCAGCAAATTCCATTTCGCCTGAGCCAGAAGGACAAACGGCATTGCACAAAGAACCAGACTAATTATTCTTTGTGCAAGTATTTTTCGGATCGACATTTTATAATTTGATAAATTCTACCCTTCTGTTCAATGCTTTGTTGACCGGAGTATCGTTGGGAGCAACAGGTTTGGTTTCACCCAATCCATCGGTTGTTAATTGGTCGGCTTTCACGCCAAACGATTTAACCAGTTCGGCTTTAACGGAAGCAGCACGGCGTTTCGATAAGTCCATATTTTTGGCATCGTCGCCATCCGAATCAGTATGGCCAAAAATTTTAACCTTAACATCAGGAACTTCGTTCAAAATTCCTGCGATTTCCTTCAACGTTCCGTACGATTCTGGTTTTACCTCATCCTTATTTACATCAAAGTAGATTCCGTAAGTAACCAGTTTCCCTTCTGTAATCAGCTTGTTGCGTGTATCTGGTAATCCGGCTGCTACCCTGAAATTTGCAATAAGCGGTCTGCTTTCATCAATTTCGAATCGGATAATATTATATTTATTTCCTGCAGGAATGGCTCTTGGTGCATCAATAACTTTTTGCTCATTGAAATAAATCCGCATTCTTTGTTTCTGAATCCAATATGAAACATGAATTTTTTCTCCCTGCTTAATTTCGTATTTATTGCTTCCATCGATCGTATAATTGCCATTCGCATATCCTGAAAAAGATAAATCCCAAGGAGTGATCGTAGTTTTTACCCCGGCAACACCTGGTATCGCCCCACCCTCACCCGGATCTTTTATATTACCAGAAACGATATAACAACCAACAGAAAACGATTCGCCTTCGTTGAATCTACAAATCATATCATATTCAATAGTAAAATTTTCTGAAGTTTTTAGATCTTGCTCCGGATAATAGCATCCTCTTCCGTTAATACTAAGCCATTTACCCGGATAATTATTCAGAGTAACAACTTCGCCCGAACCGTTTGAGAACCATAATGCCGGAAAATCACCTACATTGTCCTGGCTGAAATCGTCGTAAAAAATTACTTTTTCGCCCGGAATAAAATCGAACTTGGAATAAGCTGTCAACGAAGGTTTTGTATCGGTAGCTGGTTTTACATCCTGATTTTCAGGTTTTTGTTCTTCTGTAGTTTTTTCATCCGTCTGTTTTTCGGTCTGTTCACCGTCGGCAGTCTTTTTTTTCTTCTTGAAGAGATTTTTTACACCATCTTCCACTTTGTTAAGCCCTTGATCAATACCTTGATCCACTTTATTGGTGGCCCTGTTGGTTGCCTGATCCTTTAGTTTTCCTTTAATGTTTAATTGGGCATTTACACTAAAAAATGCCATACAAAAAATAAACGCACCTAAAATTTTAAAAGCTTTCATACTATTGATTTTTGGTTTTTATAATGTCAATTTGTTATCCTGGTTCCAAAAACACAGCCTATCGCCTCAATGTCATTCTATAGTATATCATCAAAATTATTATGCTCTAATTACATCGAAATTTATCCTGATCTATTTTTAAGTAAATTTAGGTAGTCTTAAATGTTTGAATATCCCCTAAAAAGGTGATTTCTTGTATGATTTTCAAAAATCCCCTTTTTAAGTGATCTTTGATTGAGTGAATATCCGTAGTTTCGTTAATGATAAAGGATCAGACCATGCATCGGAATCATATTTTTTTACGTTTTACAGTTTTATTATTTGTCAATTATCTAATTATTGTTCAGGTTAATGCTCAATCAACCAAAACGGACGATGCAGTAATCGACGGTTTGCTTACAAAAAGAATAGAATCTAGAACCGTGCAAAATCAGGATTCCATCCTTGTAAATAAATCGCTTGGAAAGGCAGCGAAATTTTCGGAAGCACGCAATGATTCAGCTCTTTTTTATGCTAATCTGGCTATCAGTCAGGCTGAAAAAGCAGGATTGATCTCTAAAATATCAGTGGCGCTGCAAAAAAAAGGGCACTATTATGAGATCAAAGAAGATTATAAAACGGCGAATTCATGTTTTATAAATGCCCTGAAAATTGAAGAAAAGCTGAATGATGAAAAGCGTATCGCCGATTTAAACGATGAGCTTGGAGGCATCTATTACTTTCAGGAGATTTTTTCGAAATCGCTTACCTACTACGAAAAAGCATTGGCAATCTACCAGGGATTAAACGATACGTTAAGCGTGGCAAAAGCGCTAAGTCATGTTGGTTCGTTGTATAACTCACGCGAATACTGTGAGAAACGATCGACTGAACAACTACAAACCGATTACGAAACCGCCTTGGATTATTATCAGCGATCCTTAAATCTTTACGAAAAGAAAGATTTTCAGGAAGGAATCATTCATTTATGGTTGTGCATCGGAAATGTTTACCGCCGGATGGGAAAACCCGAAAAAGCGCTTGGCTATGTTCAAAAAGCGCTTGAATATTATCGTAAAACAAATAATACTGAAAGCTTAGCCGAAACGCTTTATACCATGGGGTTTGTTTACAACAAGTTACTGAAGTATGATTTAGCTTTGAATTGTTTTACAGAATCGAAAGAGATCGATATTCATTATAATTACCTTGATGGCATTCAATTTCTTTATGAGGCAATCGCTCAAACCTACGATTACCTGAAAGATTACAAAAATGCCCGAAACTATTACATCAAGTACATGACCATCCGCGATTCGGTCTACAACAACGAAAAATCGAGGCAGATTTTTGAACTGGAAACAAAATATCAGACCGAAAAAAAACAAAACGAGATAGAAAATTTAATCCTGGTAAAACAACAGCGAACGTTGGTTATATACATCCTTATTGCTTCGCTAATAGTTGTTTCCATGCTAAGCTGGATGTATTTCAGGAATATCCGGAACAAAAAAATCATTGCCGATCAGAAACTTGAGATCAAAGAGCAACAACTACTTGAACTCGAAAAGGAACGTCAGCTGGTTGCTGCAAAATCGGTTTTGCAAGGCGAAGAAGCCGAACGTGCAAGGCTTGCCAGCGATTTGCACGATGGTTTAGGTGGACTGCTTTCAGGTGTCAAACTTAAATTATCCTTCATGAAAGAGAATGCGATAATTACCAGTGAAAATCTGGCGCACTTTAACCATGCGCTTGACCTGTTAGATGCTTCAATCGCCGAAATGAGGCGCGTTGCACATAATTTAATGCCTGAAACCCTGATGCATTATGGATTACAGACCGCCATAAATGATTTCATCAAACAGGTTGCTCCCGAAGGATTGCCCTTGATAAAGTTCAATACATTTGGTGATGATTTGCGCTTCGACAAAGAACTGGAGATTACGGTTTACCGGGTCACACAGGAACTGATAACCAACTCGGTTAAACACTCCAATGCAAAACTTATAGATATTCAGCTATTTACTGAAAAAGAACGGATTTGTGTTCAGGTAAACGATAATGGAATTGGATTTGATCCGGCAAAACTTGATCCATCCAAAAAAGGTAGCGGACTGAATACGATGCGAAACAGGATAACTGCGTTTAATGGTCAATTCGAAATACTTAGTCAACCAGGTAAAGGAACTGAAACTACATTGGAATTTTTAATATCTTAGGGCGGTCGCAATGTTAAATAAACTGTCCATGTTGCAACTTATCCTGATTGTTGAAGACCACCCGATTGTGAGCGAGAGCCTTACCCGGATTATCACAGATTCTGACTTGAATATTCAGTGTTTACAGGCGAATAATGCCGCTAAAGGACTGGCTTATCTCAATGGAAATTCAGTCGATTTGATTATGCTCGACATCAACTTGCCCGATATGAATGGCATTGAATTTTGTAAAATTGCCAAATTGAGGTTTCCGGGAATAAAAATACTGGCCATTACTTCGGTTGCCCAACGACACGTACTCGAAAAAATGCTCGAACAGGGTGCCGACGGATTCATCCTTAAAACTTCGGATGTTGAAGATATTCTGGACGGTATCCATCAGGTTCTAAATGATGGTCAACTTTATTTAGGAAAAGGAGTTAAAGATCTGTTGAAAGGTATTTCGCAGGAAAACAGCGATCTGCCCATGATAACCAAACGCGAAAGTGAAATCCTAAAATTAATAGCCGACGGACTTACCAATCAGGAAATTGCCGATCAGCTTTTCATCAGCACATTCACAGTTGACAGTCACCGCAAAAACCTTCTCCTGAAGTTTAAGGCTAAGAATACCGCAACACTCATCAAAATAGCTGTTTCAAAAGGAATTATCGATGTGATCTGACTATGGGAAATGCTCTTTTTAATTGCTGATGATGCATTAAATCTTCGGTCGCTTTTCGCTCAAACATCAGATTACCGTTTGTTTCGAGGGTGTTTTCAGAAAATATTAGAATTGTTATATTTACACTTTTAAGATACTTAAATTGAATCGACCTTAAAAAACCTAAGAAAATGAAAAACCACTTCAACTTATTCTTACTTGCCTTTTCTTTTTTAATCGCCACTTCCTGCATCGACAAAAAACCAAAAGCATTGGTTCAAAATCAGGACAAAGCCTTCTGGCAACTGGCTAAAACACCTCCAATGGGTTGGAATAGCTGGGATTGTTACGGCCCAACGGTTAACGAAACCGAAGTGAAAGCCAATGCCGATTACATGGCTGCAAACCTGAAACAGCATGGCTGGGAATACGTTGTTGTTGACATTCGCTGGTTTGTGGCAAACGACAAAGCTGGCGGTTACAACGAAACAAATCCGGTTTATACGCTGGACGAATATGGCCGTCTATTGCCGGCAGTAGAGAAATTTCCTTCTTCAGCCGATGGCAAAGGATTTAAACCTCTGGCCGATTATATTCATTCCAAAGGTCTGAAACTGGGTATCCACCTGATGCGTGGCATTCCGGTTGAAGCGGTCAAGAAAAATTGCCCGGTTATGGGAACCAATGTTAAAGCTGCGGATATTTATTCGGATAAAATGCAGTGCAAATGGCTGCACGATATGTACACGGTCGATTCGACCAAAACAGGCGCTCAGGAATATTACAACTCGCTTTTCGACCTGTATGCTTCGTGGGGAGTCGATTATGTGAAAGTTGACGATTTATCGAGACCCTATCATCAAGGCGAAATTGAGTTTATCCGCAAAGCCATTGACCAATGTGGCCGCTCCATGGTTTTCTCCACTTCACCCGGTGCAACGGCACTTGCCAAAGCTGATCATGTATTGAATCATGCAAACTTATGGCGCATCTGCGACGATTTCTGGGATAACTGGAATGCCATGAAACCTCAGTTTAAACGTTGCGCCGACTGGGCTCCATACATTGGCGAAGGTCATTGGCCCGATGCTGACATGCTTCCCCTCGGACACATTGCCTTGCGCGCTGAGCGTGGCACCGATCGCATGACCGGTTTTACCAAACCCGAACAATATACCATCATGAATCTTTGGGCCATGTTCCGTTCGCCTCTGATGTTTGGTGGCGATTTGCCTACCAACGACGAGTTTACACTTTCGCTGCTAACCAACGACGAAGTACTGGCAGTTAATCAGAACAGCGCCAGGAATAAACAACTTAAAGAAGAAAAGGGATTGATTGTTTGGACTGCCGATGTGCCCGGAACCGAAGATAAATACGTGGCTTTCTTTAATGCCAATGATACCGGCGCTTCCGAAATCTCAGTAACCCTTGCTGAACTTGGTGTTGCCGGAAACTATACCGTAAAAGACTTGTGGAGCAAAGAGGACAAAGGTGCCGTAGCTCATAAATTCGCTGCATCGGTTGAACCACATGCTTCGGTTTTGATGAGATTTACGAAGGTAAAATAGAACTCAAGGCAATAGTATCAAGGCAAAAGTTTAAAGTAAAAAGGCAAAAGTTGAACGTGGTTTCACTTTTGCCTTTTTACTTGGGTTTTTCCTTGTTTTTCTACCCTTCCAAACTTAAGCTCACCCGTTCAATCTGTCCACCCATCGGCGGGTTCATTTTCGAAACTTTCACGTTCACCTTTTTTGCTTCCTGAAATTCGGCTTTAACCCGGTTGATGATTCGTTGCGCTACATGTTCAAGCAAATCGGATGGAATAGCCATTTCTTCCTTCACAATCAGATAAGCTTTCTGATAATCGAGCGTGTCCTCCAAACGATCGGTCAGAGCGGCTTTACTGCAATCGGCTTCAATTTTCAGATTCACCAAAAACCGGTTTCCGGCAATCTTTTCCACTTCAAAATGCCCGTGAAAGGCATAAAACTCCATTCCTTCAATTTCGATCAACGCCATTGTCTATTTACAATTAAAAAGTTCGAAGTGCCTAAAGTGAACTAAAGTTCGGAGATTAAACTCTATCCTCAAACTTTTTCATCTCATTTTCAAATCCTCAAATTTTCACATTTTCACATTTTCAAATTCGGTCTTCCGCCTTCGCCCACAAAATTAATTTTATTGTGCCGGAAATCAATTTTCAAACGCATGAATATCTGATAGCTGAAACGACCATTTGTTAATTTATTTCAAAGAGAAAGATTTTTGGGGAGTTCCATGTGACAATTAAATAACAAATTACTAACACATGAAATCATTTTATACTTTTGCCTTTAATGCATTTCACAGAAAAGATACTAAAAATTGAATATAATGAGCGAACAAGAGATTGATAATGACAATGCGGTGAAATCGAATAACTTTATTCACCAGATTGTTGAAGAAGAGATTAGTGCTGGGAAAAATAATGGACGTGTGCATACCCGGTTCCCTCCCGAACCCAATGGATACCTGCACATTGGTCACGCCAAATCCATTTGCCTGAATTTTGGAACCGCTCAGAAATACAACGGGTTAACGAACCTGCGTTTCGACGATACCAATCCTTCGAAAGAAGAAACCGAATATGTAGATTCCATCATGGAAGATGTCCACTGGCTTGGTTTTGACTGGGATGACCGTCTATATTATGCCTCCGATTATTTCGATAAGCTTTTTGATTTTGCAGTCAAACTGATTCAGGAAGGAAAAGCGTACATCGACGATCAGGACGCCGAGACAATTAGCACACAGAAAGGTACGCCAACCCGACCAGGTATTGAAAGTCCTTTCAAAAGCCGTTCGATCGAAGAAAATCTGGATTTATTCATGCGGATGAAAGCCGGCGAATTCAACGAAGGCGATTGTGTTTTGCGCGCCAACATCGATATGTCGTCGCCAAACATGCATTTGCGCGACCCGATTCTTTATCGGATCATGAAATCGCCACACCATCGCACCGGCGACAAATGGTGCATTTACCCGATGTACGATTTTGCCCACGGACAATGCGATTACTGGGAAGGAATCACCCACTCGATTTGCACCCTCGAATTTGAAGTTCACCGCCCGCTGTACGATTGGTTTATCGATCAGCTGAAAGATTCGGATTACCGTCCACGACAAATCGAGTTTTCGCGATTGAACCTCAACTACACCGTTATGAGTAAACGTAAATTACTCGAACTGGTGAAAGACAAGCATGTTACCGGATGGGACGATCCACGGATGCCCACCATTTGCGGGTTACGCCGCCGTGGTTATACTCCTGAATCGATCCGGAATTTTGCCGAGCGCATTGGAGTTACCAAAACTGACGGAATTACTGATGTCGCCCTTTTGGAATACAGCATCCGCGAAGACCTGAACAAACGTGCCCAACGTGTAATGGGGGTTCTGAACCCGGTGAAAGTGGTGATTACCAATTGCCCGGAAGGAACGGTTGACCTTATGGAAGCTGTGAATAATCCGGAAGACGCTTCGATGGGAACGCGTCTGGTACCATTTACCCGTGAATTATACATCGAACGCGAAGACTTTATGGAGAATCCGCCAAAGAAATTCTTCCGTCTTTCGCCTGGGACCGAAGTTCGCCTGCGTTACGCCTATTTCATTACCTGCACCGATGTGATTAAAGATGCCAACGGCGAAATCACCGAAATACATTGCACTTACGATCCTGCTTCGCGCGGAGGAAATTCGCCCGATGGACGCAAGGTAAAATCGACCATTCACTGGGTTTCGGCAACCGAAAATGTGGAAGCTGAAGTCCGTTTGTACGATCGTTTGTTTTCCGACGAAGAACCCGATAGCCATAAAGACATCGACTTTAAGGAATTCATGAACCACAATTCGCTTCAGGTTTTACCAAAATGCTACATCGAACCCTTTGTGAAAGATGCCAAAGCATTGGATCACTTTCAGTTCGAACGTTTGGGCTATTTCAATGTTGACACCGATTCGACTCCCGAAAAACTGGTTTTTAACCGGACCGTTCAGTTGAAAGATACCTGGACCAAAGTGCAACAGAAATAAAATTCAGGAAAAAGGTCATTTGGAAATATAGAAATAGGGTGGAAT
>Ga0302296_1001404_pt1 | contig 17385 bp, 13 predicted proteins | sample III_Fen_N3_1_FD_194546 | JGI IMG/M metagenome (GOLD analysis project Ga0302296, IMG submission 194546) | Peat permafrost microbial communities from Stordalen Mire near Abisko, Sweden - III_Fen_N3_1 | ecosystem: Environmental > Terrestrial > Soil > Wetlands > Permafrost | place: Sweden: Abisko...
ACTTCGGACAGGTAGAAGCCGACCCTTCGGAAGTAAATCTTACAGCATTTGAATCTTTTTTTTCGGAGCGGCGCCCATTTTTTGTTGAAGGAAAGAATATTTACCAGTTCCAACCTTCCGCCACAAATGTAATTAGCAATATGGGCTCTGATAATTTGTTTTATTCCAGACGTATTGGACGATCTCCACATAATTTTCCGAATCTTTCAGCTAACGAATATGCCGATATCCCTGAATCATCAACCATTCTTGGTGCGATGAAACTTTCAGGAAAAACAAAAAATGGATTATCCATTGGTGTGTTGGAAAGTGTTACGGCCAATGAAAATGCGGTAATTGACAACGCCGGAGTTCGTCGAAAAGAATCGGTTGAGCCGCTCACCAATTATTTTGTAGGACGCCTGCAAAAGGATTTAAATAAGGGGGAAACTGTATTTGGCGGAATAATCACTGCTGTGAACAGAGACATAACCAACCCCGCACTCAATTATCTTCCTACTGCTGCCTACACTGGTGGACTCGATTTCAGTCATAAATGGAAAGAACGGACCTGGTATGTGGCGGGAAAAGCTGAATTTAGTTATGTAAAGGGGAAAGAGAAAGCTATTCTCAATCTTCAGCAATCTTCAGCCAGATATTTTCAGCGACCCGATGCCAATTATGTCTCTGTTGATTCTTCCAGAACTTCGTTGGCAGGGTATGGAGGAACGATTAAATTCGGAAGATCGAGCAAAAAGAAAGTGCAATTTGAAACTAGTTTTACGGTTCGTTCTCCCGGGCTGGAATTCAACGATATTGGCTATATGCGTTATTCCGATGTTATTCACCATGGTTCGTGGGTGGCCTATTACATTCGTAACCCATTTTCAATCTTCAATAATTTTTACCTGAATACTAATTACTGGATGTATTGGAATTTTTCAGGCAAGCGTTTGTCTGCTCTTACCAATATGAACTTCAATTCGCAGTTTAAAAATCGGTGGCAAATTAATGGTAATTTTACTCGTGCAGCTGAGAATACATCAACAAACATGTTGAGAGGAGGTCCTTCATTTATTTCCCCGGGGAGCGAGGAAATGAATTTAAATATCTCAACCGATCAATCCAAGAAATTCTCTTTTTATATCGGGAACTACCATGGGCTGGGCGATGTGAAGAGTTACCGTTACCACGAATACTGGATGGGAGTGAATGTCAGGCCAATGAATGCATTATCCATTTCGTTTGAACCAGACTATAGTATTTCGAATAACCAGATGCAATATGTCTCAACAACAAAAATGGCTAATGATCCCAGATATATATTTGCACGGTTAGATCAGAAAACGGTAAGTTTTACATTCAGGTTAAATTACACATTTACTCCGGAACTATCGCTCGAATACTATGGTCAACCGTTTATTTCGGCTGGAAAGTATACCGAGTTTAAGCGGACGACAAATACAATAGCTGACAGATTCAAAGACAGGTTCAGCATTTTTCCAGCTAATGGAATAAGCTATAATTCAAACAGCAATAGTTATGCAATTGATGAGGATATTAATGGAAACACGGATTACTCATTCAGCAATCCCAATTTTAACTTCCGGCAGTTCCGTTCAAACCTTGTTGTTCGTTGGGAATATTTGCCCGGATCGACACTTTTTCTGGTTTGGTCGCAAGGCAGGACAAGCTCGGCTTCCGATGGATCGTTTGCATATGGGCAGGACATGAAGCAATTGTTTGGGGTACAACCGAACAATGTTTTTCTGATCAAGTTTTCCTACTGGTTCTCGCTATAGTGCCTGGTTAAAAAATAAGAGCGGACTTTTTAGATTCCGCTCTTATTTTTGATATTAGAAAAAACAGAGTTATCGTTTTTTTCGATACTTCTTTTCCTTGGCTTTATCCTTTGGCAAGTTTCTTTTTTCTTTTTTTGCATCGCGGCCATAAACGAATTTCTTCTCGTGGAAAGCTCCTTTAAATGTTGGATCGGCAATTCTTTTCTGACGGTCGATTTCTCGCAACTGGATTTGGCTTTCTTCACTTTTTGTAGCAACCATATCTAAATCTGCCGGAAGTTCGAGTTGCGGAATTTGCATCCGGATTAGTTCTTCAATTTTTCGGAGGTTGAGTTCTTCCGCCGGATTAACCAGTGAAATAGCGGTTCCTGTATTGTTGGCACGTGCTGTACGGCCAATTCGATGTACATAATCTTCATGATTCGAGGGCAAATCAAAATTAATAACGTGGCTGATCAGGTCGACATCGATTCCGCGTGACGAAATATCAGTGGTTATCAGAATGCGGACAACTCCACTTTTAAAGGCATTGATGGCATTCAGTCGGGTGCTTTGCCCTTTGTTCGAATGCATAATCCGTTTTTCGCCTTCTGAGCGGCGTTTGATGATTTTATAAACCTGTTCCGCATTTTCTTTGGTGCTCACAAAAATAATAACACGAGTAAAATTTTCCTCGTCGCGAAGCAAATAGTTGATTAGGTTCAGCTTAGTTTGAAAATTGGGCACTTTATAATAGACCTGACTAATTAGTTCTGCTGGTGTTGCCGATGGAGCAACTTCAACACGTTCGGGGAAATCCAGAAATTCGTGACTCATTTCTTCAACCTTTTCGTTGAAAGTTGCCGAGAACAATAGGTTTTGCCGTTTTAGCGGAAGTATTTCGAGGAAATTACGAATCTGCGGCATAAAACCCATATCCAGCATTCGGTCGGCCTCGTCGATAACCAATGTCTTTACTTTTTTGAATGAAACAGCTTCAGCCCTGTACAAATCCCACAAACGACCTGGAGTTGCAACCAGAATGTCTACTCCGGGTTTAATCAGTTCGGCATGTTTGGTCCAGCCTACACCACCATAAACGGTTGCACGGCGCAAATTGGTGAATTTGGTCAGGTCTTCAAGGTCTTCACCCACCTGTATTGCCAACTCGCGAGTAGGTACCAACACAATAGCACGGGGATCGGTACCCTCAGCTTTCACCAATTTCATGATGAGTGGAATGAAATACGCGGCTGTTTTACCAGTTCCGGTTTGCGCAATTCCTAATACATCTACCCCTGAGCGAATCATCGGGATGGCCTTCTCCTGGATGGGTGTTGGCTCCGTAAAACCCAATTCCTCAATCGCTTTTAAAACCGACTTGCTAATTTTTAAATCTTCGAATGTTGACATGTCGCAAAGATAGTGGCTTATTTTGATTTTACTTCAAGCGGTACATCTTCCCGGGTAAGCTGGTAATCGCACCTTGAAATTCGAGTGCCAAAAGCAAAGACGATACTTTGCTCATTGGTAATTGAGTTTCGATGGTAATCTCGTCAATAAAGCGGTCGCCTCCTTTTAAAAGATCAACCAATTTTTGTTCTTCCGGAGTTAATTCCACAAAAAGGGAAGTCTGGTAAGCACGGATCGTTGGAATTTTGATGTCCCAGTTCATGGCTTTTTCAATGTCAGCCTGATTTTCAACCAAAACAGCTTCGTTCATTTTAATAATTTTGTTGCAGCCCTGTGAGTATAAATCGGTGCTGCGGCCAGGAAATGCGAAGACATCGCGGTTATAAGAATTGGCAATGTCAGCAGTCACCAGGGCCCCACCTTTTTTTGCGGATTCAACAATGATCGTTGCGTCGGCCATGCCAGCAATAATCCGATTACGTCGAAGGAAATTTGCCCGGTCGATTTTAGTTCCGGAGATAAAATCGGAGATCAAACCTCCATTTTCGAGCATTTTGGAAGCAATCGGTGCATGAAGCGAAGGGTAAATTGTATCTAGCCCGTGAGCAAAAATACCAACTGTAGGAATATTATATTTCAGGCAGGATTTGTGTGCCTGAACATCAATTCCATATGCGAGCCCTGAAACAACCAGTATTGAATAACTTTTTTCTGAAAAACTTCGGATTAATTCTTCACAAATTTCCTTGCCATAATTGGTTGCATTGCGCGTTCCTACTATTGAGATTATTCGCCGTTCGTTCAAATTGGCATTTCCCTTAAAATAGAGAATAATCGGGGCATCGCTACAACCTTTCAATCGGGTAGGGTAGTTGTCGTCGAGATAAAAGAATGTTTGAACTCTGTTTTTTAGGATAAAATCGATTTCACGTTTGGCTCGTTCCAATACATTTTGCCTGACAACCCTTTTTGCATTCACTTCACCAATGCCCGGTATTTTCAAAAGGTTCTTCTCTTTCTCCTGAAAAACACCTTCAACACTTCCCACATAAGCAATTAGGTTGCGGGCAGTTACTGACCCAATTCCGGGAATTAATGAAATGGCTATTTTATAGGCGAGATTTTCTGGAGTATCCATGACCAAAGCTTTACCATAAAAATAAACAATCCAGCGTTTAAAGTAAATACCCTAAATGCGATTTTTCATAATTTCAGACAATTCCGAATTGATTTGTTCGATTTCCGCCTTACTCATGGCAGCCAGACTGATGGACGGATATTCAGCAATTCCGCGTTTCGTTTTAACGGCAATGGTAAGATCTGAAAATCCTAAGCCTTTTTCAATCTTAAAGTTGAGTAGCGTTTGGCGCGAAAATTCAATTGTTTTATAGTTTCTTTTTATAAAGGAAATTACCGGATAGTATTTGATTAATACCTTGCTGTCGTCAGTGCTAAAAAATACAAAACAGAAGTTGGCAAATAAGAAAATGACCACGTAAAGAGCGAAGAATATGGCCATAATTATTACGGCAAGCTCGTTTTTATACCATAACAAAAGCTGACTGGCAGCTACAGTTATTAATCCTGTCAGAATAAAAAAACGCTTAATGTATTTACTTCTTTTTTGATTCGAAATTTCCATGATTACAGATGATTAGATAAAAAACTTCGGCTTTTTGCTGCTGAATTATCACCTTTGGCAAAATAGCTTAACTTTGCCGCAGATCTAATTTTATTTTGTATGACTGACTCAAATGTACATTCAAATATTGTCTTTTCACAACAGATTGAAGACGAACTGTGGAAAATCGTACAGAAATATCCTTCAGGCAAGGTCTTTTTGCTCACCGATAAAATTGCATCTGGATTTTGTCTTCCGCTTATTCAGCGTATAATTGATGAATTTTCAATCAAAATCGTCACTATAGGTTCAGGAGAGGAAAATAAAAATATTCAATCGATTATTGAAGTTTGGGACTTTTTGAGCAACAACGGAGCTGATCGCAAATCGCTTTTGATCAATATTGGCGGCGGAATGCTCACCGATTTGGGCGGTTTCGCAGCTTCAACCTTCAAGCGAGGTTTGGATTTTGTAAATATTCCAACTACGCTTCTGGCACAGGTCGATGCTTCGCTAGGAGGAAAAACCGGCTTCAATTTCAACGGACTGAAAAATGAAATCGGCGTTTTCATGGAACCGAATTCAGTCATTATCAATACCAATTTCCTGAAAACGATCGATCATGAAAACTTTCTGTCGGGCTATGCTGAAATGCTTAAACATGGGTTGATTAAAAGTTGCGAACATTGGGACGAACTGATGGCATACGATATGGAAAATATCAATTACGATGCACTTCAGGAGATAATTGCTCATTCGGTTGCTGTAAAAGAATGGCATGTTTTGAACGATTTGAGGGAACAAAACATCCGGAAAGCCCTGAACTTCGGACACACCATCGGACATGCATTCGAAAGTTATGCCCTGAAAACCGGTCGCCCAATATTACATGGTTTTGCTGTTGTTTATGGAATGATTGCCGAACTTTATTTGTCGGTGAAGCAATGCGGATTGGGAATTGATGAACTGAATTCCATTTCGGCCTGGTTCATTGAAAAATACGGCAAATTCGAAATTCAGGAAAGCGATTTTGAAGCTTTATACCAACTGATGACTCACGATAAAAAGAACGAAGGCAAGCGCATCAACTTCACCCTCATTCCTGAAATAGGAAAGGTTGAAATCAATGTGGACTGTTCGAAAGAACTGATTATTCAAGCATTGGAGTACTACAGAAATATTTAATTCCAAGTAAAAATGCTGAAAGGAAGTTTCCTGTTTCCAATTGACTAATGACTTTTTTCTCTGAAAATGAAATACCTCATATCCAAACTTGATAAAACCCTGAAGGGAAGCATCGTTCTTCCCGGATCGAAAAGTGTGGCCAACCGCGCATTGATTATTCATGCGCTGAGTTACAGTCCGTATCCAATTGAAAATTTGTCGGAAAGCGACGATACCCGGGTGATGGAACAGGTTTTTAATTCGAACTCGAATCATTTTGATATTGGTCATGCCGGAACTGCTATGCGTTTCCTGACCGCTTTCCTTTCACAGGTTGTTGGTGAATGGACATTAACCGGTTCGGATCGAATGAAACAACGTCCTATAGGTATTTTGGTTGATGCATTAAATAAACTTGGAGCAAAAATCGAATACATCGAAAATGAAGGTTTTCCACCGCTCAAAATTTTTGGTTCGCACCTTAAAGGCTGCGTGCTCGAACTGGATGGAAGTGTGAGCAGTCAATATATTTCTGCTTTATTGATGATTGCACCAACTATTGAAGATGGCTTGACTTTGCGTCTGAAAAACAAAATCACCTCGCGTCCGTATATCGAAATGACTCTGAAACTGATGGAACAGTTCGGCGTACAGCATGTTTGGAAAGGAAATGAAATACGAATTGCTGCGCAAACATACAACGCACTTCCATTCTCGGTTGAAGCCGATTGGTCGGGCGCATCCTATTGGTACGAAATGGCTGTGATGGCCGATGAGGTTGACCTGGAACTGATTGGTTTGCACACCGAAAGTTTGCAGGGCGACGCCATCATAGCCAAATGGTTTGAGCAACTCGGAATCGAAACCACTTCTACAGGAAAAGGATCGCGTCTAACCAAAAACGGACAACCATTGCCCAAATTTTTGCAGCTTAATTTCATTGAAAACCCTGATGTGGCGCAGACTTTCGCCGTTTTGTGTGTAATGAAACAAATCCCATTTCATTTTAGCGGGTTGGAAACCTTAAAAATAAAAGAAACCAATCGCATTGCTGCACTTCAGGATGAATTGGCCAAATTTGGAGCACAAATTACAGAACCGGCTCATGGTGAACTGAAATGGGACGGAACCTTCCCGCTCGAAAAACAAGCAATTCCTGAAATTGAAACCTACCACGATCACCGCATGGCACTGGCATTTGCTCCGGCTTGTCAAATTTTTGGACCGATTGCAATTCTTGATCCAATGGTGATTACCAAATCCTACCCTGGCTTTTGGGATGATTTGAAAAAAGTGGGGTTCTCAGTGGAAGAGGTCGAGTAGTGTTGTGCTAACTTAAAATTGACGGAGCGTCATGCCGAACTTCCTGCCAACCGGCAGGCTGGGTTTCGGCATCCCTTAATAAAATGAGACCCCGAAATAAATTCGGGGTGACTGGGACTTGACAGAATCGAGAAAACACAACTCTAGTTTTTTCTCGTTTTACTTCACAACTTTTACCGCCGCATTTTTAGCAATTTCGATATCTTTGGCAACATCAGGTCTTAGTTTTTCCCAATGAAATTCCAGATACTGATTTTCTTTTGTTCGTATTCCATTTTGTTCGCTCAGATGAACCAATGGCATATTGTTATAAATTGGTCGGGTTATGCCGACAACCACATCCCAAAAAGCAAGTGTCTTTTCTAAATGCCCGATGGCCATTTGTTTATTCGCTTCTCCACCTTTTGAGCGATAAGTTTGAAGTGCAACGGCCCCTTTCAATTTTTCAGCAAAATGCAATCCTAAATTAGCCCAGGTTTTTATGTCAGCCACTTCAAACATTAACGCTGTATTATTCGAGGTATTTATGTTTTTAACCAGATCAAGTGCAGCATTGCAATCTCGTTCGAGCATGCTGATCAAAACCGGTGGAGTAATTTTATCTGAAGCAAAACTCCCACCAGACAAGGTTTTATCCACAAAATCTTTCACCGAAACGTAATCAGGGGCAGTTACCGGTTGATTGATTAATCGGTCAACGGAAATGTATTCCAGCCTTTTTACATCATTGTCGATGGCCATAAACCCTTCGCTGTAGAGCGTTAGATCGAAATTGAAATCGAACAACGACGCGAGGCGCAGTGGAGTCGTTCCCGCCAGTGCCGATGCTTTCAATAAATTTTCCCCGTCTTTCCCATAACGGCGGGTAAATTCTGCCTGAAAAATAGCATCAGGAGTTGCAGGATTATAAAGTAGCCGACCCCAGATTTTGTAGAACAACCATTGTCTTTCAAAAGCATACTTCCAGTTAACTTTGATGCCCGGATTCGTAAAATAATCTTTGGCCGGAATATAAGTTTCGGAACCAATGAAATAGCCACCAACATATGTCTGATTATTTTCAGCGATGTGTGCGCGAACAAAATCGGGGACTCCCCATCTCAGGCAGAAAAAGTCTTCATTTCTTGCCGTCCAGCTGATTTTATAGTTTTTCGGTTCAGGCACAAAATAGGTATTGTACAATTTACCTCCATGAACTTTTACCAATTTGGGAGTTGAATGCGCATGCGACCAATTGTACTTTAAATCGGCATAGATGGGCGTTTGTAAAAACGGAAATTCACCTTCTTCGTCAATTGCTTTCCGGGTTAGTTTTTCGGTATCGATACTGGTAACTCCCATAGAACTTGTTGTACTTGAGAAAGGGATTCGGTGAATAAGTTTTAATTTTCGGCCCGATAATCGCATCCCTTCGATGATGGTTTCCCGCATCCAGTCTTCCCTTTGTTGCGGCGACATTTCTCCCATTCCTTCTCCGAGCGTGAGCCCCATTCCGGTAATATCAGGATATTCCTGAAGCATTTGGGTGACACATTCGCGGGTGTATCGCTTAACAAGTGCCGAAGTATCGCCTTTCACATAGAAATGATGATTAAGGTTATCCATATTCACATTGTGCGCCTTCGAAAACTCAGGACTTACAAATATGTTGAAAGGAATGATATAGGTGTCGATGGCACGCTCTTTTGCCATCCTGAAAATGCTAGTGAAAAGTTTTTTCCATTCTTTCATTTCCGCATCATTAAATGGTGATGCTTCAGGAAAATTTTTCGGTTTGATCATGAATGTGTAAGGGTGCAAATTCCATAACGACAGCGAATTCAGGCGATTTTCGGCCATCATATCCAGAAACGATTTCCAGTAATTGGTGTCTTTGCAGGTTTCAAGGTGCAAATCGAGAGCATAACTGTGCCGGTAGGTATCCCAGGGCAAGTCGAACTTTACAGCACGCAATGAATAATGAGGCTGCTCTCTTCGAGTCTGTATTTTTTCGAACTGAGTACCATTTCTGATATCTTCAGCAACAGATAAACTTCCGTAAATCAATCCTCTGTCGTCGCCTCCGGTAATTGTAATTTTATAGGTCGTAGGTTCAATTGAAAAAGCTTCGCTGCCAAGTTTTTGTGAATTAACAAGGAGAACAACATGCAAATCGGCTTTATTTTCTGTTGATAAAGTGTAGCCTTTATTTACAAACGCCTTTTCGAGCATTCGGGCTGCATAAGATGCCTGCGCAGTTTTTGAATATATAATATTCACGGTTTGCGAAAATCCAAAAGGAATAGATATGACAAGGAATAGAATGATGCAACCAACTATTTTTTTCATGGAGAAGATTTAGTTAATTTCTTAGGTTGCTCAAATTTATCTTTTTTTCTGAAAGAAATCCCGCAGTAATTGTCCGCATTCATTTTCAAGAATTCCAAAAACAACTTCGGTTTTGGGGTGTAAAGCTTCAGGAGCAAATTTTGGAAATCCCCGTTTTTCGTCCGAGGCGCCATAAACTACTTTGCCAATTTGCGACCATCCCAAAGCTCCGGCGCACATTACACAAGGTTCGAGAGTAACATACAAAATGCATTCATTGAGGTATTTTCCACCCAATAAATTAGCAGCAGCAGTAATGGCCTGCATTTCGGCATGTGCAGTAACATCGTTCAGTGTTTCGGTGAGGTTATGCGCACGGGCGATGATTCGGTTCTGCGAAACTACTACCGCTCCAACCGGTATTTCACCTTCAGCAAAAGCTTGTTCAGCCTCCTGAAGGGCGCGCCGCATAAAATATTCGTCGTTAAAAAGTTCCATTGGGTCAGGGTAAAAGTTGTAAGGCAAAAGTAAGAAATGTAAGGGTTTAAATTGGGAATGGTTTTCAACAATCGAACGAATCTGACATTTACCCGCCGATTATTCCAAAAACTGCTTATTTTTGCACCGAATAAAAAGAATCAAAAATGTACAGAACACATACATGCGGCGAAATACGCATCAATCACCAGGATTCGGTGGTAACCCTCGCAGGCTGGGTTCAGCGCGTTCGTAACCTGGGCGGAATGACTTTTATCGATCTTCGCGACCGTTACGGCATTACTCAATTGGTATTCGACGAAAAGACAGAACAATCGGTTGTTGAATTGGGTAATCAATTGGGTCGTGAGTATGTGGTTCAGGCAACGGGAACCGTTCGCGAACGCAGCAGCAAAAACAAAAATATTGTAACCGGCGAAGTCGAACTGGCCGTAACTGCATTAAATATCCTGAATAGTTCGGAAACACCCCCGTTTACCATCGAAGATGAAAGCGATGGCGGCGACGAAATACGCATGAAATACCGTTACCTCGATTTGCGCCGTGCGCCTGTTCGCGATACTCTGATTCTGCGTTCGAAAATGGCATTCGCAACCCGTACATATTTGGATAGTCAGGATTTTATTGAAACCGAAACTCCGGTTCTGATTAAATCGACTCCGGAAGGAGCACGCGATTTTGTGGTTCCTTCGCGTATGAATCCGGGCGAATTTTACGCTTTGCCACAGTCGCCACAGTCGCTGAAACAATTGCTGATGGTGGCAGGTTTCGACCGTTATTACCAGATTGTAAAATGTTTCCGCGACGAAGATTTGCGTGCCGACCGTCAGCCCGAATTTACCCAGATCGACTGCGAAATGTCGTTCGTAGAGCAGGAAGATATCCTTAATATGTTCGAAGGACTGACCAAATACCTTTTCAAAGAGATTAAAGGCATTGATATTACCGAATTTCCCCGGATGCCTTATTCTGAAGCGATGGAAAGCTACGGATCTGACAAACCAGACATTCGTTTTGGAATGAAAATCAAAGACCTGACCACTCTGGTCAAAGGAAAAGGTTTTTCGGTATTCGATGATGCTGAATTTATCGGTGGAATTTGTGCCGAAGGTTGTTCTGAATATACACGGAGACAGTTGGATGCACTGACTGAATGGGTAAAACGCCCTCAAATTGGCGCCAAAGGGTTGGTTTACGTGAAAGTGAATACCGACGGAACCATCAAATCGTCAGTCGATAAATTTTACAGTACCGATGAACTTCAGAAATGGGTTGTTGTCTTTGGTGCAAAACCCGGCGATCTGATTTTACTTCTTTCCGGACTAAAAGAAAAAATGCTTAAAGCCATTGGCGACATGCGTTTGGAAATGGCCAACCAGTTGGGACTGCGCAATAAAAATATCTTCCAGCCTTTGTGGGTAGTCGATTTCCCTTTGTTGGAATGGGACGAAGATACCGCACGTTTCTACGCGATGCACCATCCGTTTACTGCGCCAAAACCCGAAGACATTGCCCTTTTGGAAACCAATCCGGGAGCCGTTCGTGCCAACGCCTACGATTTGGTCATCAACGGCGTTGAAATTGGAGGAGGTTCGGTTCGTATTTTTGACAAGGCCCTTCAGGCAAAAATGTTTGGCATGCTTGGCTTTACTCCAGAACAGGCCGAATACCAGTTTGGCTTCCTGATGAATGCATTTAAATTTGGTGCACCACCTCACGCAGGTATTGCCTTCGGATTCGACCGACTGACGTCGATGTTCGCCGGCTTGGACAGCATCCGCGACACCATCGCTTTCCCGAAGAATAACTCTGGGCGCGATGTAATGATGGATAGCCCGTCGATCATTTCGGATGCCCAATTGGATGAGCTGAACCTTTCGATCAAGCCAAGGGCACAGAAATAGCAGATATCTTTCGATATTGACAAAGCGGTGGTTTCTTGGGTACCTCCGCTTTTTTAGTTCTTGTCTGGGCATCTTTATCAGCGCAAAATTTATCTTTTGACGGTCGACAATAATTCTTACATTACAAGGTCAAAAATCAAAAATTGCTTTCCATTGAAAAAACTGATTCGTAGTTGTCTAATTCTTATCTTGATTTTCTTCCCCTTTGTTTGGTCGTTTGGGCTTCCTGCCAGCCCGGGCAATATGAATGTTTTACTTGTAAATTCATATCATAGGGGATATCAATGGACAGACAGCATCACCGCAGGAATTCAGAAAACATTAAAATCGCATCCTGAAATTACTTTGTACATTGATGATCTGGACGCAAAAAAATTTGGACAGACCAAATTTGAATTGGAGAAAAAATACATTGAGGAGAAATTTGCCGGAATCATATTCAGTGGCATAATTGTGACCGACAATGATGCCTTGGATTTTATGATCAAGTATAAGGAATCTCTTTTCCCTAAAATACCGGTCGTCTTTGCCGGCATCTCAAATCCAAAGGATTATCATCTGGAAGGAACTGAATATTTTGGATTCGAGGAAAGTGTTAATTCTGATTCTGTCATTTACCTGATAAGAAAATTATTACCTTCTTCAAAAAAGATAATGATTTTGGTTGATAATACAACTACCGGAAAGGTTTACCAAAATGAATTTTCAGGAGGTAGAAAGAACCACAATGATTTAATAATTGACTTTTCTGATTCAATAAATATTAGCTCGATTTGCAATTTTGATTTTGCTGGGAAAAAATATGATGCAGCGTTCTATACCGCAATAAGTGAGGATATTGATGGTAGCATTATTGACCCCGAAATTGCGGTGGAACGCGTAGGAAAGAATATTAATGTTCCACTTTTTTCAAATGATCCGAAATACCTTGGTGACGGTATATTGGGTGGAACTTTCCAAAGCGGATTAGTACATGGAGAAAAGGTAATGGAATTACTTATCAAGCTGATCAATTCGGATGATCATAGTTTATATAAACATATCAATTATATAAAACAGGGTTTTTTCTTTGATGATAATGAGCTTGTTAAATTTAATATCCCCATCTCAAGACTGCCAAAGGGCTCAATTATTTATAATCAACGAGAATCTTTTTTGAAAGAAAACTTCATTTTCCTTACGTTACTTATAGGCATATTATCTTTAAGCGTTATTATACTTGCCATTCTAAACATTTATCGGCAACTGGCACATAAGAGGAGTAAAAGAAATCTGGAGGAAGTTGAAAATCGAAAAAATGAATTGCAGGAAGCCTATGAAAAGCTAAGTGTATTAATACTTGAACTTGAAACCGCTAACAATAAGCTGAACAAATCAAACCTTGAGCTAATGGTGGCAAAAAAGAAGGCCGAAGAATCGGACAAGTTAAAATCGGCATTTCTGGCTAATGTTTCGCATGAAATTCGAACTCCGCTGAATTCAATCGTAGGTTTTTCGTCATTGCTGAGTGAACCCGACCTTAGTCAGGATACGCGAGATTCATATATTGAAATGATTGAATCGAACACCGAATCACTACTTGTATTGATTGACGAAATTCTTGATCTCTCGAAAATTGAGGCCCAGCAACTGACCCTAAAAATGCAGGATTTCAGCATGGATGAGCTGATTTCCGAATTACTTCAGATTTTCAGTCATGGTAATGTCAATTTAAACGTTGAATTAAGAGCAGGTCAAACAATTGAAGGCAAATCGCTTTCGATACTTTCTGATAGGGTACGTGTCAAGCAAATCTATATCAATTTGATTTCGAATGCGTTCAAATTTACAGATTCAGGCTTTATTGAAATAGGATACTATCTTTCTAATGAGGATGAAGTTATTCTTTATGTGAAAGATACAGGCATTGGAATCAAAAAAGAGTATCATCAGGAAATTTTCAACCGATTCCTCAAATTAAATGAAAATTCATCACGAATTTACCGAGGAACCGGCTTAGGATTGGCAATTACAGAGAAATTGGTGGAATTGCTTGGTGGAAAAATCTGGCTCGAATCGGAACCAAACAAAGGATCAATCTTCTATTTTACCTTGCGCGATTGCGTTCTAAAAGAGCTTTCTGATTAAAAAAATCCCAATTCCAGACGAGCTTCTTCGCTCATCATCGATTTGTCCCACGGCGGGTCAAAAGTCAATTCGATGTCGGCTTCCGAAATGTTTTCAACAGCCAGGGCCGCTTGTCGCACATCTTCAACCAGCATGTCGGCAACCGGGCAGCCGGGTGAAGTCAGGGTCATAATGATATTTGCCTTGTTCGTTTCGTCTATATCAACGTTGTAGACTAATCCCAGATCGTAAATATTTACCGGTATTTCGGGGTCATATACGTCTTTCAGACCTTCAATGATTAAATCAATCCTAGCGTCCATCTTCTATTCTCCTTTTTCTGAAATTCTGTTATATGCAACAGCATAGAGTTTAATTTGTTTGATCATCGACAGCAATCCATTTGACCTTGTTGGCGAAAGATGCTGTTTTAAACCGATTTCGTCGACAAAGAAAAGTTCGTTATTTAGTATTTCATCCGGAGTGCGATTCGAAACTACCCTCAATAACAAAGCCACTAATCCTTTTACAATCACAGCATCACTCTCGCCTCGAAAAACAATTTTTCCGTCAACAAAATCTGAAATTAACCAAACTCTCGATTGGCATCCTCTGATCAAAAACTGATCAGTTTTATCTTTAGGATCAAGGTCTTTTAACTCGTTCCCCAATTCAATCAGATAACCGTACTTATCCATCCAGTCTTCGTAAACTGAAAACTCCTCAATAATCTCGTGCTGTATTTCGTTTATAGTCATGAATTCAAGCTTAAAGGATACAAATGTCGGTATTTTTTTATTTTATTCAAGAATAATTAGGATGACCTTTTGAATCCTTAAGAAAGCTTAACAAATTGGTCGGATTGCTGAACGGGTTAAATTTGATTTTTTGATAAAGATAAAATTCTTTCAAAAACTAAATTGAATGAATCTAAATAGCATGAAACTCTTTTTCACGCCTCATAAATTTGTAATTTTAGATTACAATTCAGTAAAAATATAAATACTATAAAATTATAAAATCATGGAATCATTAGCCGGATCACAAACAGAAAAGAACTTGCTTAAAGCATTTGCAGGCGAATCGCAGGCTCGCAACCGCTACGATTTTTTTGCTAAAGTAGCGCAAAAAGAAGGATTGGAACAAATTGCAGCCCTTTTTATGGAAACCGCAGAAAATGAACGTTCACATGCCAAACAATTCTTCAAGCAATTGGAAGGACGCCCAGTTGAAATTACAGCCACCTATCCGGCCGGAAAAATAGGGACAACACTCGAAAACCTGAAAGCTGCAGCCGATGGTGAAAACGAAGAATGGACTGATTTGTATCCTGAATTTGCTCGTATCGCTGATGAAGAAGGATTCAAAAGGATTGCATTACTTTTCCGGTCGATTGCCAAGGTTGAACAAGCCCATGAAAAACGTTACCGGAAATTGTACGAAAATCTTGAAGAAGGTAAGGTTTTCAAACGCAAAGGAAGAGTGATCTGGAAATGTCGTGTTTGTGGTTTCCTGCACGAATCAACTACCCCACCATTGAAATGCCCTGTTTGTGATCATCCACAGGCTTATTTCGAAATCGAAGCCGATAATTTTTGAGGTAGGCAGTCTGAACAAAAGAGCTTGATTCAATACAGAACCAAGCTCTTTTACTTTTATGTAATTACCTAAAACATCGCTATCACCTTTTTTAGCGCTTCAACAAAAACATCTATTTCTTCTTTGGTGTTGTAAAATGCAAACGAAGCGCGCACCGTTCCCTGAATTCCAAAATGATCCATCAGCGGATCGGCACAGTGATGTCCGGTGCGGACAGCTATCCCAAATTTGTCGAGCATGGTTCCCAAATCGAAGAAATGGACACCTTCCACATTGAACGAAATCACACCCGATTTTTCATTTTGTGTTCCATAAATGCGAAGCCCGGGTATTTTTGACAATTGTGTTGTGGCATAATTGAGCAGTTCGTTTTCCCAATTCGAAACTGTTGCAATTCCAACATTCTGCAAATAATCGATTGCTGCGCCGAAGGCAATAACTCCACTAATATTAGGCGTTCCGGCCTCGAATTTATAAGGCAATTCGTTATAAGTCGTTCCTGAAAATTTTACTTCCGAAATCATTTCGCCGCCACCTTGATAGGGAGGAAGCTGTTCGAGCAATTCCTTTTTGCCATAAAGCACTCCAACCCCGTTAGGTCCATACATTTTGTGAGCCGAAAAGGCGTAAAAATCAACATCCAAATCCAGAACGTCGATTTGCAAATGCGGAACTGCCTGGGCTCCGTCAACGAAAATGCGGATGCCTTTCGAATGGGCAATATGCGCAACTTGTTTCACAGGGTTAATGGTTCCTAATACATTTGAAACATGAGCAACTGTAACAAGTTTAGTTTTAGAAGTTATCAGCGATTCCAATTTTTCAATCTGCAACCGTCCGTCGTCATCAATCGGAAGCATCACAATTTTTGCACCTTTTCGGCCAGCCATCAGTTGCCAGGGGACAATATTCGAATGGTGTTCCATTTCTGAAACGATGATTTCGTCGCCTTCATGAATAAAAGCTTCGCCAAATGAAAATGCAGCCAGATTAATGCTTTCAGTTGTTCCTTTGGTGAAAATAATCTGTTCCCGAGTTTCAGCATTTATTAACGCTCTGGCCTTTTCACGGGTTTCTTCGTATGCCTCAGTAGCCTTGTCGGCCAGAAAATGTGCTGCACGATGAATATTTCCGTAGTATTCGGTATATGTTCTGGTCAATGCTTCAATAACCTGTTGAGGCCGTTGCGTTGTCGCGGCATTGTCGAAATAAACCAGTGGACGGTTGTATATTTTTTGGTTCAGTATCGGGAAGTCTTCACGTATTTTTTGAATATTTATTGTCATAGCTGTTTCGTTTTAGCGTACTTCTTGAGTACTAATATTCGCTTCAAAGATAACAGATTTAAACAAAGGATATTCTTGTCCGGATTTTCTGTTTTAGTCAAATGCGCATCAGTACATCAACTTTTTTGTAAAAATCCATTGCTGAAAAATTTATTGGTTATTTTTAGCGTGATTAAAAATTTAAAGGTCAATTTATATGAGGGGGATTTTACTAATAATTGGAATTCTGGCTACAGGAAGCCTGCTGGCACAGGAAATTTCTAAAACTGAAATGGACAAAATCAGATCAGGATTTAAAAAAGATGCGTACACCAAGGCGATGCAAAATGCGCTTTCATCGAACGACATCAGCAAACTGGCCTGGAATCGTGAAAACGTGGGAACTACAGATCAGTTGTTCACAT
>Ga0302296_1001410_pt1 | contig 17314 bp, 16 predicted proteins | sample III_Fen_N3_1_FD_194546 | JGI IMG/M metagenome (GOLD analysis project Ga0302296, IMG submission 194546) | Peat permafrost microbial communities from Stordalen Mire near Abisko, Sweden - III_Fen_N3_1 | ecosystem: Environmental > Terrestrial > Soil > Wetlands > Permafrost | place: Sweden: Abisko...
CAAATCGTTTATGAATCCCGCTTTATTCCCATTCTACCCGGGCGAGGATATGATGTTACTTTATCAGCCAATTAATGCCTTGATGGGGAAAAGCACTGTTCTCAGTAATATTACAGCTTTACTATTTATTATTCTACTGGCTTTTCTGATTTTAAAACTGAATGTCCAGTATACTTTTATACGCGTCAAAACGGTTCTGCCTTCAATTCTTTTTATCCTGATTACGAGTGGTCTGCACGAGCTTCATGCCATGCATCCGGTTTATCCTGCAGCTTTGTTTTTTATCCTGACAATCGATCGGATTTTTAACTCGTATGACAAGGAGAAAATTCATTCCAATGCATTTGAAGCTGGAATATTTTTAGCGATAGGTTCTCTTTTTTACTTGAATCTCGTTTTCTTTTTCCCTTTTCTGTGGATCGGATTTGTAGTGTTGAAACCGAATGTCAACTGGCGCGAATATATCTTAAGTACGCTCGGATTTATTTTCCCGTGGTTGGTAGCAATAGCCTATTATGCAGCTTCGGGTCAGTTGGATGAATTTATAGGTATACTCAAAGCAAATATTTCGTTGCACCCCTCGTTTCTAAGATCAAATTTTCCGGTACAAATTTACATGGGGTTCTTGATCTTGTTGACTCTGCTGGCTAGTTTCTTCATTTTATCTCAATACGATGGTAAAAAGATAAGTTCGCGCAAATACTTCAAAGCATTTTTCTGGATATTCTTTATCTCTTGTATTCTCACTGCAGCCAATCCTTCAGTATCCCAAGACATCATTATTCTTTTGGCAATCCCGTTAACTTACCTCATTTCAAATTATCTAATTTACATGAAGCGGCAAATATTGGGCGAAATATTTCTCTATGTTCTGTTCGCCGGAGTAATCTACCTTCAGTTTGTGTAATCCTGATTGATAATCCACACGACATAATAATTTACTGCACAGTGAATTGTGACGAGTTCACTTGTTTTTACGTATTACTATTGAAATAGCTGTAATACCAGAAGTGCCGCCGACAACCCAATAAGCACAACAATGGCACCCCAGCCGATAATGTTATTTATTGGTTTGTTGACATACTGTCCCATGATTTTTTTGTTGTTCACCAACAAAATCATACACACCAGGACAACTGGTAGAAGCATCCCGTTGATAACCTGGGTCCACAATGAGATAGAGACTAGCGGAGCATTTGGGATTAAAATGATGGCAGCACCAATAATCAAAATGCCTGTATAAAGCACATAAAACTCTTTGGCTTCGTCCCATTTTTTATCAATACCGGCTTCGAAACCAAAAGCTTCGCACACATAAAAAGCGGTTGCCAGCGGCAATATAGTGGCCGAAAAAATGGAGGCGATAAACAATCCGAATGCAAATATCTGCGAAGCAAAATCACCTGCAAGTGGTTTTAATGCTAAAGCGGCATCTTTTGCTTCGTTGATCTGAACTCCATTTTCATGGAGTGTTGAAGCACAGGCTACCATAATAAAAAAAGCAACAACTACAGTTGCAACGCATCCAACCACAATATCGATAAGCGTATATTTATACTGCTTCATTTTCAGGCCTTTTTCAATGACCGAGGATTGCATGTAAAACTGCATCCATGGAGCAATGGTTGTACCTATTATACCAATGATCATCGAGATACTTTTGGTATTAATTTCAAGCTGGGGGTGGATAATTGAAGTGCCTATTTCGCCCCAGTGCGGTTTCCCCATGATAGCCGAAACAACGTACATCAATAACGATACGCTGAAAAGAAGGAAAATTCGTTCGGCTATTTTGTAGGTTCCTTTCACAACCAGAAACCATATCAGAAAACCAACAACGGGAACCGAAATATACTTACTGACTCCAAAAACTTCCATACTACCCGCGACTCCGGCAAATTCGGTGGTCGTGTTACCAAGATCAGCAATCAGTAAACCGATGAAAATAAAGAAGGTAACTTTTACGCCAGCATTTTCACGAATCAGATCGGCAAGTCCTTTACCTGTTACAATACCCATTCGGGCATTCATTTCCTGAATAACGATGAGCACGATGAATGAAGGGATCAGTGTCCATATCAGGTTATATCCATAAATAGCAGCTGCGACCGAGTAGGTGGTAATTCCACCGGCATCGTTATCAACACTTCCTGTAATAATTCCCGGACCCAAAATAGCCAGAAATATGCCTAGCCTTTGGAAAAAGGATTTTCTATTTTTAAACATCAGATCACCCTCTCTTATTTGTTCATTCTTCGTTTATTCATTAAATCATCGATCACATCATCAATGACGACCATTCCCTGCAAAACCTCATTCCGATCAACAACCGGTATGGCCAGCATGTTGTATTTAGAAATAAACTCAGCTATTTCGTCGACTTCCTGATCGTCATATAAACGAACCGGAGACGGTTTCATAATTTTGTCAATTGTCATTTCAGGTGCCGAAATGACTAAATCACGTAATGAAAAAGTTGCAATCAAAACATCCTTTTTGTTGATGACAAATAAATTGTATAAAGATTCTGCTTCCGGTTTTTTTGCTCTTAACTCGGCTAAAACGTCTTCGACGGTTTTATGTCTGTTAAAGGACATCACCTCTGTTGACATGATGCTTCCTACTTCGTGGTTAGGATAATCAAGCAATTCGCGAACTTCCTGCGAAGTATCTTTCTCCATTTCATTCAAGAGAAGTTCAACCTTTTCGTCACCCAAGGCATCGAGAATATCAGCAACCTCATCGGCAGGCATCAAATCCAGTACATCGGCAGCTTTTTCAATCGAAAGACTTTCAATGATATGAACCTGAGTTTCGACTTCAAGTTCTTCCAAAACATCGGCAGCCTGTTCTTCATCAAGAGCCGAAAATAATTCAGCGCTAGCTTTTCGACCCAAGTCTTCAATAATATCGGCTAAATCAGATGGGTGAAGGGTTTGAAGTTTGGCATAACTTTTTGAGAGCTTTATATTCAGGTTTGAATAATCAATTGTTTCAACATCTTCCCAAAGAATAAATTTGGAAGGGATTGCACTGCCGAAAATTGAAAATGCAAATTTCATGGGTTTAGCAATACCAATTCTCCGCAATAATCCTTCAATGCCGATATCAACTGCTACAGCAAAAGTGTCGTTGGTAATGGTAACCAGCCGAACATCGTTTACCCGCACCAATTTTCGGCCATTTAAATCAACGATTTGGTTGTCGAGAACGGCCTCAACCAAATACATGTTGTTACTAATATTTTCAGGAGATAATTCGGTTAGTTGGTCACAGATGACCTTTGTCTTCCCGTTAATCTTTTCGATATGGAAATTCTGAAAGGAATAAAATGCGATCAGTTTGTCGTGCTTTATCTTAATACCATTAACAACCGGATGTCCTGAAGAATGAGCCGAAGAATCACGGTCCACTAGCAAATCCTTGACAATGCCAATGCATTTGTTCCTGCTGTCATAGGCCTTTTGGCCAATAACGCGGCTTAAATAAAATGTGGTGATAGATGTCATATGCAGCTCCTTGCATTTAATGATATGGAAGGAGCGCATACCAATGGCCGTGCTTACCTTCTACATCAAGGTTAATAATAATATATCCGCAGGCCCTTCGTCCATTTTAAAATTGATATTGGTTTACGCGGCAAAAGTAAAAAAAAAATCTCTCGTAAAGTGCGGTTATGTGATTATTATTGAAGCATAAATTACATTCTGGAAGAGGACTCTGAAATGAGTTTCTTTGTATGCTTAAAATGAAATTGATGGAGGAGTAAATTTCAATAAAAAACCCGCCTGCTTTTGCAGACGGGTAAAACTATTAGGTATTCTGCTCTGAGTAGAAGCAGTCATTAATACATTACAATTCAATGGCTTTACCATTGTAGAAATCCAGAATCTTGGTTCTGAAAATGTATTCGTATTTAGCCTGAAGCAAATCACTTTGAGCACTCGATAAATTATTCTTACTCTGATTGTATTCAACCGAATTGATCATTCCAACGTTAAATTTTTCTTCAGTATAACGGAAAGCTTCTTTCGATGAAATCACCGCTTTTTGATTGGCAACATATCTTTTAAAAGCTGCTATTGCATTGGTATAAGCTTGTTCGATGTCTTTCCGGAGTAAGTTTTTAGTATTCTGTAATTGAAGCTCGGTATTTTCAACCTGAATTTGTGAGTTACTCACACCTGTTCTGGTCTGAAAACGATTAAAAATCGGAATATTTAAAGTTACCCCAAATCCATAACGTTGGTGACTTTTCAATTGATCCCCAAAAGCAACATTCGCAAATTGGCTGTTCATCAAATAATTATAATTGTTGTTATAATTAACCCCAAATGATAGTGTAGGATACAGATTGCCTTTTGCAATTAGCAGTTGCTTGCGGGCGCTCTCTAATTTAAATTCAGCTCCTTTTACTGCTGGTCTGATTTGTACTGCATTTTTGAATACATCCATGGTATTCATTAAACTCATATTTGCACCAATTTCAGGTAATAATGGTTTTTCGATTTTAAAACTTTCAGTCGAAGGTAATTCTAAGAGCTGGTACAATGCCAAATAGGCAAGCTGTTGACGGTTTTGAGCATTTACTACATTCAATTCTTCACGTGCATACTGAGCTTCAATCTCAAGTAAGCTTCCTTTCGCCAGACTTCCGGCTTCAACCAGTTTCCCTGTGCGGTCGATCTGAAGCTGGGTTATTTTCTGAAGGTCTTCAGCAACTGTAAGAAGTTCATCGGCAAAAAGTATTTCGAGATAGGATGCTGCAATATTCAGCATCATGTCGTCTTTTGCTTTTTGCAAATCTTCCAGAGTGGCACGTAAATCCATATCGGCCATTTTAATGGAGTTTTTTAGTGTAAATCCATTAAAGAGCGTAATATTTGAACTTAGACTACCATAAGTTGAATTTGAATTTATATCCAGGTAAGTATTGTCTGGTCCAAGCGACCTTCCAAAGCTCATGTTATTCTGTAAGTTAGAATTCAGATTAGGCAGCCGGTTATATTTTGCCTGGCCGAGTTGATTGTTGTAGTAATCTGAATTGAGCGATTGTTGCTTGATTTGGATGTTATTCTTTAACGCATAATCAATACATTTCTGTAACGACCACGATTCCTGTGCCTGTGCGCTCGTTGTAACAACCAGCAGAATAATGGCGGCGATAAGGCTGTATATTCGTTTCATTCGTATATATTTATTATTTATTTTATTGAACTTAGTGTTAGCTTACATGTAGCAAAGATAGATTATAACTTATAACTGTTTAAGCCTTTTTCTTATCCGTTTCACTTGCCTTCTTCGGATCAACCTTTTCGCCTTTAACCTTTTCTGCCTTCGTTAAGCCTTCTGTAATCTGAATATTGATTCCATCAGAAATTCCAGTTTTAACAACACGTTTCTGGAAAACCTGAGGAGTTGCTGTCTCCACTTCTACATATGCAGTGTCTTTATTGAATTTCAGGAATCCTTCAGGAATAACCAGAACACTGTCTTTCTTTTCAAGTACAATGTTGGCATTTGCACTGTAGCCTGCCCTGATAAACTGATTTTCTTTAAGAACAACATTTGCTTTTATTTCGAACTGGATTGCTCCGTTTTCTTCTTTTCCTTTAGGTGCAATATATTCAAGTACGGCTCCAAATTTATCTTTTTCGATGGCTCCAATTTCGAGCTCAATGTTCATTCCTTCCTTGATTTTACCTACCTCAGTTTCATCAACTTTACCTTTGAAAATCATGTCCTGCATGTCGGCTACAGTACAGATTGTAGTTCCATTATTAAAAGTGTTCGATTGTATAACTGAATTCCCTTCTTTAATTGGAACATCGAGGATCATTCCGTTGACGGTTGAACGAACCAGCGTATTAGTAGCTGTTTGTGCCTTTTTTGTTACACCATTTCTGATTAAATCCAAATTATTTTCGGCAGCCGATAGTTCTTCCTTCGCAGAATCGTAGGCAACCTTGGCACTTTTGTATTCTTCGTACGAAATTACTTTCTGATCAAACAATTTCTGTTGGCGATCGAAGTCAATTTTAGCATCATCGAAGCTAAGTTTTGCCCTGTTCAAACGATTTTCAGCATTATTTAGAGAAACCATATCAGGTATAATTTTTATTTTTGCGATTACCTGATCTTTCTTAACAAAGTCGCCGGCAACAATGTATAGCTCGTCAATAATTCCTGAAATCTGAGGCACAATATCAATTTCTTTTCGCGGAACGACCGAACCAGTTGCCACAGTTTTACGAACAATATTGCTTATGAACGGACTTTTGGTTTCGTACACATCGGGTACTTTTTTCGATTTGCTATAGAGGAAATATATGGTTCCTCCGAAGATTCCTACAAGGATTACAATTCCAAGTGTTCTAAAAAATTTTCTCATGGTTGGTCTTTTTTATTGTTTCTGTTTCTGAATATTTAATTTCCGGATGACTTTTAACTCTTTTCTGATTTATTCGTCTCTGATTGCATCAATTGGTTTAATACTGATTGCACGTTTTGCTGGGATAAGGCCGGCAAATATTCCGGCAATCACCAGAACGGCCAATGCTGAAAGAGCCATAGTTAAATTGACCTCTGGATTTCGGAAAAATATCTCATTGCCAGCTTTTTGGTTTTGCAACAAGGCTCGGTTTAGTAATTCCAGAAGGCCTACGCCAAGCGAAAGTCCAATATAGCCGGCCATTACAGTAAGAAATACGCTTTCGGCAACAATGTGTTTAATTACTGTTCCCGGTGTGGCTCCAATTGCTCGTTGTATCCCAATTTCCTGTGTCCGTTCTTTAATAATAACCAGCATAATGTTGCTAACGCCTATAATTCCAGCCAAAAGAGTACCAAGCCCTACAATCCAGGTTAAACCCTGAATACCGACAAACAAGGCATTGTATTTTAGAAATTCTCTTTCGAGATTAAATGACCCTATTGCCTGCAAGTCGTCAGGAGCAATTTTATGGCGTTCTTTCATGATTTTTTTTAATTTCTCTTCCAGATCGCTTACTTTGGCTCCCGGTTTTGTGGTTACCGAAAAGAAATAGACTTTGTTTCCGTAGTTGTACGTTTTACGCATGGTCGTATACGGAAGGATAATCGTTTCCTCCTTTTTGCCATCGCCAATGTTAATGCGGGTTTCGGCATGAATTACCCCTACCACCTGATAATATACTCCGCTTACTTTGATGTATTGCCCGATCGGATTTTCGTCTTTTTCGAACATGAGTTCGGCAACGCGATCAGCAATATTGCATACTTTTCGTTCTTGAATGATGTCAATATCATTGATCAATCGTCCTTTTATCGGCGTCCACTGGTCGATTTTAAAATAATCGGGATAATCTCCGTAAACATTAAAAGTCCCGGCTCTTTCGCCCCTAATGGTATTGTTTCCGGCTTGCTGATTGCCAAACAAACGTGGCGATAAGTATTCTATTTCTTTCACATTCTGGCGCATATAATCCATATCAGCGGTTTCGTAGTTCCAGCGACGTCCGCGCTGAAATCCTTCATACGGAACACTTGTTCTTTCTGTCCAGAAGAATGCCGAATTGGTTGCAAATGCTTTTATGCCATCCATTACTCCATTCTCGAGTGCCCGACCGGCTCCAGACATAACGATGAGCATAAATATTCCCCAGAACACACCAAATGCCGTCATGAAGCTCCGCATGCGGTTCTTTTTCAGGGCGCTGATTATTTCTCTCCAAAGATCTAAATCAAACATCGTACTTCCTCCTGATTTTTATTCGTCGCGCAGGGCAACAATTGGTTTAATACTGGCGGCCCTTTTCGCCGGAATATATCCCGCAATGGCTCCTGCAACAATCAATAAAAGTGTTGCTGAAACAGCTATACTGAAATCGACAGTAGGGTTCAGGAATAACGTATCTCCTTGTTCAGAACCGGCACTTGGTGATGCCGACTGAACCATAATGTAGTTTATTATTTCCATCAGGCCAGTTCCCAAAACAAGGCCAATATAACCTGCCACAGTTGTGATCATGATCGATTCAAGCAAAACCAGCCCAATGACTGACGAAGGACTGGCGCCCAACGCTTTTCTGATCCCAATTTCTTTGGTTCGCTCTTTAACTACGATCAACATGATATTGCTTACGCCAACGATACCGGCAATTAAGGTCCCAATTCCGATAATCCAGATAAAGATTGTTATCGCCTGGAAGATTTTCATGGTTTGGATATAATTTTCCAATTTATTATTTATGCCAATTGCACTTTCGTCTTTTGGATCGAACTTATGCTGCCGACTAAGAGCATTCCTTATTTGTTCTTCAACGGCCTTGCTTTCTTCCAGTGTATTGGCGTTCATGGTAAGGGCCAGGCTGTGCAAACGGTTCGATCCGTTAAAAACCATTTGGGCTGTTGAAAGTGGCATATAGGCATTTCTGCTTTTTGTTGATCCGGGCTCGGAGCAAACACCAACAACCTTGAATGGTATCCTATTAACGTTTACGTATTCGCCAACAGCTTCCATGTCTTTAAAAAGCGCTTCTTTTATATCATTTCCAATAACAACAACTTTACGATTTTGCTGTATATCAATCTGGTTAATGAACCTTCCACTTTTGATTTGCAGATTTTCTACCTCTAGTAGTTGAGGATGACAAGTTACTGTAGAATAATCGCCCGATTCCTTGCCAAAGGAATAACGGGTATTACTCATAAAATATCTTCCTGAAGTTACGCCAACTCCAGCAACTTTCTGAACAAGTTCCTGATCCTGATTGTGAAATTGGATGTTTCGTCCGGTTTTCATTCCCTCGTATGCAATGGTAGTTTTTCCAGTCCATATCCACATCGCATTAACAGCATCGTTCATGAAATTTGACGCAACGCCGTTACTGAGACCATTTCCAGAGCCCAGTAAAATCATAAGCATAAATATTCCCCAGGCAACTGAAAAACCAGTGAGGAAAGTACGCATCTTATTCTTTTTGATGGTGGCAAAGATTTCCTGCCATTTATCAATGTCAAACATGATTTTATTATTTTAGGCTGTTTCCAGTTCTTTCCTGTAGCTTTTCTGAAACTTTTTCAGTTCACCGTTACTTATAATCTCGTCAATACGTCCGTCCTTCAACCGAATTATTTGTCTGGTCATAGACGCAATGTCGTGTTCGTGGGTAACAATAATCACGGTAATTCCTGAGTTGTTAACCTGTTTCAAAATTTCCATGACTTCGTAGGAAGTTGTGGTATCGAGTGCACCAGTTGGCTCGTCGGCCAAAATAATTTTTGGTTGTGAAATGAGTGCCCGTGCAATGGCAACGCGTTGTTTTTGCCCTCCCGACATTTCATTGGGCATGTGATTTGCCCATTCTGTCAGTCCCATTTTTTCGAGGTATTCCATCGCAATCAGATTTCTTTTTTTGCGTGGAACCCCTTTGTAATAAAGTGGAAGCGCGACGTTTTCCATTGCATTTTTAAACGAAATAAGATTAAACGACTGGAATACGAAACCTACCATTTCGTTGCGTAATTGGGCAGCCTTTTTCTCACTCATGTTTTGAATCAAACTTCCTGATAGATGATAGGTTCCCTCGTCGTAATTGTCGAGCATCCCAAGTATATTCAAGAGGGTCGACTTCCCTGAGCCGGAAGAGCCCATAATAGAAACAAAGTCTCCTTGCTCTATATTAAGGTCGATGCCTTTCAGAACATGGAGACTGTTGTGTCCCATTACATAAGATTTGTGAATGTTGTTTAATTTGATCATGGACTTGTTTTCTGTTAGTTTTCTATTGTCAAAATTCCGAAATACTGTTGGTTTTATTCTGTTTTTTTCGATGAATGGTCGATTTTATCCTGTAAGTGGATTAAATAAACCGTTTTGTTCGATTTTGGATTAGTGTTATTTATCCATCAGATCGGCCAACAGCAGGATCATCATGAACTTTGTTTACAAGGCAATAAGACGGATGGCTTTGCAATTCGTTACAGGAATTAACATTATTTAGTGAAAAAAGTCCTGCCACAGTTGTCGATTGACCAACTGTAGCAGGACTTTTTTCTATTAATAATAAATTCTGGTTCGTCTTTAAAATTCAGTATCTCAGTGTTGAGTGTAATAAAGTTGAAATTTACCAACCCAGAAAATGCATTCCTAAACCAGCGCTCAAAATGACAAGGCCGGCAATCAAATGCATGTATTTTTGTTTGGATTTAAATTTCAGGAATGAAGAACCCAAATGACCCAGATAAACGATAAACATCATTGTGGCTATTGTAGTGATGCCAAAGAACAGAGCTACAGAGGCAATTCCGGTAGAGCTTCGTTGCACGGCCGGTATGAATAACATCGGGATTAAGACTTCGCACGGGCCAAAAACAAAAATAATGAATAAGACCCATGGTGTCAGTTTGGTTTCATCCACTTTTTCTTCTAACCCGTGACTTACCTGATGCTTGATTTCACGAAGTTTTTTGGGGATCAGGAAATTTGGCAGGTGATGATGACCGCCATTTTTCAGAAATTTGTAAAAGCCAAAAGCCGTATAACCCAGTCCAAACGCAATTAAGAGCAATGCCACAATGTCCCCTCTGAATTCCTCCACAAAAGTCAGTTTATTTAAGCTGATTCCCAAAGCAATCCCGACAAGTCCGATTATTACAGAACCTCCAACGTGGCCAACTCCAGAAACAAAAGTTATCCACATGGTTTTAGGTACACTCCAGTTTCTGGCTTTGCTCAACACGATAAATGGCAAATAATGGTCGGGTCCCAAGGCAGTGTGGATGAACCCGAGTGAGGCAGCAGTTAGCGAAAGTAGAAGTAGCTCGTTCATCTGGAATTTTATAATTTGTTGATCAAAGAGGCCTGGCATGCTGCGCCAAAACCATTGTCAATATTAACGACAGATACACCAGCGGCACAGCTGTTCAGCATAGATAATAATGCCGATAGTCCCTGAAAGTTAGCTCCATATCCAATGCTGGTAGGCACGCCAATCACAGGTTTTTCTACAAGTCCGCCAACCACACTGGCCAATGCGCCTTCCATGCCGGCCACCACGATAATCACACGGGCATTGCGAATCAGATCCAGCTTATTAAAAAGCCGATGAATTCCAGCTACCCCGACATCATAAATGGTCACCACTTCATTATTGAGAAACCGGGCTGTTTCAACTGCCTCTTCAGCTACCGGAAGATCAGAAGTTCCTGCTGATATAACGGCAATATATCCTTTGCCCAAAATCTCTTCTTTATGTTTGTAAACAATAGTTCTGGCCAACTGATTATAAACTGCTTTAGGCACAACACTTTTAACCGCCTCATAAACCTCCGGAGTGGCGCGGGTTGCCAGTATGTCAATGCCTTTATTGAACATCCTCTCGGCAATCAATCTTACTTGGTCTGTTGTCTTTCCGGCGGCATAAATCACCTCGGGCAAACCAGTGCGATGCAAGCGCTCGGTATCAATCGTCGCAAAACCCATTTCTTCAATTCCACGTTTGTTAAAATGCGACAATGCTTCTACCAGCTCCATTTCGCCGTCTTTATATTTTTCGAGAATGTCACGAATATCCATATCAGTGGGTTTTATTGATGATTTTTTCTACTTCATTCAAACTGAGTCCATGCAGAGTAGCCAGCTTCTTCAGATCCTCAAATTCAGGTTTAAACCGAATCTCCTTTCCCTGAAAATAGCTGCATTTAACCCTCACTTTTCCCAATTCAGTTTCAATTTCTTTTTCCTGACGGTCAAGTACCGTTTTGGTAACCGGATATTCCCGAAGCCCAATGGTGGTGCTGTTGTTGAAGATAATCGACTTCATTTCAGAAACAATATTCTGGCTGCATAAAACCGAAAGCATGTTCGCCGGCCGTGATTTTTTCATGATTATTGGTGTCAAAAATACATCGCTTGCACCGGCATCAAAGAGTTTTCCAAAAAGATGATCGTACCACTCCGGATTCATGTCGTCGATATTACACTCCAGCATCCAGGCTTCTTCAAGTTTTGTCTGGTTGGTCGGCACATTGGAATCTGACAAGAAAACCCGAAGTACATTGGGAACCTCCGAAACATCGCGCTGCCCGATTCCATAAGCTGTTTTTTGAATTTGGAAGTCAATTTTATCGGTGAATTCATCAACCGTGGCAACCAAAATGGCGGCTCCGGTTGGAGTAGTTGCTTCGTGTTGTACCAATCCTGTTTTCACTGGTACATTCTGCACGATTTCAGTGGTTGCAGGAGCAGGAACGGGCATGATGCCATGAGCACATTTCACCATTCCGCCACCCAACTGGATAGGCGACGACATCACTTTGTCCACTTTCAGGTAATCGAGGCAAATGGCTGCGCCAACAATGTCGGCAATGGAATCCAGCGCGCCTACTTCGTGAAAATGAACACGCTCCTTGCTGATATTATGAACTTTACCTTCAGCAACAGCAATGAGATCGAATATTTTAAGCGACCTTGCTTTGACTTCAGGCGAAAGAGTACTCTGATTGACCAGTTCCTCCACATGTCGCAAATGACGATGTTTTTCGTTCTCCGGATTTTCAATCACCACCGTTGCTTTGGTTCCAGAAACCCCTCTTCGGATATCTTTCTGAATTTCGAGATGAAACCCTTCGATATTTAATTTCTGAAGCTCAGTTTTCAAATAATCAGGATCAACCCCCAAATCAACCATTGCACCCAGGTTCATATCTCCGCTTATGCCGGCAAAACAATCGTAATACAGAATTCGCATATCTTGTTATTTATTATTTTCGTCTTTGATTAAAACTCTGTTCATTTTTCCTGAAACCAAACCTTCTTCGTCAATTTCAACCTGTTCAAATCCAACTGCTTTTATCTGACTTATCACCATGTCTTTAATAGATTGCAGCTTTTCCAGATCAGCTTTCTGAACTTCGATTTTCCCGAAAGTTCCATAATGCCGAACCCGTACATCTTCAAAACCTAAGTTGTTTAAGATGTCCTCCGCAGCTTCTATTTGCTGAAGTTTTTCAATTGTTACGGCCTGATTGTAAGGGATGCGCGAACTAAGGCAGGGACTTGCAGGTTTGTTCCAATTGGGTAAATTAAAATGCAGGGCAATCTCCCGAATTTCCTCTTTACTTATTTTGCAATCGACCAAAGGAGACAATACCTGATTCTTTTTAGCAGCATCGATTCCGGGACGGTAGTCACCCAGATCGTCGTTATTTGTTCCGCTCAAAATCTCAAAACCAGGATATTCATTTTTCAATTCCTGAAGATCGTGAAACAGGTGGTCCTTACAAAAAAAGCAACGATTAATCGGGTTTTGACTGTACTGAATATCGCTGAGTTCATTTGTTTTAATGATTCGTAGTTGGATGTCGAATTCTTCACAGAATGACTGTGCAAGCCTGAAATCCTTATTTTTCAGACTTTCAGAATTTGAGATTACACCAATTGCATTTTCACGTCCCTGAAATTTCCGGGCCAGAAAGAGAACCAGGGTAGAATCTATTCCTCCTGAAAAAGCAACCAATGAGCCTTTTCGTAGCCTGAACCAGCTTTCAAGTGTATGGAGTTTTTCTTTTAAAACAGTAGTTAAATCGTTCATGTTTTATTGGTTCTGTTACTTTTATTCAACTTCGTGTTACCCATTGGGTAAAAAAAATTATTCAGTTTTGCTCATGATTAGTTTGCCGTGCTGAATTCCTTTGATTCCAATAAGCTTATCAGAAAGCTCAGTTAATCGACGTGAAGCACCTTTAACTGCAATGATTTCCATGCAGTTTTGTTCACTCAAAGTAAATTGCTGAATGCCCAATACAACATCCCGGTATTGGAACTGAAGCTCGGCTGATACCGTCCTTATTTCAGCTTTCTGGCAACTGTAAACCAGAACGATAGCTCCGGCAACCAGATTATCACATTTCCATTTTTGCTCAACCAGATTTTTTTCAATCAGGTAGCGGATTGCCTGCGACCGGTTTGAAAAATTGTTCTCGGTTACATACTGATCAAGGGCTGTCAATAATTCTTCTTCCAACGAAACGCCAAAACGTGAAACGGACATGTGTTACTTTTTAACTAATTAGTGTTATCGACAGGCGAAGATAATGGTTTGAATGAATATTGCAAAAAAAATCTGATTTTGGGAATTACGGAATATCAAACAAATGCTGGCTCAAAATGGAATATTTATTCAACCTTGAATTTGTCTCTGTATTCAAGCGGTGTCATGCCCACTAGTTTATTAAAAGTCTTACGGAACGATTTAGGATCGGAATAACCAGTTTGCTCAATTATCTCATTGATGTTTTGATTGGTTTGTTCCAGTTTCTTCTTCGCCGACTCGATTCGCACGTTTTGTAAATATTCAATGGGTGGAATTCCGGTTGCCTGTTTAAATCGACGCACAAGATTCCTTCTACTTGATGGAATATCTTTAATGAGATTTTCCAATGTTCCAATCTGGCCGTACATATTTTCAATATTTTTCTGGACTTTCTTTACAAGCTCATCTTTATGATTATGGTTTGGAGCAAAGGTTCCAAAATATCCCTGATGGAATCGATCCATATCGATTGCAAAAATCTTAGCTATCCGGATAGTCATTTCATTTCCACAATATTTTTGAACCAATCGCAACAGAAGATGGAATGTTGATGTTGAGCCACCACTCGTGTAAAGCTGGCCATCAGTAGTAACAACACTGTCGGGTTTTAAGATTACTTTGGGGAAAGCGGAGGAAAACCTGCTACAGGCATCAATGTGCGTTGTTGCGAGTTTTCCATTGAGCAACCCCGATGCCCCCAATAAAAAGGTTCCGGTACAAAAGCTGGCAATTATCGAATCTGACTGATATTGACTATGCAACCAACCAATATAATCATGATTTTTTCGCAGTGACTCGGCCATATTATTTGTTGTAAACGAAGGTATCAAAACAACATCAGCCTTCAGGTCAGATTGTAATGAAATGACCTGATAATTGTGAAACATTAAACCCTCATTCTCAATTTGTTCTTTCGTTCGAACAATATGAATATTGAATGGAATTTCACGATTTTCTTCCACTGAAATCCGGTTTACGGTTTCAAATACATCAAGAATCGCAGCTATACTTAATAGCTTATAATCATGCGGCACTATCAATCCCAAGTTTATCATTTCTTTTTTTACTAAAATAAGACATTTTTGTCTTAAATACCCCGAATTTTGACTTTTTTGTTACAAATCTAATAACCAAAATGTTCGAACTTTGTTTTAATGAAAATGTTGTAATCAATTAAACAAATTAAACGATGGAAACACAAATTGGCATTGAAAAGGAAAGAAGGAAGAAAGGACAATCGATTCAACGGATTACTCCTTTTTTGTGGTTTGACAATCAGGCAGAGGAAGCTGTTAATTTCTACCTCTCAGCTTTCAACAATTCTGGAATAAAAACAACAACTCGGTACAGTAATGAGGGTGCTAAAGCTTCAGGAATGCCTGCTAATTCTGTTATGACCATGTCCTTTCAGATCGAAGGACAGGATTTTATGGCGATAAACGGCGGGCCTTTTTTTCAAATCACGCCAACCATTTCCTTTTTTGTGAATTGCGAAAGCGTTCAGGAAATTGACCGGCTTTGGGGCAAATTATCGCAAAACGGAACGGTAATGATGGAACTCGGCGGCTATCCTTTCGCCGAAAAATACGGCTGGATTCAGGATAAATTTGGAGTTTCGTGGCAGTTGATTTTACCGGGACGGGAACAAAAGATTGTCCCTTGTTTCATGTTTACAGGCGATCAATATAAAAGAGCAGAAGAAGCCATCAATTTTTATACCTCCATTTTCAAGGATTCTGGAATTATTCAGCTTGAACGTTATGGCAAAGAAGTTGGTCCGGAAGGCGCAGTCGTTCATTGCAAGTTCACCCTCAACGGACAGGAATTTGTGGCCATGGATAGCCATGAAAATATGCCCATGAATTTTAATCCGGCTATCTCGATGGTAGTGAATTGTGAAACTCAGGATGAAATAGATTTTTACTGGGAAAAACTTACAGAAGGTGGTTTCGAGGGTGCACAACAATGCGGATGGCTTCAGGACAAGTTTGGAGTTTCGTGGCAAATTGTACCCAATGTTCTGGGTGAGTTACTGAGCCAGCCGGATAAAGGTGGCAATGTGATGCAGGCCATGCTGCAAATGAAAAAACTTGACATAAAAACGTTACAAGATGCTTTGAATAATTAGTAAATACAATTTAAAATATTCGGAGATGGTTGAAGTCTTTAAAACAAATGTTGAGCAAGTAGAGCATTCAGAAATGCTTATTGATCAAATTATTAATGAGATTCCAAATAGTCAGATAAATTTTGATTTGGAAGACTGTGATAAGATTTTGAGGATTGAAGCTGAACGCATTTCAAATGAAACCATTATTAGTTTACTGAACCAGAATGGATTTCATGCTGAAGTTCTGATCTGAAGTGAATATTAAAATTTGATCTAAATTAAAAATCTGGAAATGAGAAGAGTAGTTTCATTTATGCACATTTCGCTCGATGGTTTTGTAACCAATGCTAAGGGAGAGATGAGTTGGATAAATATTGATCAGGAAATGTTTGACTTTGCCAAGGAAAGAACATTAGCTGCCGACATTGCACTTTATGGCCGGGTTACTTACGAACTTATGGAAGCCTACTGGCCAACTGCAGCCGATCAGCCAAATGCAACCCAACACGACATCGAGCATTCAGCTTGGTACAAAAGCGTTTCAAAACTTGTCCCATCAAGAACAATGAAAGGCCCCGTTCCGAAAAACACCACCATTATCAGCGAAAATCTGACTGATGAAATCCGAAAGCTTAAGAAAGAGGATGGAAAAGAAATAATCATGTTTGGCAGTCCGACCATTACCCAGCAATTAATGGCAGAAAACCTCATTGATGATTATTGGCTGTTTGTGAACCCGATTTTGCTCGGAAGTGGAAATTCCTTTTTCAAACCGTTTTACCAAAGCATTTACTTAAAACTCATTTCGAGTCAGGCATTTCCTTCAGGAGTTGTTTGCCTGCACTATGAGACAAAAAACTAATTTATAAACTTCAAAACAATTAAAACATGAAAACAAAAGTAAAAGCAATTCCGGAGGGATGGAACTCATTAACTGCTTACATTTCAGTGAAAGGAGCCGCAGATGCCATCGAATTTTACAGAAATGCCTTTGGTGCAAAGGAAACAGGGCGGCTTACCATGCCTGATGGAAGCATTGGCCATGCAGAACTGGAAATAGGCGACTCGAAAATCATGCTCGCTGAAGAAAATGAACAATGGGGCAATTTAAGTCCGCAAACAATTGGTG
>Ga0302296_1001419_pt1 | contig 17238 bp, 20 predicted proteins | sample III_Fen_N3_1_FD_194546 | JGI IMG/M metagenome (GOLD analysis project Ga0302296, IMG submission 194546) | Peat permafrost microbial communities from Stordalen Mire near Abisko, Sweden - III_Fen_N3_1 | ecosystem: Environmental > Terrestrial > Soil > Wetlands > Permafrost | place: Sweden: Abisko...
ACAGCAGCAATACTTTGGGCACTTCGAACAGGAAAAATCGTAAGGTTTCAGTCAGATGTTGTCCTTGGGTCATTCCGGCCAGGTTATCGATCAGAAAATTTGCAAAGTTTTGCAAATTCAGATAAAGCAAAATCCAGATGGGCAGCAGTAGGGCAGGGAAGAGGATGCCGTTGCTTTGCCTGTTCAGTTGTATGATTTTCTCTTTCATTGTCAGTTGTATTTGTTCGTGCTTTTACGAACAATGAATTTAAATTTTTTAGATAAAAAAGATATTCAGGTAATAGATTCCAACAGCGATGAACAGTATCGCAAGTATCCTCCTGAACCAGAGTTCGAATGATTTCAGTTTATTATAAAAACCGCCAATTGATCCCAGCGAAAAGGCAATGAGCCAGGCAAAGATGATTACCGGAATTCCGGTTCCCAAAGCAAAAATTACCGGTAGATATAATCCCGAAGCGCTGCTGATTGTCATTGGAATCAACATGCCGAAGTATAAAACTCCGCTGTAAGGACAGAAGGCAAGCGCAAACACCATCCCGAGTAACAGAACGCTCCAAAATCCGCTGCGATTGCGACTTTCCATGCGTTCGGTCAGCCAACTGATACCTGGAAATTTCAGTTTAAAAACGCCAAGCATAAACAACCCGATCACGATCAGCAACGGGCCAAGGAGTTTTTCGCCCCATTCCTGAAAAAATCCACCAAGTTTGAATTGACTGGCGCCAAAATAAAACAACAGGCCAATAACAGTGTAACTTATAGCACGTCCGAGGGTGTAAATCAATCCGTTGTAAAAAACAGTGCGTCGGTTTTCAAGGTCTTTGCTGATGTAGCCAATGGCTGTGATGTTGGTCGCCAGCGGGCAAGGACTGATTGCAGTCATCAAACCCAGTAAAAAGGCCGACAGTAAAGGGAATTGTGAGTTCTCGAACAATGTTTGCAGGAAGTTCATTCTTACTTCATTTTATCGATGGTATCCTTAATTTTTGCTTTTAATTTTTCGGGTTTGGTCCGGGCATTCATAAAGGCAAAGTTTGTCAGGTCAACAGCTTTGTCGCCTTTCAAAATCAAGAGCGTTTGTCCGGCAATTTTGTATTTCCCGATCAACGGATTGGTTTTGTCTTCTTCGCGGTTGATCGATTTCAGCGTTATCTGGTCGCCATAATACTGTTTCAGAGCTTCTTTGGTCACCGTTTCAACGGCCTGGCAGGTTACGCAACGGTTCGTTGCATGGAAATAATAAACCTCAATTCCAGACGGTTTTGTTTCTGATTGTGCATGTGCTGTTATAATTCCTGAAATGCACAGAACGAGTGTGATTAATAAATTTTTCATAATTTTCATATTTTTCGATCGTCTTAAATTTCTTTTGCTTGCATAGCATTTATGAGGAGTTGACTGATTTCAGCAACCGACGGAACTCGGCCTTTCACCAGAATTTTCCCGTCAACAACCAGCGCTGGCGTGGTCATGACTCCGAGTTTCATGATTTCCAGAAAATCTTCCACTTTGGATACGGTGGCTTCAATTCCTGATTCATTAACAGCTTGAATGGTTGCCTTTTCGAGCGCTTTGCACTTGGCGCAACCTGTCCCTAATACTTTGATTTCCATAGTGATTCTATTTATTTGTTTTGTTTGCTGAATACTGGTTTACTGAGACTGACCACTGCCTGCTTTTTATTTGTCCATCAGGCGCTTAAATCCCAGCTGTGCTTCCTTCCAGTTTTCTTTGTTGATGCAGTATTTAATTCGTGGCGCTTCAATTTCGCCCTGAATCAGCCCGGCATCTTTCAGCTCTTTCAAATGCTGCGAAAGGGTCGATTTTACTATCGGCAGATCTTCGGTTAAATCGCCGCTGTAACAGCACGATTGTTTCGAGAGCAAATCCAGAATGTAAATCCGGATTGGATGCCCCATCGCCTTGGCGTAACGTGCCAGTTTCTTTTGTTCTTCGGTAATAAGATCTTTCTGCTTCATTGCTGTTCGTTAATTTACGAACAAAAGAAATCCATTTTTTTTAATTCTCCAACCATTTTCTTGTTTTAAATGACGAATGCCTTTTTCAGTAGAATAAATGACTGATTTTGGTTGCTGATATGCGGAAAGAGCATACAAAAAAGTTCTATGACATTTGGTATGGTGAAATTTCAGTTGTCTGTTTTATTTGGAGAAATGCCCACTAATTTATTCAAATAAAAATACTTCAATCGATGGATCTTTAGCTATCAGAAAGCGGCAGAGCCGTAAAATATTTGTAGTAATGAAGACGATAGAAGCAGGTAAGGTGCAGCGCACCGGGATATTATAAATATCAGGCATCTATATTTCGGTGCTCTGCACCTTTTGTGCGTATTGCAACAGGAATGCTACAAATATCAACGGTGCGCTGCACCTAAAAAGTGCTTGCATTATTTTACTCATACAGAACGTCATAGAGCAAATAAAAAAAGCTTGCAGTACTAATTCTGCAAGCTTTCCTTTTTCCTTTTTCCTTGTTTACACTATTCCGCGCTGTTTCTTAATGATTTCCCAGGCTTCGTTTACTTTCTGAAATTTCTCGTTGGCGGCATTCTGAACGTCTTCGCCTAAGTAATGAACCTTATCGGGATGATATTTTATCGCCATTTTACGGTAGGCTTTTTTTAGTTCTTCTTCAGTAGCTGAAGATTCAACTTCGAGTATTTTGTAGGCTCCATCGGTATTGGCAACAAACATCGATTCAATCGATTGGTAATCTTTTTCGGTGATCCCCAGTTGCTGGGCGATATGGGCAATCAGTTGATGTTCACTTTCGTGTACCAGTCCGTCGGCAGCAGCAATTCCGAAGAGAAAATGCAACAACTGAAGGCGCGAGGGATAATCCATATTTTTTCGGATCTGAATACAGACATCAGTCACCGGGATATTCTGGTTCAGCAAATCGCGCAGTATTTTAATGGCTTCGCCAGCTGCTGCAATGCCAAACGAACGCACAAAAAACTCTTTGGTATAGTCCAGTTCCGATTTTAAAACTTTTCCATCGGCTTTCATAACCGCAGCTACCAGCACCAGCAAACTCATCACATAGCCACCTTGTGTGGTTGGTTGTCCGGGCTGGTATTCCTGGTGCCCTTGAATTACTTGCGTGTTGTCGAATAACGATCCAACTACAAAACCCAGTATTCCTCCAATTGGTCCGAAAAAAGCCCATCCAAGGCCGCCGGTGATCCATTTTCCAACTTTAGCCATTTAATCTTATTTTTTTGTCAATTTCAATTATTTGCGGAATAATCAATTCTTTATCGTTGTTGCCGATCACAAAATCAGCGAGTTTAATTCGTTGTTCATCAGTCCATTGATTTCGAATTCGCTGCCTGACTTGTTCTTCGGAAATGGTGTTGCGTTTCATCACCCGTTGAATTCGTTCAGCTTCGTCGGTCACAACTGCAATGGTTTTATCCATCATTTTGTAAAAACCACTTTCGAACAAGATAGCTGCTTCGTGAATTACATAAGGCGATTGCTGGATTTGACACCAGTCTTCGAATGATTTGCGCACTGCCGGATGCACAATTGCATTCAATTGTACCAGCAAAGATGGATTGTTAAAAACGATTCCGGACAGGTATTTTCGGTCGATGGTCTGATTGGTCAGGTAAACTGATTCGCCGAACAAATGAATCAATTTCTCACGAAGAATCGGGTCGGCATTCATAAGTTCTTTTGCAACGGGATCGGCTTCAAAAATAGGGATGCCCAACGTTCTGAAAACCTTGCATACTGTGCTTTTTCCACTTCCTATTCCTCCGGTGATTCCTACTTTAATCATAGTTAATTTTCAATCAGGTATTCGAGTTCTTCAGGAGCTATTTTAAGTTCATACAAGAAGGCCGGCGTTGATACGGTTGTAATTTTCAGTCGTGGTTTTCGATCCTTAATGTCAGCGTACGAAACAGTCAGTTTAAAATCTTCGGGATGGATTTCAGAAAAACGACTTAATCCTACCAGAAAAGATACTTTTACCTTGGCCGGAAACAATTTGACTTTCAGATTGGTAGGCTGATTGAGGATTATGACCGGTACGGATTGTTGTGCTTCGGTATATTCTTCAACCGGAATGGTTAATTCAACCGTCTGAGGTTCGAAAAACAATTCTTTGATCTGACTGATTTTTACTGCTGCCCGAATTGGCTCACCGACCGCATGATACGTTTGATTTTCGGTGTATATATATTTCAGGGTATCTAGGATTGATTGCGGACCATTGACGATTACCGAGTCGGGATTGGTTTTTATTTCGCCTGAAACATGATACTGCTTTTTTAGGTTGACGATAATTTGAGGCTTCACTTTTACCCGTTTTTGACCCATCTGGTCGAATTTGAAATACAACGTGTCGGGATTCATGCTCAGAATTTCTGATTCGTTAGACACCTGATAAGATAACTCTGTGAGAAATTGCCGGGCAGGAAAAGCGAAACTGCTTTTGTGGCTTTTCGTCATCCGGTTATTTGTCATCTCGTTTACGTTGAATTCCAGGGGCATGAATAAAAAGCTGAGCTTGCGCCGAAGAATGGTAAAACCGTGGGCTTTGATTTTTAGTTCGAAGCGTTCGGGTGGTTTGCTTGCCAGGGTTTTATTGTTTGGAAGATTGACAAAATGTATTGGCACAACCAAGTCGACAGTATAGGTTTTGCTAAGCGCATTCAGAAACCAAAAACAAGTTGCAATAGCCACACAGACGAAATAGGCGGCAACGCGCTTGTCGTTTCGAAAATATACCTTTTTAAAGTATTTTAAAACCCGATATACCCAGTTTGTTTTCACGGGCTCAAATATAAAAAAAAGGGTCAACATGTTGCCGACCCTTTTTCATTTCAAAAGTTTTTCAATTATTTTTGAGTTTGAACATCAGACATGTCCTTCACGATGGCTGCTTTGTCGACCCTGATTTTCACATTGTCGTCAACCTGAAGAAGAACAGTATTGTCCTTTAGTTCAAGAATTTTTCCGTAAATACCACCAGTAGTGATGACTTTGTCACCTTTTGCCAGACTGTTGCGGAAAGCTGCAACTTCTTTTTGTTTCTTCATTTGTGGCCTGATCATGAAAAAATAAAAAACTACGATGATCAGAATAAATGGTAAAAAGGTCATGATCGGATTTGGCTGAGCACCTCCAGATGCCGGTTGCGCCATTAATAAATAATTCATTTTGAAAGTGTATTAAGTTTAACTGTTTATTTCAATGACTTCGTTTGTAACTTTTGCTCGTATAAATAGCTGTTTTTTAGTTTGTTCTGCATTCGAGATGAGTGTGATTGTCTTTAACTGTCTCCCCACTTCGCCAGCCGAGTTGTAAATCACTTCGATTCGTCCTTCCTGCCCCGGCCCGATGGTTTTGTTCGGAATATTCACTTCCGTACAGCCACATCCTGAATCTATTCCTGTTATTGTCAGCGTTTTAGTTCCTTCGTTTTTAAATTCAAATGTGTAAGAAACAACTTCTCCGGCCTTTAACGAACCAAAATTATGGTTTTCTTCTGAAAAGACAAATTTAGCAACACCTGATTCATCCGATTTGTTGTCGGATGCTGTCTTTTTTGTTCCTGAATTACAAGAAAAAAGCAACAGACTCAAAAAAACGACCATCAAACGGATCAGTTCTTCCTTTTTTCCTTTTTCCCTTCTTCCTGTCTTCATTCTTCCTCTTCACCAATCAATCCGCGTCCTGCCTTGATAATTTTATCCGCTTTCTTCAGATCTTTCAGCGCTTTGTCGAGCATTCCGTTAATAAAGTTGCGGCTTTTCTCGGTGCTGTAATACTTCGAAAGTTCGATGTATTCGTTCATGGTTACCTTGGTGGGTATCGATGGAAAATAGAGGAATTCGCATAAAGCCATTTCAAGGATCATGTTGTCGATAAATGCAATTCGCTCAATGTCCCAGTTTAAGGTATGTTGTTTGATCATTTCTGCATTGCTCAAATGGTTCATTACCACTTTGCGATACAGTTCTTTTGCAAACTGACGGTCTTCATCGTCTTTAAACATGGGCAGTAATGCCTGGCGCTCGTCGCTGTTTTCCTTAAATTTCTTGAAGGTTTTTAAAATCATACTTACCACAAAATCGAGGTCGTCGTTCCAGTAAATGCTTTGTTCCTCGAGCAGCGATTCAATGTCTTCGTTTTCGAGAATCAGGTATTTGAAAATGTCTTCAACCAAATTACGGTCGTTGATATACGAACTTTGCTCTGCGGCCATGTACTCTTTGTAAAAGTCAAGCTCGGTGAGCGATAGATATAATTTGCGGATAAGTTCTTCTTCGTTGACCCAGCTTAATTTAGAAGATTCGAGATACTTGTTGAGCGAAATGCTGGCTTTTAGCTGATTGATAAGTTGATTGTTTACGAACCGTGTATTTGGAGCCAGCTCGGCGCTTGTTGGGCGATGTTTTTTTAAGCCCAGGTCGATTCGATCTTCTGCAAATTTCTCAATTTCAATAACAAGGGCCATCAGATAATGATACAGATCATAAGTTTTCTGCAAACTGAAAAAAAGTTCTTTTTCAGTGTTGTTAATCGATGTTTCAGGTGAAGTAAAGAACGCGTACAATATTTGTAATACTTTGATTCGAATTATTCTTCTGCTAATCATTGTCTTAGAACCTGTTTAAATATGGGTTGCAAAGTTAGAACTTTTTCTCACATCCTTTGGTCCGGCGAATAATTTTTGGATTCTCTTTACATCATAGACACATTTTGGAAAAAGGCAGTAGTCGATAGGAAAGGGAAAAGAGGAAAAAGTAAAGGGAAAAAAGTGTTCAGTCGCAGTTACACCGATGAATAATCCTGACCACTGCCCCTGCTTACTTCCTTTCCTTTTCTGATGACTTTTTCCTATGTGTCAATGTGTTTCTCATTTTTCGGTTCTTCTGATTCTTCCGGCTGGTTCCAATCTTCATCCGGTGAATCATCCTCTTCCGGTTCATTTTCCCAGCTTGAAGCCGGACGAACCGGTCCCTGATGGCGGTAGTAGAATGCAAGCAATAATCCGCTTGCCGAGCCCCAAAGATGGCTTTCCCACGAAATCTCAGGCTTTAACGGGAAGATGCCCCAAAACATACTTCCATACAGAAAAACCACGATAATGCTGATGGTAAGCAGGTTGGCGTCTTTTCGGAAGATGCCGCTGAAAAACAAAAACGAAGCCATTCCATAAACAATGCCGCTGGCCCCGATGTGATATGAGGCGCGTCCTCCAAGCCAGACACAGATTCCGGAGAGAATATAGATCAGAAAAAAAATGCGGTAGGCCAACCTGCGGTAAAAATAAAGCAGGGCAAAAAGGAGGATCAGGAACGGAAACGTGTTGGATAACAAATGGTCGTAACTGCCATGAATAAACGGAGAAAAAATGATGCCGGGCAATCCTTCAACGGTCAGCGGCAATATTCCGAAGGCGCTCAGGTCGAGATGATAAAGGTTTTCGATCAGTTTTACCAACCAGAAAACAGCAACAATTGCTACCGGAATCAAAAGACTGTATTTGAAAATCTTCTTTTCCGTTTCCTTGTCAAGAGGCTGCTGGTTTCTGGGATGATAATCGAAAATAGGCATCTAAACCAGTGATTTTATCAATGCGGTGAAATTGTAAATATCTTCTTCCTGCGTGTCGAAAGAGGTCATCCAGCGTACTTCGGAGCGGTGTTCGTCCCACACATAAAAAAAGTATTCTTCCTGAAGCCGCGCAATAATTTCAGGAGGAACGATGGCAAACACCCCGTTGGCCTCAACTTCCTGGGTAAGTTGAATGGCGGGTATTTTCAGGACTTCCTGCTCGAGCAGTTTAGCCATTTTATTGGAGTGGGTTGCATTTCGTTTCCATAAATCGTAGTTAAAATAGGCCAGAAACTGAGCGCTCACAAACCGCATTTTCGAGAATAGCTGCATGTTTTGTTTCCGAATATATTTGGCATTTTTCGATAATCCAGGATTGAAAAACAGCACTGCTTCGCCCATCATCATGCCGTTTTTAGTACCGCCAAACGATAAAACATCGACACCTGCATCTACCGTAAAATCGCGGAAAGGCAGATCAAGCGCTACGGCTGCATTCGCAAGGCGGGCGCCGTCAATATGAACAAAAAGTCCGTATTCGTGGGCCAGGGAAGTAATTGCCTTGATTTCTTCAACTGTATAAACCGTTCCCAATTCGGTGATTTGCGAAATTGAAATGACTTTGGGTTGCGAATGATGTTCGAAATCAAACCCATGCAGGTATTTTTTGATGCCTTCCGGAGTAATTTTTCCCTTGAAGGTTTCGACCGGAAGCAATTTACATCCGGTGAATTTTTCGGGAGCGCCACATTCGTCGGTCTGGATGTGAGCTGTTTCGGCACAAATAACCGAATTAAACGAGTTAGTTAGTGTAGAAAGGCTCAGTACATTGGCGCCAGTTCCGTTAAACACAAAATAGACATCCGTTTTTTCGCCAAACTCCTTTTTGAACTGACGGATGACCATTTTGGTCAAGTTGTCGTTGCCGTAACCAGTGGCATGTCCTTCGTTGGCAGCCGATATGGCCATCAGAATTTCAGGATGAATTCCTGAATTATTATCACTTGCAAAACCTCGATTCATGAAAAAATAATTTATTTTTTAAAAGCTGGATGTAACTCGCATGTGAGTTCCGTTCACGTATTTGTTTTCATCGAACATGCTCGTTTCATCAATGATTTATGTATTTTTACTAGGTTGTAAATGAACTGAAAAAAATCAAATCAAACAAAATGGACAAAACATTAAAATTGAGTGAGAAGCTATTTTGTCTGGCAGTAAACCCGAAGAATGGCGGTATTTTGTTGAATGCGTCTGCAGCTTTGAGCATGACTCTTACCGGTTCCGTATTTGTTGAATTGATGGATAAAGGGCTGGTTTCAATCGACAAGGGAGTCGTTCATTTGGCAAATCCGATGGTTCAGAACGACGAAATTCAGGAATTTTTCCTGAACCGGATCAAGCTCAGAGAAAAAGACCGGAAAATGAGAAACTGGATTTCTTATTTTAATGCACGGGGACGAAAAATCCGAAAATTGTTCATCCGTAGCTTGGTTCTCAAAAATGTTCTCCGAACCGAAGAGAAACGATTTTTGTTTATTCCCTACGAAAAAGTGTACCTGATGGATCGCGAACTGGTTGAAAACATCCGGATAGATGTTGAAAATGCTTCGTTAGGAAAGGGAAATTCGTCGAATGATTTTCTGATTCTGGCTGTCATGGCTGCTAAAACCAACCTGCTTTCCCGAATTTTCCCTGATCGGGCACGGCGAAAAGAAGCCGCCCGCTATTTGAAAAATCTTCCTGAAACGGATATTTCGAAGGCAGTGCAGGAAGCCATACAGATGATGCATGCGGCGGTTATTGCGTCAGCTACCTGAACCGAACTCTAATTTTTAACCAACTAAAACAAATCGTTATGAATTTTTTCAAAATCAAAACAAGCTGGTCGAATGCCGAATTTATTGTGCTAAAGCTTTGTATTGCTTCGGCATACATTCTAATTGGCGCCTATTTCAGCAAATTCATTCTTGACTATTATCTTCTTTTTCTGATCGTGTTTGGTATAACCGTAATTTGGGCTGTTTCGTTGTGGTTGAGTAAGATGAAAAATGGTAGGTCGGGACGGCAAACAGGAAAAAGTCAAAAGTCAAAAGGAAAAAGTTAAAAGGAAAAAGTTAAAAGGAAAAAGTCAATAGTCATTGGGTAAAAGGTTAAGAGTGATTTTCCGAATGACTAATGACTCTTTTCCAATGACATATCTGAACCCTGAATGTTCGTAAATTCTAAATTTTAGTTCTCATGGAAAAAGTAAACATATTCTGGTTCCGGCGCGATTTGCGGGTGGACGATAATCATGGCTTATTCGAGGCGCTGAATGCAGGTTTGCCGGTTGTGCCCGTGTTTATTTTCGATCCGGCTATTTTGGCTCAGTTTCCCAATCCAACGGACGCCCGGCTTACTTTTATCCACCGCTGTCTGACCGATCTCGATCGCGAATTCCGAAAGTACTACAGCAATTTAGAGGTTTATTTTTCGTCTCCGGAAGTGGTTTTCGGTAGGCTTGCCGGTAAATATTCCATTCAGTGCGTTTATACAAATACCGATTACGAACCAGCTGCAATTGCACGCGACCAGAAAGTTGCTCAAATACTTCAGGATAAAGGAATCGATTTCCTCGGTTTTAAAGATCAGGTTGTTTTTCACCAAAACGAAGTTGTAAAAGCAAACAATACTCCGTACACCGTTTTTACCCCGTACAGCAAAAAGTGGAAGGAAAAACTGGCGGCTCAGGATATTCAGTTTTTAGAAAGCGAGAAATTACTTTCAAACCTGAAGCATCTGTCGTCGGACTATTTCCCCGATTTGCAAGAGATCGGTTATCAGGTTCAAAAGATCAATTTTCCAGCGAAAACTTTCGATCAAATTCTGATTGAAAATTATGCGCAAACGCGCGATTTTCCAGCTGAAAATGGCACCAGCAAGCTCGGAATTCATCTTCGTTTCGGAACTATTTCGATTCGGAAACTCACTCAATTTGCCCAATTACATTCCGAAGTATTTCTGAACGAGCTGATATGGCGCAATTTTTACATGGATATTTTGTGGCATTTCCCGCATGTAGCCGAAAAATCGTTTAAGCCGGCCTACGACTTTTTCACGTGGCGAAACAACGAAACCGAATTTGAATGCTGGTGTGCCGGTCAAACCGGTTATCCGCTGGTTGACGCCGGAATGCGCGAATTGAACGAAACCGGGTTTATGCACAACCGGGTTCGCATGGTGGTTGCCAGTTTCCTGACCAAACATTTGCTGATCGACTGGCGCTGGGGCGAATCGTATTTTGCCGGGAAATTGCTCGATTACGAACTGGCCTCAAACAATGGCGGCTGGCAGTGGGCGAGTGGTTCGGGTTGCGATGCCGCGCCGTATTTCAGGATTTTTAGTCCCGATCTTCAGGCCAAAAAGTTTGATCGTGAATTAAAATACATCCGTAAATGGGTGTCCGAATATGGAACTGCGGCGTATCCAAAACCCATGGTTGACCATGCCTTTGCACGGACCCGTGCGATTGAAACTTACCGGAAAACGCTGAAATAATTTGTTAATGTAGTTTGTAGTATTGTCAGCTAATAAATTTTCAATTTTAAGTTTTATCTTTATATCAAAATTGGCAGATATGAAAGGGATTAGTTTTGTTACTAATGATGAAAATAAAAAGGTCGCCGTATTAATTGATCTGAAAGAACATGGTGACCTTTGGGAAGATTTTTATGATGGTTTAATTGCAGAACAACGAAAAGATGATGATCTGATTAGTCTTGATCAGTTAAAGCAAGAACTTAAAAATGAAGGCAGACTATAAGATACAGTTTGTTTTGCGTGCTGCAAAGGAATTAAAGGATTGTCCAACCCAGCAGATAAGAAAAATCATTACCCAGATAGATGCATTGAGCCAGAATCCACGGCCTGCAAACTCAAAAAAACTCAAAGGAAATACTGAAAATATTTGGAGAATTCGGATTGGTGATTATCGGGTTATTTATCACATTTCCGACACCATTAAATTTATTACCATCCGCCATATTCGTCATCGCAAAGATGCTTACCGCTTATAAATTTCAGAAAACAATTGAGATCGGAGAATGGCCTTCAGTCGGTTCTGGATTTCCGGGCTGCAGTTCTGTTTTGCTACGCGGTAGTAGTGTTAGGCCGGCAGTCAGTTGAGAAATGCCGGGCCGGAAATCGTCAACTACCTCTCGGAAATTATCTTCCGCACCCCGTAATTTGGCTTCCGCTTCTCGGAAATTGTCTTCTCCCGCCCGGAAAATGTAAACTCGGCCCCGGAAACAGGTAACTATACCCTGGCAACTGTCAACGGTAGCAAAGCATTGACCTTCCTCGGTATGATGGGCAACTTCCGAAAAAAAATGAGCCGGAGCGATCAGAAATACGCTGAATTTTCTTTTGTTTAGGAGCGATACAAACGTTATCGTCGATTCTTCTTCTTTATAAAATCTTTATACTTCCCCTTCCAAAATTGATAATATCCTTATAAAAGGATGCCTTCCTTTGTGCCATCGATCAAGCGTTAATTGATCGACACAAACTCCCCCACTAAATATTCACCAAATTTCTGAACAAAAATTTTGTTTGGCATTACAAAATTCAAAGCACTAATATTTTCATAATCGATTTAAGGTATGACTGACGCGGCAGAAAGCTTTCCTCTTCTGGGAAAAATCAAGAACATTTTTATTGGGAAGGCAAAGACATTACAAGACAAATCCATATTTCATAAGCTCTCGCTGGTCGCTTTCTTTGCCTGGATTGGCCTTGGCGCTGACGGTATTTCTTCATCGTGTTACGGTCCTGAAGAAGCTTTCCGAAACTTACAGGGACATCAGATGCTGGCCATTTTTGTAGCATTGGGAACCGTGTTCACCATTTTCATTATCAGTTCAAGTTACAGCCAGATCATCAAACTTTTTCCGCATGGTGGAGGTGGTTATCTGGTCGGCAGCAAGTTATTGTCGCCAACCGTGGGGATGATATCGGGTTGTGCCCTGATTATTGATTACGTGCTGACCATTACAATTTCAGTTTCGAGTGGGGCAGATGCTCTTTTCAGTTTCTTTCCCGAATCATTTCAGATTTATAAATTGGGTGTCGCTATTGGCGGCGTTTGTCTGTTAATCTTGCTAAACCTGCGTGGAGTCAAGGAATCGGTGGTATCGCTCACACCCATCTTTGTAGTGTTTATTGTCTCTCATGTTTTTATCATTGTTTACGCAATTTTGTTAAAAGCCAACGATTTTACGGTGGTTTCGCACGAAACGTCTACCCAGTTGCATTCATCCATTTCGGAGCTTGGACTTTTAGGTACCCTGTTTATTATCCTGAAGGCTTACAGCATGGGGGCCGGAACGTTTACCGGTATTGAAGCGGTAAGTAATGGTATGCCAATTCTTCGTCAGCCACGAGTTAAAACAGCCAAGAGAACCATGGTGCTGATGGCCGTTTCACTGTCGTTTATCGTGATGGGACTGATGGTTGCTTATGCGCTGTACAGCGTTCAGATCAGTTCGCATAAAACCTTGAATGCAGTTTTATTTGACAACGTTACCGCCAGTTGGGGCCCATTCTGGTCAAAAAGTTTTATCCTGACTACCCTTATTTCGGAAGCGGCCTTGTTATTTGTGGCAGCGCAAACCGGATTTATTGATGGCCCGCGAATTATGGCCAACATGGCTGTCGATAAATGGTTCCCTAAAAAATATTCATCGCTCAGCGATCGCCTGGTTTCGATGAACGGGGTATTGCTGATGGGCATTTCAGCCATTATCCTGATGGCCATTTCAAAAGGTTCGGTAGCTTTTTTGGTCGTTCTTTATAGCATCAATGTGTTCATCACCTTTTCAATTTCGCAACTCGGAATGGTTAAGCATTGGTGGACCGAACGCAGCAAGCTGAACCATTGGAAACGGAAAATGATGATCAATGGAATTGGCTTTGTGTTAACTTCGTTTATCCTCGTTTCGGTAACCATTATCAAGTTTGAAGAAGGTGGCTGGATTACCTTGATCATCACCGGTGTATTTGTCTTTTTGGCCATTCAGATTAAAAAACATTATTTCAGAACAACCGTTCGGTTACACCGGATTCGCCAGAATGCCATTTGCGACCTTCATTTAGCCGAAGAGCAATTACCAAACTACGATCCGCATCAGGATCCGGCTCCGGTAAAATTTAATCCGGATGCAAAAACGGCGATCATCTTGGTTAAGGGTTTTGGCGGAACCGGACTTCATACCTATTTAAAGATTAATGAAAGCTTTAAAGGGGTTTATCAAAATTTCATTTTCATTCGCGTAGGGGTTATCAACTCTAAAATCTACCGGGGAGCTGAGGAATTGGAACACTTCAAAAAGTCGGTCAAAGAAGACGGGAAGCGATATGTGAAAATTGCCAATCAATTCGGGTTCTATGGCAAAAGTATCTGGACAATTGGTACTGATCCGGTTGATGAGGTTTACATGATCGTTAAGAAACTCATGCCCCTGATTCAAAATCCAACCTTCTTTGGTGGCCAGTTGGTTTTTTCAAAGACATTCTATATGTCGCAACTACTACACAACCACACCATCTTCGGAATCCAGAAAAGGTTCTTTAAATTTGGGATACCCATTGTGATCTTTCCGATTAAAATAGCCTAAGATTCGCGGAGTGAAGATGCTATTTCAGGAATAGTCTCCTATTTTTTAGAATTAGTAGAGCTCATTTCTCCTCCAGAACGATATTACACGAAAAAATGCTGCTTCTTTTTTCACCAGATACCTTTTTATCGGAAAAATAGTTGTCTGGTGGCTGCCAGGATGATAATTTTTCGTTTATGAGTTATCTGGTGGCTGTCAGGACGATATTTTTTCGCAAAATAGTTACTTGGTGGCTGCCAGGACGATATTTTCGAATGAAGTGGTGCTTCTTTTTCCGCCAGGTACATTTTTATCGGATAAATAGTTGTCTGGTGGCTGCCAGGACGATATTTTTTTGTTTAGAAGTTGTCTGGTGGTAGCCAGGGAGTTTTTTTTTGAAAAATAGTTACCTGGTGACGGCCAGGACGATTTTTGCAGGCAGAGGAATACCAGTAAATGGTGTTGGAACGTAATTCATGACTTTTTCGGTCTTTACAAAATCCTTATACCTGTTTCTCAAATCTTTATAATACCTTTATAGAATTCAGCACAAATTTGTATGGTTCAAAAATGAAACGATATGAAGACAATGAATTTTATTTTAGGAATGGTACCAACGGCTATGGAGAGCGGTTCAAAAACCGCTGAGATGAACAGTTTTGCTTGGTACGCCATCGGGGCATTGATTGCTCTATTTCTACTTGGATACCTTATTTACGCGCTTATTAAACCTGAAAAATTTTAAACCTGACCGAAAATGACAACGCTAGATTATTTTCAGATCATTCTGTTTCTTGCTTTATTAATTGGCTTAACGCCGGTTTTAGGCAAATTTATGTACAAGGTTTTCTCGGGTGAAAAACATATCATGATCCCTGTATTCGGCTGGCTCGAAAAACTAACGTATAAATTAATTGGGGTAAATCCTGATGAAGAAACCAATTGGAAATCGTACACCTTCAGCCTGCTAATCTTCAATTTGCTGGGATTTATCTTTGTATTTCTGATTCAACTTTTTCAGGCGCAATTGCCGCTGAATCCGGCCAATCTTGCGAATGTTTCGTGGCATTCGGCTTTCAATACGGCTGTAAGTTTTATGACCAACACCAACTGGCAGGGATACGCCGGTGAAACGACACTTAGCTACTTCGTTCAGATGATTGGGCTAACCGTACAGAACTTCGTAAGCGCTGCAACCGGCATAGCAGTAATTATAGCTGTATTAAGAGGAATTTCCCGTAAAAATACCGATAAATTGGGTAATTTCTGGTCCGACCTTACCCGCTCAACCTTGTATATCCTTTTACCACTTTCAATCCTGTTTGCCGTAGTTTTGGTTGGTCAGGGAGTTGTTCAGAATTTCAGCTCATACGAAACAGTTCATACCCTTCAGGGAGCCGATCAGGTACTTCCAATGGGACCGGCAGCTTCGCAAATTGCCATCAAACAACTCGGAACAAATGGAGGAGGATTTTTTAATGCAAACAGCGCTCACCCGTTCGAAAACCCAACACCTTTCAGTAATTTTCTCGAAATGCTGGCCATCCTGCTTATTCCGGCAGCACTTACATACACCTACGGAAAAATGGTCGGTTCTGTCCGTCAGGGCTGGACAATTTTTATCGTGATGATGACTCTTTTACTTGTTGGCTTAGGAATTTCTCTTTATGGCGAATATTCTGCCAACCCGGTTCTTGGTCATCTCAGTTCGATGGAAGGCAAAGAAACCCGGTTTGGCATCACCAACAGTGTGTTGTGGTCAACTTCAACCTCGGCAGCCTCTAACGGATCGGTCAACGCAATGCACGACAGCCTTTCGCCGCTGGCAGGTATGGTAGCCATGATCAACATCATGCTGGGCGAGGTTATTTTCGGTGGCGTGGGTGCCGGATTGTACGGCATGATTGTATTCATTATCCTGACCGTATTTATTGCCGGGTTGATGGTTGGACGAACACCCGAATACCTGGGCAAAAAAATAGGCGCTTTCGAGGTACAAATGGCCATCATTGCAAACCTGTCGACAAGTCTGGTGATCTTGATTTTTACGGCCTGGGCTGCGGTGAGTAGTTATGGTTTATCGAGCCTTAACAATTCCGGGCCTCATGGTTTTTCCGAAATCCTGTATGCCTTTTCATCGGCAGCCGGGAACAACGGCAGTGCTTTTGCCGGGCTCAATGCCAATACCCTTTTTTACAATCTGACGCTTGGAGTCGGGATGCTGATTGGCCGTTTCGGGGTAATCATACCGGTTTTGGCGATTGCCGGAAGCCTGGCCAAAAAGAACATTACTCCCGAATCGGCAGGTACTTTTCGTACCGACAACTGGCTTTTTGCCGGCCTTTTGATTGCCGTTATCCTGATTGTAGGCGGATTGACTTATTTCCCCGCTTTGTCATTAGGACCTATTGTTGAGCATTTGCTGATGAATAGTGGAATAACCTTTTAATTTTTGAACAAAATGAGTACACGACAAATAAATAGCCTTTTCAATCAGAAGATATTGATCCAGGCAACAAAAGATAGTTTCATCAAATTAAATCCGGTTATCCTGATTAAAAATCCGGTCATTTTCATGGTTGGCATCGGATCGGTATTGACCACATTTACTGTTATCAGCGGACTGTTTTTAGGAAATTTTTCGAACTTCAATTTGCAAATTGCCATCTGGTTATGGTTTACGGTGCTGTTTGCCAATTTTTCGGAAGCCATTGCCGAAGGAAGAGGCAAAGCGCAAGCCGATAGTTTACGGAAAAGCCGTGTGCAAACCATGGCACGCAGGCTGGTTGGAGGCAAGGAAGAATCGGTTGCTGCTCCTGAATTACGGAAAGGCGATGTGGTTATTTGCGATGCTGGTGAGGTTATTCCTTCGGATGGAGAAGTGGTTGAAGGCATTGCCAGTGTTGACGAATCGGCCATAACCGGCGAATCGGCTCCTGTTATCCGTGAAAGTGGTGGCGACCGTTCGGCAGTTACCGGAGGAACCAAAGTAATCAGCGACA
>Ga0302296_1001424_pt1 | contig 17223 bp, 14 predicted proteins | sample III_Fen_N3_1_FD_194546 | JGI IMG/M metagenome (GOLD analysis project Ga0302296, IMG submission 194546) | Peat permafrost microbial communities from Stordalen Mire near Abisko, Sweden - III_Fen_N3_1 | ecosystem: Environmental > Terrestrial > Soil > Wetlands > Permafrost | place: Sweden: Abisko...
AATTGTTGAACGAGAAAGGAAGGGTCTAGTGCGTGATCCAATGCTTGATACTGCTTACCAAGACCTTGAGGGCCTCCGAGACCAACTCCAACAAGCCCAAGAAAAGCTCTTTGAAGTGGGACTTTACATAACACTCTATGCTGAAAAGGAAGCAGAGCTTGATAAAATTGAGTCTGAAATGAAGTCGATACTTGAATCAAAAATGGTCTATGTAAAACCAGCACTTTTCCAACAGGAACAGGGTTTCAGATCAAATATCCCAATAGCATCAGATGAACTCCAGGTTCATTCAAAGCTTAATTCAGCACCTCTTTCGTCACTTTTTCCATTCGTCTCATTCGACCTCACTTCGGACAAAGGAATTTTGTATGGTGTAAACCGTCACAATGCATCATTGGTGCTTTTCGATAGATTCTCACTCGAAAACTACAACTCGATTACCTTTGCAAAATCAGGTGCCGGAAAATCTTACTGTACCAAACTTGAGATTCTTAGAACCCTCATGTTTGATACCGAAATCATCATCATCGATCCAGAGAGGGAATATGAATTCCTTGCTGAATCTGTTGGTGGAAAATACTTCAACGTTTCATTGAACTCAGAACACCATATCAACCCATTTGATTTACCACCAATCAATGAAGATGAATCTCCTGCAGACGTGCTCCGAAGCAACATCATTAACCTTGTGGGAATGTTCCGTATTATGATGGGAGGGCTCACCCCTGAAGAAGATGCCATTGTCGACCGAGCAATAACCGAAACCTACGCCCTCAAAGACATCACCCCTGATGCAGATTTCAGTGGTATTGATGCGCCCCTTCTCTCAGACTTTGAACTTGTACTTGCGGGAATGGAGGGAGGTGAGTCACTCGCACAGAAACTAACGAAATATACCAAAGGAACATGGTCAGGTTTCATCAACAGACCAACAAACGTTGATATCAACAGCAAACTTGTAGTCTTTTCACTCCGCGATATGGAAGAAGAGCTCAAAGCGGTGGCAATGTATATAGTTACTCACCATATTTGGACAGCGGTGAGAAAAAATAAGCGTAAGCGCATTCTTGTTATTGATGAGGCGTGGTGGATGATGAAATCAGACGATACAGCGTCATTCCTCCTTGGTCTCGTAAAACGTGGCCGTAAATATGGGCTTGGTATCGCAACAATCACCCAAGACGTGGATGACTTCTTGAAATCCCAGTATGGTCTACCGATTATTACCAACTCATCGATGCAGATACTCCTTAAGCAGTCGCCGACGTCTGTTGATAAACTACAGCAAGTGTTTCATCTCACCGATGAGGAAAAATACCTCCTCCTTGAATCACAGATTGGTGAAGGAATATTCTTTGTTGGCTTAAAACACGTCGCTATAAAAATTATAGCTTCGTACACAGAAGACCAAATCATCACTTCGGATCCATTCCAAATTCTTGCAATAAAAGAGGCTCAAAAAGCCGGAATAGGGCAATAAAGGTTTAGAAATCCCCGGTTTCGGGGATTTCTTTTATTTAGTCTTAATGTACACATGGTATACTTAACACTGTTATGAATAGATTCTTTGTTGTTGTAATTGTTTTTGTTTTAGGGTTCACAGTCTTCATGCAAAAAATCCAAGCGCAGGCTGGGAGTATTAATAACACTCTAACCCTTATAACAATCCCTGATTATCCAAAGCCGCTTGGAAATCTTAATATAAAAGCACAAAGTTTCTCTACAGATCTCGATTCAGCAGATTTTAGTTGGGTTGTTAACGGAAAAATATACAAGAAGGGCACAGGTGCCAAAGAGGTGGACGTTACCATGGGTAAACCAGGCACCCTAACAGTAGTGAGTGTTGTTATTAAAACAAGAAACGGTCAGACAATGACCCAAACATTCTCATATAGGCCAGCTGATGTAACCCTTATTTGGGAAGCAGATACCTACAAACCAGCTTTTTATAGGGGACATACCACACCTGCCTTCGGAAGCACTTTTCGGATTACCGCAATCCCTGAGTTTTTTGACAGGAAAGGAAACAGAATGAATCCTAAAGACCTTGTTTATACATGGAAAAAGAACTATGAGGTTGTTTCAGATGCATCAGGTTACGGGAAAGATAGTTTCATAACAACAAAAACGGGGTACCTCGTTGAAGATGAGATTATCTCAGTCGATGTATCATCTCCCCGTGAATCAATCACAGGAAATACCTCTGTGACCATAACACCGCAAACACCACAGGTGCTCTTTTATGAAAACAGGCCAGCAGAAGGTATACAGTTTAACCAGGAAATTCAAGGATCAATCGGGGCAGATAATGATGTTGAAATATTTGCAGTACCTTTTGGAATATCAAAAACACCAAACATAAACTTTAATTGGAGTATAGACGGCACATCAATCAGCGATTTCTTTAACAAGCGCGATATTGTTGTGGATAATCGCTTGAACAATATGGTTATTGTTGCGGAAGCAAAAAACTCTACAAAACTACTCCAGACAGGGCAGGGGTCATTTGTCGCTTCATTTAAAGCAGAATAAACATGAAAAAAATAATCCTAGCGAGTGGGTTCGTTATAGCGCTTCTTTTTCCTCACAACACTTTTGCTGATGAAAGTGTAACTATTAAAACACTGAAAGCTGTTTTTACGAGTGGTCCAATCACCTATGAAACCCTCACCCAAATACCAGGTGTTACACAAATAAACGGAACATCCGGTAATCCAGCAGAAATGATTGCGGGGTTATATAAATTTGCAATCGGCATTGCCTCAATCCTCGCAGTTATAATGATTATGTACGCAGGTTTTCAATACATGACCACAGAGGCTTTCACAGGAAAGAGTGCTGCAAAAGATCGTATAACCTATTCATTTGTGGGACTTTTGTTGCTCCTCAGCTCATACATCATCCTCAACACCATAAACAAAGACCTTGTTTCTTTTAAAATCGGAATTGCTGTGCCAGACGCATCAACTATATCCATGATAAACAGTGGGATGGCGGAATTAAATAACATGGTTGCAAAAGCACAAGAAAACTCTAAACAGAACGCAAACCTGAGCGCACAGATTGCACAAAAAAGTGCAAGTTATGCCGATACAATAAAAAATGCTTCCACCGAGAACGATTCATTAACCAAACAAATAACGGACCTCAAAAAACAAGGTAAAACGGACGACTCACCAGAGGTTAAGGTGTTGAAAAATCAAATTGATGGAAATAACACCTTGATTAGTCAGGCAAAGACCGGACAAAACCAACTCCTTGAAACAGATACAAAGCAACTAATAACAAACAGAGTTACGGATATTAGAAGCTCATCTGTTGCTTTAGCTATGAATGGTGTAAATAATAATGATAAATACAACAACACAGAGTGGACATTACCTAGCACACGTAAAGAGTTGATGGTAGAGAAAGCTCAACAGGTGACAAAAGCGGCTGAAATGACAAACGGGAATACTTTGGCCCAAATAGACAGTTATCTAGAGAGTGTTAATAAATCTGATTTAACCCAGGAGAAGAAAGACTCTATAAATAAAGAAATAGGTGAGAGCAAAGCCTACGTAGAGTGGGTAAACACAGAAGTCCTTAAAAAGACTGTTGAACCACTCCAGGGAGGACTCGATGCAAAGGGAACCACACTATTATGGGACAACATGCAGACAAAAGATGGTATAGAGAAGAATCTTGATCCATACATAACAGGAATTCAGAAAAACTTCGATGACAAGATAAATCAGTACAAAGCATCAGGAAGAACCGATCTTGCTACAGCAGCAGAAAATGATAAGAAAACTTACACCGCAATGATACTGAGCCAAGTCGCTGATGTTATGAAGGAGAATTCAGTTGATGAAGCTGATATGAAAGCAAAATGCACAACCTACGCCAATACATACAGCAGCCTGAAAAATCTACCTTGTTCAAACTAAACCATGAAAAAATTACTCACAGGAATTATAATAGTCGTCGTTTTGTTCGTAGGAATTTGGTTTTTCTTCTTGAGGGCAAAATCAACACCTGCGGACCAGGCGGGGATTAGCACCTCAACAAACCCTTTCCTTTTTGGGCAAGGAGGAAAACCTGTTACAACAACACCTGGAAAACCCTCAACATCAACTACTGCAAACAACCAAAATCCACAAGGTGATGGTAAGAATTATCTCCCTTTATTGAGACAGATTTGGAATAAACCAGTCGCAGGAGGAATAGTGTTTGATGACAAAACATCAACAAAAATGCACTTCATAGACAGGTCGACAGGTAATGTGTACGAAGCGACAAAAAACCTACCTAACATAGTTCGCCTCTCAAACACTACAATTCCACGTATATATGAAACAATGTGGTCTCAGGATGGGAGCAGGGTATTGATGCGTTACTTACGTGATGATAATGAAACAATAAGAACTTTCGCCGCTCTTGTACCAACAACAACAGACGGCACTATTGATGGTTTCTTTTTCCCTGATGATATACAATCTCCGGCTGTGTTTAAAGACAAAGTCGCCTATCTCACACAATCAGTTGATGGAAGTACGGTTATAACCGCAAACCTTGATGGGACAAAAAAGACAGCAATATTCTCATCACCCGCTAATGAATGGATGATTTCCTGGACTAACCCTAATCTATTGAGCCTCTGGAGTGCCCCAGGAGCCACAGCACCGGGAGTTATTTACACACTTGATGCAACCAAAGGGGTTTATTCACGAGTGGCGTCTAGTGTCTATGGGGGAGAGGGTAAACTAAACAAAGATGGGAGCCTTATGCTTGTAACAGCCCCCTCAGGATCAACTATTGGCACAGCTGTTATTAACGTAAAGACGGGTAATAAAACCATACTTAACATTGCAACACTCGCTGATAAATGTGCTTGGAGTCCAATTTCAACATCAACAGTATATTGCGCAGTTCCAAACACGGTTCCAAAAGCGACATATCCCGATGATTGGTATCAGGGTAAAATTTCATTTAGTGATTCAATGTGGAGGGTAGAGGTAAACACTAATTCATCCCAAGAGATATTCAACCCAGTCACAACAGAAGGCCAGAGTGATATGGATATTGTAGACATATCAATAAACAACAAAGCAGATACACTGTTGTTTAAAAACAAAAAAGATCAAACACTTTGGTCATACGATATATACGATCTATTCTAGATCAAATAAAAAACCACCTCATCGGTGGTTTTTTATTTGATCTAAGCCTTTTTCAAACCTTCTTTCTCAAGATGTCTCCTCACAACATATTCTTGAGCAATCATAAACAAATTGCTTGTAGTGAGGTAAATCGCAACGGTCGCAGTACCTGTATAGGCAATAAAGAGCATCATAAGAGGGAAGAAGTACTTCATTTGAAACTGAAGCATGGTGTTCATATCTCCCATCACCGATGTGCCTATCTTCTCTTTGTTTTGAGTTTTTGGCATCACTACGACGCTTTGAATATATTGAGTAATTGCAGTAATTACTGCAAGGGGAATATTTTTAGAAGTGATATCAACCAACCCAAGAAAAGCGGTTTTAACCATTTCTGGGGCGTGGACGAAAGGATAGAGAATACTTGTATTTATATCAGTGAGACCGTGTGTGTAGAAAATTCGATAGAGGGCCCAGAGAATAGGAATCTGAATAAATAACACAACAATACCCGCAAAAGGATTTATCTTCTTTTCTTTGTAAAGAGCCATGGTCTGACGTGCCTGCTCTTCTTTGTTTCCTTTATACTTTTCTTTGATTGCATTGAGCTCAGGCTCCACCATTTTCATCAAAATCTGTGTACGGGCCGACTTCTTTGAGAGAGGAAAGAGGACCACCTTTACAAAAAGAGTAAAAATAACAATAACCATCCCCGCATCGAGGAAAGAGAAGTTTCCAAGAAGGAATATGACGGCGTTATAGAGTGGATTGAATATAAATGTCGCGAACATGGATGTAATACTATATGATATCTTCTTTTTTTAATAGAGAACCTGTTTTTGTAAGCAACTGTACAACATCAGGGAGAAGGGAGGTGATGGTGATGTTTTTGCTTACTTTAATAACAAACCCATATAAACCAGGTGATATTGTGTTTGTTTTTGCTATCTTTTCAACAGTTGCATATCCCACCCTGCGTAACCGATGTCTCAAAACTGATGATGGGGCTACTTTTTTAGAAACGGAAAAAGAGAACCTTGGTTTAAGGCCCTCTTTTTTATAGGCGAGCATTATAAGGCTCCCTGACACCTTCCTTCCACTCGAAAACAGAGAATTAACGAGTGTTGCGTTTATGCGCGCAGATGTGCGCAACATAGGTGGTTTAGTTAAGCAGAAAGCTGCTTCCTGCCTTTATGCATCCTGCGCTTGATGGTGTTCTTACCGTTTGTAGATGACATCCTCTTCAAGAAGCCGTGAGCACGAGCGTGTTTGCGAACCTTTGGTTTTGTTTGAATTGCCATAAATGTAGTGAAATGATTTCAAAGCATCGGCCGTTTGTACGGCAAATGCCATAACCGATTGCTTATGCACATATTATTAACACACTTAATGATTGTTCACAAGTTCTAAAAAGGAAACGAGGCCGTATACTTCAGGTAAACCAACAAATCCGATGTCTGAACAAAAGAAACTCTGGGATAGCGTTCTTGGAAGCGTAGAACTTCTCGTATCCAAGGCAAATTTTAATACATGGTTTAAAGATACTTTTATATTAAAAAATGATGATGGGGTTGTATATATTGCCGTTCCTAATGCGTTTGTGAGAGATTGGCTCTTTAATAAATATCATAAATGTATCCTTAAAAGCCTCCGTGATTATGGTGGTGATATCCGATCGGTTGAATACGTCATAACAAGACCTGAACAGAAGAAAGAGATTGATGTACCTCAAAAGAAACAAGAGTTGGGTGAGCTCCCTCTCCAAGAAGCGGTTATAAACAAGGATGATAATTTGAATCCTCGTTATGTATTTGAGTCTTTTGTGGTTGGGCCATTTAATGAACTCGCACACGCAGCAGCTCAGGCGGTAATAAAGAAACCGGGAATCGCTTATAACCCACTCTTTATATATGGAGACACCGGACGTGGTAAAACACACCTTATTCAAGCGGTAGGAAACCACCTCAAAAACCATTCAGGTCAAAGGGTTATTTATATAACCTCGGAAAAATTTGTTGTTGATTATGTAAACGCCCTTCAATCAAACAAAATTAATCAATTCAAGGAAAAGTATAGGAAATATGATGTGTTTATCATGGATGACACACAGTTTCTTTCCGGTAAAGAAAAAAGCCAAGAGGAACTCTTCCACATATTCAATACTCTTTACGACAACAACAAACAGATTATATTTTCATCAGATCGACACCCAAACTATATAGACAACCTTGAAGCACGCCTTAAATCACGCTTCAGTGCAGGTATGATTGTTGATATCTCGGCCCCAGACCACGAATCACGTCTCGCTATTTTAAAAACAAAATCGAAAAGTGCTGGTGTTGAACTAAGTCCTGACGTTATAGATTTTGTTGCAACAAATATTGATTCTAATATCAGGGAACTTGAGGGTACTTTCAACTCAATAATGATGCAGTCACAACTAAGAGGGAGACCACTTAATCTTATTGAGGTTAAAAACTTAATAAAAGACTCGTCAAAACCAAAGAAAGCCCTCTCAATTAAAGACGTGGTAAAAACAGTAAGTAATTACTACAGTATAGAAGAGGAGAGTATTTATGAAAAAACACGTAAAAAAGAAGTTGTTAAACCTCGCCAGATTATAATGTATATATTGAGAGAGAATTTGAGTATCTCTTACCCTTCAATTGGTGAAAAACTAGGAGGAAGAGATCACACAACAGTTATTCACTCGTGTGAGAAGATTAAAAATGATATTAAAATTGATCAAAAACTCGCACAAGAAATTGAACATATTAAATCTCTTATCTTTTAATTGTTGATAACATTGTGTATAACATGTTGTTTAGTTGTTTAAAACAATGGAATAAAAGGTTGAAAACAATTCTTTTTTCCACAAGGTTCAAAACTTATACCCAACAACACTGTTTTAATTCACATTACATATAAGTCACTTAACTCAAAAAAGACTTATCTGTATTAGTAGAAAAAGAAATCCACATATTCAGTGTCTTAATAGGCTTGTAAGGGTTTATAATGAAAAAATATGAAATTAGAGTGTGTAAAAGAACGACTGTCTCAACAACTGTCTAAAATAGATAAGATACCAGCAAAGAACGCAAACCTACCTATTCTTTCTTGTATTCTTCTTTCCGCTCATAAAGGTGAACTAGTGCTCAGGGCAACAAATCTTGATGTTGGTGTAGAGATATCTTTACCTGCTCATGTTGAAAAAGAAGGATCTGTAGCAATACCTGCCCAGATGTTTTCAAGTTTCATTTCACAACTTAAAGGTGATAAAACAATTCACCTCGAAGCTGTTGATGGTAATGTAAAAGTTTCTTGTGGTGGTGTGGTTTCTGTTATAAAAGGATTAGCACCAGATGATTTTCCTGTTATTCCTGAAATTGATTCAGTAAACACCACAACGATCAACCCCGAGTCTTTTGTAAAAGGTATACTTTCTGTTTCTTTTGCCGCATCACAATCTCAGGTTAAACCAGAACTAGCCTCAACTTATATTTATTCAGTGGATGATTCTTTGATTTTTGTTTCAACTGATTCATTTAGACTCGCTGAAAAGAAAGTTAAGGTAAAAAATGCCCCTGATTTTAATCCCGTTATTATTCCCGCAAAAAACATTGCAGACATAGCACGTTCTTTAACTGGTGTTGATGAAGATATAAAAGTTAGTTTTGATAAAAATCAAATCCAGTTTCGATCAAGCGCACTTGTCTTTGTGAGTAGGGTTATTGAGGCTACCTTCCCAAACTATGCACAAATAATCCCTAAAGAACACTCAACTGAAGCAGTGGTTCTTAAGTCAGAGTTTATTGAGGCTCTTAAAACATCATCTATTTTTTCTGATAAATTTAATCAAATTAAGGTTTTAGTTAAGCCATCAGAAAAAACATTTGAAGCACAGGTTAAGAATGGTGATGTTGGTGAAATTATCTCAAAAATTCATGCATCTCTCTCAGGTGAGTCTGTTGAGCTTTCATTTAACCAACGTTATATTACAGACGCTATGTCGTCTATTGGATCAGATAGTCTTACTTTATCTTTTGTTGGTCAAAATAAACCTTTGGTGATACGGGGGGTAGGGGATCGTTCTTTCCTTTACCTTGTTATGCCAATGAACAAATAAGGTTTATGAATGGTATTGGTGATTATTTAAGAAAGTTTACAGGCCTCCATGAGACTTTTTTTATAAAGAAGGATGTTTTTATAAAAAGCGTTCTTGAGGTGTCAGGTGTTGATGTGTCTCAGAAAAAAATTGAATTTAAAAACAAAGAGGTGTATGTATCAGGTTTGAATTCTACAGAGAGAAACCTTATTCTTATTAAAACAAAAGATATCCTTAGTATGTGTGGAAGCAAAAACCTTCACCTCACAGGTATAAAATAAAAACTCCCAAACAAGGGAGTTTTTATTTTTCTCTAGTAAGTAAAGTGTATTTTTACCTCAGCTTTGTTGAATATGGAATCGATTACTGTAAATCTCAATTCATTGGTTCCATCGTGTGCGTATTGCATTTTTTGCGCATTGAGTACTATTACTTGGTTTTGTCCTATTGTTGATCCGATATACATATCATTAAGGTAGGCATCTGTTTTCGTAATAGGGAACTTTTTTTGGTTTGAGATAGAGATTGTGTATTCTTGATCTTTGTTGAGGGTTTGATTTTCGGTAACACCATTTATTTGTAACACAGGTTCATTCTCAGGTGTATGAATATCATCATAAGTTGTTATAGGTGAACTGCTTGCCTCTATAATATGATTGTCTTCAACCCATTTACGTACACCTGACTCCCAATACTCAAATTGAGAATCTTTTGTTGGATCTTCTGGTTTTGGTCCAAGTGGGTCTTTTTTATCAACCCAGTAAAGAATATCGTGAACATTTGGAATAACCCGTTCCTCTTGAGTTTCTTTTGGTGTAAGGTTTGTTGCTAGTTTTCCAGAGATAGAGTCAACAGTGTATGTTTCTCCTCCCTGCCAAACACCACGAAGAACAGGTTTGATCGTCTGGTCAACATCCTCCGGTTTTTTAAAGTATTCCTTAGGGAGTTTATCAAGCACTACTTTCATTACATCGCTCCAGATTGGTGCGACTATTTGCCCAGCAACCTTTTTTTCCATAGGACTGTTATCGTTGTTTCCAGCCCATACACCAACCACAGCATTAGGGCTGAATCCTACCGTCCACGCATCTCGATAATCATTTGTAGTACCTGTTTTAACAGCGACATCACGATCGTTAAAATATAAAACAGAACGGGGACCATAAGCTGGTGTTCTAGCTGTGTTATCGCTTAATATATCTGCAACAGTACGGGCCGTGTTTGGTGTCATGACCGCACCTGGATTTACTACATGGTTATAAAGTTCACTACCACTTCCATCTTTTACAGACAAGACTGATGAATATGGTTTATATACTCCATCAGAAGCAAAAACAGCGTAGGCATTTGTCATATCAAGTAAGGTTACCTCTCCACCACCAAGCACGAGGGTTAATCCATATCTATTTGGGTCATCAAGGGTTGATAGGCCCATTGCTTGGGCTAGTTTTATCGCATTGGGTAATCCAGAGAGGTAGAGAGTCTTAATTGCGGGTATGTTTATAGATTGTGCAAGCGCATTACGCATGCTTATCGGGCCCCTGAAAACACCATCATAGTTATCAGGGCTGTAACATGTTGTTGGATCAACATCTTTATCTGATTTAGGGGTACCGTCAACGTTGCATTGTGTGCTGAATTCAGTTTTTACATCGAACAGAACAGTGTCCGGTGTAAAACCTTTTTCAAAAGCTGAGGCATACACAATCGGCTTCATTGTCGAACCTGGTTGTCGTTTGGCTGTTGCGATATTGAAATTGCCATCAATTTCTTTGTCAAAATAATCACGTGAACCAACCATAGCTCGGATATTTCCTGTTTTTGGATCAATAACAACCATCCCAAGGTTTTCTGCGTTGAAATTTTCCTTATTTGAAAGTGCGCGCTCCTTTGCTATTTTTTCAAGTTTTTCTTGAAGATCATAATCGAGGGTTGTGGTAATTGTTAATCCACCATCATTAACAGCATCAGGTCCAAGCTCCTTCTCAAGTTCATCTCGTACAAACATAACAAAATGAGGTGCTTTAATTCCATAGTTCTGTTGGGGTTGAAATTCAACTTTCTCTGCACGCGCCTTTTCATATTGATCTTGTGTAATGAAACCTACCTCAAGCATTTTACTCAACACAAGATTTTTTCGTGTTTCAAGCTGCTCTTTATTCTTTCCGTAAGGTGAATAGGTGGTTGGTGCCTGTGGGATTGCTGCTAAATATGCGGCTTCGGCAAGGGTTACATTTTTTGATGATGTGGCGAAGAATTCTTGTGATGCTTCCTCAACCCCATACACACTCCCACCATAAGGTGATTCATTGAGATACACTCCTAATATTTCATCTTTTGAAAGTGTTTGTGTGAGTTTTACCGCCAAGACCCACTCTTTAAGTTTTCGTGAGATTGATTTATCTTGAGTAAGGAGTGAGTTTTTTATAACCTGTTGGGTTATTGTTGATCCACCTTGTGCGTAGCCACCGCTTACAATGTTTGCAAAAATTGCCCTAAGAAAAGACATGGGACGGACTCCAATATTTTGATAAAAGGTGTCATCTTCAATTGCGACAGCCGCCTTTTTTATGTAATCAGAGATGTCTCCTGCTGAGACAACTGTTCTACGGGCACCTTGAAACACGTCGTATAAGAGGACTTTACCTGTGCTGTCGTATATTTTTGTGGACTGAGAAACTTTTCTTTGTTCAAATGAGTTCAGGTCTGGTATGCGGAAAGTTGAGAGCCAGATAAGGACGCAAGAAGTTGTGATAAGTAAAAGAGAAACCAAAGTGAGTGTGATTGGATGTTTGTCTATAGGGTGGCTTCTGTGTTTGATTTGGTGTGGGGGAATGTGTTTCTTCATGGGTGTAATAATACGCTAAATAAGGCAGGTAACAAGACAAAACCCCTCATTTCTGGTAGATTTTTGAGTATATGATAGGCGTATTTAAAAAACAGGGTGTTAGTACTGATGAGTCAAAAATAGACGAACTTCTTGAGAGGTCGGTTGAGAACGTCTTTCCCAACAAAGAAGCATTAAAAAAAGCTCTTATGTCAGGCAAGAAACTTTCTTTTTATTTTGGTATTGATCCAACGGGGCCAACTATTCACATGGGGCACCTCATACCGATTCTTGTTGCGCGAAAACTACAAAATCTTGGTCATCAAATAATCCTCCTTATTGGTGATTTTACAGCAATGATTGGCGATCCAGATAAATCATCCGCGCGAGTTCAACTCACTCGAAAAGAGGTTCTCACCAACCTACGTGCTTATGAGGGGCAGTTGTCACGTGTGATGCGCCTAAAGGGTCACAATAAGGCCCGTATTGTCTTTAATAGTAAGTGGTTAGCAAATATGACTTTCAGCGACGTTGTTAATCTCTCATCGCTTATGACGGTTGATCAAATGCTTAAACGTGACATGTTTGATAAGCGTATGAGAGAAGGGAAGCCTATCTTTATACATGAATTTCTCTACCCCCTTATGCAGGGGTATGACAGTGTCGCTCTTGATGTTGATGGGGAGATAGGTGGAAACGACCAGACGTTTAATATGCTTACTGGGCGTGATTTAATGAAAACTCTCAAAAAGAAAGAGAAATTTGTTATCGCTACAAAATTACTAGCAGATCCATCTGGTAAAAAAATGGGTAAGAGTGAGGGTAATATGATAATGCTTTCTGATTCTCCTGCAGACATGTTTGGTAAGGTGATGAGTTGGTCCGATGAAATGATTATTCCGGGGCTCAAATACTGTACCAACATTGAAATGAAGGATGTCCGTGCTGCAAAAGAGCGCCTTACTCGTGGTGATAATCCACGTGATGAAAAAGCATCTCTCGCCGAAGCGTTTGTTGATATGAATTATGGAAAAGAAGCTGCTCAAAAAGCTCGTGCTTCATTTTTCAATTCGTTCTCAAAGAAAGAGATGAGTGTAGATGCACAAGTGATAACCCTTGGTTTGAAAGAGGGCCTTTCTCAAAAACTTGTTGATTTAAAAATAGTTCCATCAAAATCAGAATTGAGACGTCTTATTATTTCTGGTTCAGTTCACAATGTGGTCTCTGGTGAGAAACTCACTGCTGAAACATTTAAAAATTTTCTAGCAGGTGATTTGAAAATAGGGAAGCATAGATTTGTGAGAATTGAACGAAAAGACTAAGGGAATAATAAAAAACGGCCTTATGTGGCCGTTTTTTATTACCAATTATTTTCACTAAATTCAGAAAGGATGTCGTCATCATCACCTGCAACCTCATCCAATTCATCTATTTCAGCATCGTCCGCGCCATAGTAAGCATCTTGAACATCGTCTCCGGCATCACTCACCACTTTCTTTGGATCAAAATCATCGTCTTCTTCATCAACCCCTTCCTTTTTTCCTTTAGGGCCAGAGACTTCTTCGATCTCAGATTCTTCCCCTACAATGATTTCTTTCTCCTCAGTTTCTTTTTTATTTTTTTCCTCCTTTTTTACTGGTTTTTTTGCTGCCATAGTTCGTTTTGTATCCTTATATGTAGAATCAAATGTATTTTTAACAGATGCACATTTACTTGAAAAGGGTTTATGTGTGGATAAATAGTTAAGACATGTTAAACCGTTCTGTGGCTAGGGCTGTGAGGCCGATTGCAATAGCATCATATTCGTCGTCGAGGGATTGTTTTTCAAAGTCTACCAACTTCCTTACCATAAAAATAACCTGGTTTTTATCACTCTTTCCATGTCCGGTAACCGCTATTTTAATCTTGGAAGGGTCATATTCAAAGATAGGTAGGTTGAGGCGTGATCCTGTGGAGAGGATTGTTCCACGGGCCTCCGCTACGAGGAGTGCTGTTTTTTTATTTACTGAAAAGAAAAGAGTCTCAGTTGCAAGGGCATCAGGTTTATATTCATTCGCAACTCGTTCGATTTCATGGGCGATAAGAGCTAATCGTTTGGCGTGGGTTTCTTTTGATGAGGTGTGAAAACAATCCGAATACACAACCTTTTCTTTTTGTTTTGGTAGTTTTTCGACAACAGCAACACCAAGTCGCTCATATCCAGGATCAATTGCTAATATACGCATGTGGTGACTATACCTGCTCCTTATCTTGGGGACAAGTAGAAAAACAACCGCTTAAACGAGCGGTTGTTTTAATTTATTCAACGTTAGTAAACACATCTTGCACCTCCTCGTTGTCTTCAAGTTCTCCTACGAGTTTCTCAAGAAGTTCAAGGTCGCTGTCTTCCAGGGGGAGGGTCGAAGTTGGAACCCATGTTGTTCCTTCTCTTTTGAATGCCCATGAAGCACTGCCAATTGACGCTAAGGCGAAACCGTTTTTAGTAAGAATATGTTTCACCTCCTGAGCCGCTTTGTTTTTGTTTGAAGTGAGAGCTTCAATAATGATTGCTGATCCACCTGGTCCATATGTCTCATAGGTGATTGATTCAAGTGCGGCACTACCTGCTTCAGTGGCTTTCTTAATAGCGCGCTCAATTACATCATTGGTAACATTTTCTGCTTTCGCTCTTTCAATAACCGCTCGGAGTCCGGGTGCGGTTTTATTACCTTTTGCCTTTTGGGCCTCCATCAACACCAGTTTTGAATATCTTGAATATACCTTAGCTTTTGCGCCATCTGTTTTTGCTTTCTTATCTTTTATTTGTTTCCACTTGTTATGTCCTGCCATATAAGTGTGTGTTTTACTTTGTAATTTTATTGCCGATTACTTACCGGTTTTACGTATATGATCGTGTCCTCGAGCGGTCACTACTCGTCCTCGGGGGGTTCTCTCTATGAGTCCAAGTTTAAGAAGGTAGGGTTCGTGCACTTCTTCAACTGTGTCTTGTTCTTCAGAAATCGACGCTGCAATAGTGTTGAGCCCTACGGGGCCACCATCAAACTTCTCAATAATGGTGCTCAAGAGCTCTCTGTCTGATTTTCCGAGCCCTAGTTCATCAATTCCAAGCATGGTAAGGGCTTCGTCGACGACTTTCTCAGATATAGCCACTTTCTGTATTTGGGCCAAGTCCCGGGCTCGTTTCAAGAGAAAGTTGGCGGTTCGTGGGGTGAAGCGACTACGCTCTGCAAGAGTTCTCGCTGACTTTGGGTCAATGGTTACACCGAGAAGCTTTGCTGATCGCTCGACTATCTCTTGAATTTCTTCTGCGGAATAAAACTCAAGTCTATGAACTCCACCTGAAAATCGCGAGCGCAGCGGGGAAGAGAGGAGGGCCACTTTTGTGGTTGCCCCGACAAGTGTGAATGGTGGTAAGTCGAGCTGAATGGTACGTGCTGAGGGACCTTTACCGATGATAATATCGAGCACACCCGATTCCATGGCGGGGTAGAGGACTTCCTCAATTGATTTATTAAGACGGTGTATTTCATCTATGAAAAGAACGTCTCCAGCTGATAAGTTGGTGAGTATTGAAGCGAGGTCACCAATTTTTTCAATAGCAGGACCAGAGGTTTGTTTCATCTGTGCTCCAAGCTCTTTTGCCACAAGGTGGGCGAGGGTAGTTTTACCGAGTCCGGGCGGTCCATAAAAAAGAATATGCTCTGGTGGGTGATTTCGCTCACGGGCAGCTGAAAGAAGTACTTTCAGGTTTTGTTTTATTGATTTTTGGCCTACATATTCATCCCAAGACGAGGGTCTAAGGGTCTGATCAAGAAAAAGAGAATCGCCTTTTTGGAGGCTTTGATCTTCCGTGCTACTATTAGGGGCCATTGATTGAGGGCGAGAGGGGCTTGACATATAAAACACTTTGTGCTAGACTACAAGTACAAGCTCGATTGGTAAGAGCTTGTCTCGTTCAGAGCTATGAATCTCTAAGGAATTAAGTCTCACGGCTTACTAGTGTTTCCTTTGAGGACGTTCTGGTTAATACTTCGGTATTTTACTGGGGCTATCCTTGAAACAACATTTAACTTACGCGGGCGTCGCTTAAGTATTCCTTGGAGATTCATAGCCCGGAATCTCCTTCAAACCTCGCCCTCATTTGTGCGGGGTTTGTTATTTGAACTGTACTCTCTGTTTCAAAAGAGTGCAATGTGCACAACGTAAAAGGACACGAAAGCAGACTAAAATCAAAAATCACGAGGAAATTCCTCGTGATTTTTGATTTGTCTTTTATAAGTAGTGAAATCTTTTTCTATTCTGTTTCAAGGTCAACCACACGTCCGAGTTCATCGAGGGAAGTGAGCCCTTTGAGAACTTTTATAATTCCATCTTCACGAAGAGTTGGAATTCCTTGGTGTCTCGTTGCTGCTCGCACCTCACGTTCTGATGGGTTTTTAATGAGTACATCTTCAAGGGTTTGATCAGCGAGGATTGCTTCAAAAATACCAATACGACCCTTATAGCCAAGTCCGTTGCAGACAGGACAGCCCTTCGCTCGGAATATTTTTTCTGAATTGAGGCCGGCGATTAAACTTTTATCAACAATACTTGCGAGGGAGTCTTCTATGATTTTCTTCTCCTTTTCATCGGGGACGCTTTGCTCTTTGCAGGCTGAGCAGAGTGTTCGGAGGAGGCGTTGTGCAAGTGCGATGTTCAAAGCAGAAATGAGTGTCTTTGGGCTCACTCCAAGGTCGACCAAACGGGGGAACGTACCAGCAGCAGAGTTGGTGTGAAGTGTTGAAAACACCAAGTGACCTGTGAGGGCTGCGTTCACCGCAGTCTCTGCAGTCTCTGCATCTCGAATTTCACCAACCATGATGACATCTGGGTCCTGACGGAGGGCTGCGCGAAGTCCTAATGCAAAGGTGTAGCCTTTATCTGCATTTGTTTGGGTTTGGGTTATTCCATTCAAATGATATTCAATTGGGTCTTCAATGGTAAGGATTTTTACTCCCGGGTCGTAGACTTTTCGAAGGAAGGAATAGAGAGTGGTGGTTTTTCCTGAACCAGTAGGACCAGTGGTAAGGAGCATTCCTTTTGGTCGTTCTATTTCATGCAAAAGAATTCCCATGAGCTTCTCTGGAATACCCATAGCTTCAAGCGGTACT
>Ga0302296_1001425_pt1 | contig 17221 bp, 11 predicted proteins | sample III_Fen_N3_1_FD_194546 | JGI IMG/M metagenome (GOLD analysis project Ga0302296, IMG submission 194546) | Peat permafrost microbial communities from Stordalen Mire near Abisko, Sweden - III_Fen_N3_1 | ecosystem: Environmental > Terrestrial > Soil > Wetlands > Permafrost | place: Sweden: Abisko...
CTTTACTTGATTTTATTCATCCTGATTATAAGTATATTACAACACATAGAATTCAAAGAATATATGAAGATGAGGAAAAAGTAGCGCTTATTGATGAGCAATTTATTCATCAAAATGGTGATATCATTGATATTGAAGTTACTGCTATCTTAGTTGATTATTTCGGAAAGCCATCTATTCAAATGATTGTCAGGGATATAACAGAGCGTAAAAAAAATGAAGAGATGTATGTTACATTCAAAAAAGCTGTTGAGACTTCGAGTGAGGCAACATTTATTACCGACCATAACGGAATTTTTAAATATGTAAATCCGGCATTCATCGTTTTATATGATTATACTTTAGAAAAAATAATTGGTAGATCAATTTCTGAAATTATCATAAAAAAACTTGCAGGAAATAAGGAATACGAGACGTCTTTGAAAACTTTGCTTAATGGGTGTGAAGCGAATGAGGAAATAACATATATAAGAAAAGATGGAACGATTATAGAAGTAGAAAGCTCAGTCAAGCCTATTCTTGATGAAACGAATCGTATTATCGGTTTTTGGGGGAGGCAAATCAATGTCACTAAACAAAAATTGATTGAACGCGAACTAACCAAAGTAAACGATGAAATTCGTTTCTTGAAAGATGAAAAAGAAAGTTATGCTGCAGAGTTAATTCTGGCCAAAGCACATGCCGAAGAAAGTGATCGACTTAAATCTGCGTTTTTAGCCAATATGAGTCATGAAATCAGAACACCGATGAATGGCATTCTGGGTTTTGCCGATCTGTTGAAAGATCCTGATTTTACTGGAGAAGAACAGCAAGAATATATCAGCATAATTGAAAAAAGTGGTGTTCGTATGCTCAATATCATCGACAATATCATTGATATCTCTAAAATAGAATCAGGACAAGTAAAAGTTTCTATTTCAGAAATAAATATAAATGATAGGCTTATGAGTATTTATTCCTATTTTAAACCTGAAGTTGAGCGAAAAGGAATGCAGATTTTCTTTAAGAATAACTTGCCTGCCAAAGATGCAATAATCAAAACTGATCGAGAGAAAATCTATACTATTCTCACCAATCTGGTTAAAAATGCAATTAAGTTCACGCATCAAGGCTATATCGAAATTGGATATGAAAAAAAAGGCAAATACCTTGAATTTTATGTGAAAGATACAGGAGTCGGCATTCGTCACAACCAGAAGGATTTCATTTTTGAAAGGTTCAGGCAAGGGAGTGATTTACTTACCCGAACTTATGAAGGTGCCGGATTGGGATTATCTATTTCGAAGGCTTTTGTTAAAATGCTGGGTGGAAACATTTGGCTGGATAGCGAAGAAGGAAAGGGTTCTGTGTTTTATTTTACGATTCCATACAATATTGAATCGAAAGAAAAGAGTGTTGTTGATTCTTATTTGGTCTGATGTGCTGAAAATCAAGAATTATTTCAATTCAAGGAGCGGATAGTTAAATTTTGGCGAATGATTGGATTTATAAGAACAGATAACTTCAATGGCAAAAAAGCGTATTAAGCCATATCTAAAAAATAAATTCAGAAAACCTTCACAAAAACTTGAACTATGAAAGTAAACATTATTATCAGCCTGTTGATTTCAGTCATTTTCATGAGCTGTTCACCCAACGAAAAGCAACATCGAAAAATAGATGGAGCCTGGAGTCTGGTTTATTACAAAACTATTGCAAAAGATACAGTTGTTGGTAGGTATATCGGGAAAGATGTACTTGGATCTCAAGTTAAAGTCTGGTCTAATGAACACTTTGTATTTGTTGGAAGGTTTAAAGTCGGTACACAACTGATCGATAATTATGGCGGAGGAACATATACTCTGGAAGGTTCGCAATACATCGAAACTATATTATACCATATAAATAAGCAATGGATTGGAACACAACCTAAAATGTTAGTAGAAATTAAGGGCGATACACTTTCTCAGACTTGGCCTGTAAATAATACATGGCAAGTTGACAAAAACAACTATACCATCGAAAAATATGTCAGATTAAAGTAATTATTTAACAATAGCAAAAAAAAACCAGGTAATGCGCTGCATACCTGGTTTTTTTATAGCCAGAAAGGACTGTGATTCGAATTTTTATTTCATCTGTTCATTCCATCCTGACCGATCTGGTGGAGCAGGGGCTTTTACTTGTTTGACGGGGTTTTCCTTAAGTTGTTTCAGTAGCACTTCAACAGCTTTTTCGATGCATGGATCAACACCTTTTGCCAGTTGTTCCGGACGGTCAACCACCTCAATGTCGGGAGAAACTCCGATGCCTTCGATGATCCATTGTTCGTTTTCGTCGTAAATGCCGAAACGCGGAACTGCAATATAACCACCATCAACCAGTCCGGCATTGCCCGACATGCCAACCAGACCGCCCCAGGTGCGTGTTCCAATCAGTTGTCCCAACCCTTTTTTTCGGAAATAATATGGGAAAGCATCGCCGCCCGATGATGAATAACCGTTTGTCAGCATTACTTTTGGGCCATTGTGTGCAATCCCCGGAGTTTTCATGGCTGCTAAGCCGTTACGCTGCCAGTAGCTGAGCGTTTTGCGTTCGAGCAGGTTCGTCATCACATCAGGAATAAAACCACCACCATTGTAACGATCGTCGATGATCAAGGCATCTTTTTCGTTAAACTCATACATTCCCCGATATAATTCACGGTTTCCTTCCGTTGAGGTATTCGGCACATGAATGTACCCGATTTTTCCTCCAGAAAGTTTGTCAACCATGGCGCGGCGCTCGTTTACCCAATTCAGATAAAATAATTCCAGTTCACTGGCAATTGGTCGGATGGTGTATGTTTTTGCACCTGTTGCTTCCGGTTTTGAGTTAACTGTGATTTCTACCATTTTTCCAACGGTGTTTTCAAGTAATTCATAAGGATTCATTTCCAGATTCAGGTCTGTGCCATTAATTGCAAGCAGGAAATCACCTTCCTTTACATTTACTCCCTGCTCTGTAAGCGGCGATCGGCGTGTTTCGTTCCAGTTTTCACCAGCAAATATTTTGGTAATTTTATATTTTCCTGAAGCCTGATCAGCCTGAAGTTCGGCTCCCAATAATCCTGTATCCACTCGTTTGACTCGTTCAAAATCGCCCCAGTCATCATAACAATGTCCCGTATTGGTTTCCGAAATAATTTCGCCCAGAATGTAATCCAAATCAGCGCGGTGACTGACATACTGAACAAGCGGACTGTAACGTTCTTTGATGCCTTTCCAATCAACTCCGTGAAGATTACTTTCATAGAAATAGTCTCGGAAAATACGCCAACCGTCGGTGTAAATCTGAGCCCATTCTTTCTTCGGATCAATCTTCATGATAAGATCGTCCAGATTTAGTTTTCCGGCACCCGACTTTTGCCCGGCAGTCAGTTTCGTAATTCCAAAGTCTTTTCCGAAGCGGTAAATCATCATTTTTCCATCAGCGCTAACTACGGCTTGTCCAACATTATTTATAATCTCTTCGTCTTTTTTGTCTTCGATGTTGTATTTATGCAACGAACCTTCGCTTAGGTAAAGAAGACCACCATCAACAGCCACCAGATTGTTATAACTGCCTGCATTCAAAGGAAAAGCTGTAATTCTGGAATTGATTCCATCAAAGTCAATCTGAACGTTAACCGATTCAACTGCTGCCGGTTTTTCTTCCTTTTTGGCTTTTTTATCTTTTTTGGGTTCTGCTTTTGGCTTTTCAGCTTCCTTAACCGGTTCAAGATCGTTTTTGTCTTTGAAAAGCTTCGGACAATCAGCTTTTAAAGCCACGGCATAAATTCGGGTCGATTTGTTGTAAATATAATTGAATTCGAAACTGGAAAAATCGAGGTTAAAATCGCGGTCGGAAAGGAAGTAAATGTATTTGCCGTCGGTTGAGAAAACTGCGGATCCGTCGTTAAACGAATCGTCGGTGAGTTGTTGATTTTGAGCAGTTTCAAGGTTGTAGACCCAAACAGCGCCCAATCCGTTGGCTCCTTCTTTATCGTAAGTTATCCATTTCGAATCGGGTGAAAACGAATACGAACGAATTTCGTCACGGTCGGCATGAGTGACGATGGTGGTTTTACCGGTTTCAACATCAACCAGTTTCAATTGCAGGGTGCGGTCGAAATAGAGCATGTATTTACTGTTTGGCGACCATTCCGAATCATATTTCCAGGCAGAAGAACCACTTGTAAGTTGCTTCGGAGTTGCACCTTTTTTATTTTCGAGCAAGTAAATTTCGTACTCGCCTGAAGCATCCGAATAATATGAAATGTATTTCCCATCGGGCGACCAGCGTGGATAAATCTCGCGAACACCTTGTGTATTAGTCAGATTATAGGTAGATCCGTTTTCAGCAGGGATGGAGAAAATGTCACCACGAGCCGAAATCAGGGCGCGTTTACCCGTTGGTGATATTTCGAAGCTTTGCACAAAATCCTTTACATTTTTGTAATAAGGCACAATGTTCGGATTATCGAAATGAATGCTGACATTCACTTTTTCTTCCTTGCCAGTTAGCAGGTTCAGTTTATAAAGGAATCCGCCGTTCTCATAAACCATCTGTCCGTTTTCTCCTGAAGGCCACATACAATCGAAATCAGTGTGAGTGGTCAGTTGTTTTAGCGCTTTTGTGTTGGTATTGTACTGATAAATATTCAGTTTCAGATCGCGGTCGGAAGCAAAATAGATGTTATCGCCAAACCAGGTTGGAAGTTGGTCCGTTCCTTTGAAATCGGTAATTTGTTCCGAAGTATTTTTATCCAGATCGTAAATCCACAGATCAGTAGCACGACCACCCTTGTATCGTTTCCAGGTGCGAAATTCGCGGTCAACCGGAGTGAAACAGATTTTTTTATCGTCGGGAGATAAAGTGGCAAAACCTCCGTTGACAATTGGCAATGGCTTTTCCAAACCGCCTTCCAGATTTACCAGGAAATATTTACCGTTTCGATCGCCAAAAGGTGTACGGTTGGCGCGGATCAGGATATTTTTGCTATCTGAGGTCCAGTCAAGCGGAACATCATCAAAACCTCCGCGTGGCGGCATAACACCAACCGAATTGTAAAAAGTAAGTTGCCGTGGAGTTCCACCGTTCGAAGGTATCACAAAAATCTGGCGGCTTCCGGAGTATTCGCCTGAAAAAGCAATCCATTTGCCATCGGGCGATATTTTTGGAAAAAGCTCCATTCCTGAATGCGAAGTCAGGCGCCGGGCTTCGCCACCATTGGCGTCGACCGACCAAATATCACCGGCATACACAAAGGCAATTAGGTTTTTGTTGATATCTGGGAAACGCATCAATCGGGCTTCGTCCTGAGCAATGGAAGGGATCTGGATTCCAAGGCAAAAAACAGCCAGAACCAAAATTTTAAATGTGAATTTTTGCATCTTTATTGAATTAGTAAAGGAATTAATTGGTTGCCGTAAATCTCGTTAATTACATGAGAAAGAAGTACCAAAAGTAAGAATTTGTTTTTCGGTTTTCCGCTATTTCTTCGCGTTTATTGGGGCTAAATTATATTTTGAAATACTCTATATTTGCCACAAACATTCGGGAAAATGAACCAACACAAAATAGTTGTAGCTATCGACGGGCATTCGTCGTGCGGGAAAAGTACGATTGCCAAAGCAGTTGCCACCAAATTTGGATATATTTTCATCGACAGTGGAGCCATGTATCGTGCTGTTACGCTGTATGCTTTGCGTCACAACCTGGTTACTGACGCACAAGTTAACCGGGAAGAATTGATTCGCTCACTTCCGCAGATAAAAGTTGAATTCAGATACAATTCGGCAAAACAAAAGAGCGACACCTTTTTGAATGGAGAGAACGTGGAAGAAGAAATCAGACAGTTACCGGTATCGCAAAATGTGAGTCCGGTGGCAACCATTGCTGAAGTTCGTGAAGCCATGGTTTGCCTGCAACAGGAAATGGGCAGAAACAAAGGGATCGTGATGGACGGACGCGACATTGGAACAGTGGTTTTCCCGGATGCTGAGCTAAAACTGTTTGTAACAGCTACCGCTGAAATACGCGCCAAACGCCGTTTTGACGAGCTGACAGCCAAAGGGGAAGATGTTTCATATTCCGAAATCCTCGAAAATGTTCAGGAGCGCGATCGCATCGACTCTACCCGCGAAGCCAGTCCATTGCGAAAAGCCGATGATGCGCTTGTTCTTGATAATAGTACGATGAGCCGCGAAGAACAACTGGAATGGGTAATCGGGAAAGTGGAGGAGAAACTGATGGTCTGATCGAATATCAGAGTCACCAATATCATCCCTGTCCTACGTTTTATAGGATATTGAGCATTGTTTATTCTGTATTGATTGTTCCTTTTAATCTATTTATCAACTAAATACTGTCACGTGATCATCGAAATTGACCAGAAATCGGGATTTTGTTTCGGGGTTGTAAATGCCATCGGGAAAGCCGAAGAAGCATTGAAGACAGAAGATACGCTCTATTCTCTTGGTCACATTGTGCACAACGAGTTGGAGGTGAAACGGCTTCAGGAGATGGGCCTGAAAACTATTGGTCACAAAGAATTTTTCAAGCTCAAAGATTGTAAAGTATTGATTCGTGCCCATGGTGAACCGCCTTCGACTTACGAATATGCCCGGCAAAATAACATAACACTGATTGATGCAACGTGCCCGGTCGTTTTAAAACTTCAGCAACGGGTGAAAAATGCTGCCGAAACAACAAAAAAAGAAAATGGTCAGGTAGTGATTTTTGGTCATCTGGGACATGCCGAAGTGACCGGATTAGCTGGCCAAACAAATGAGTCAGCTCTGATAATTGAGCATCCGGACGACTACAAAATGATTGATCCTTCGCGACCGGTAGTTATTTTTTCACAGACAACCAAATCGGTCGACGACTACAAAAAGCTGACAGAAAACATTCGTAATCAGTCGCAAACGGATCAGGTAGAAGCTCACGATACGATATGCCGCCAGGTTTCGAACCGCGTTCCTCATCTCAAAAAATTTGCAGGCCGGTTTCAGCTTGTTATCTTTGTTGGAGGCCGACAGAGTTCGAATGCAAAAGTACTATTTGATGTATGCAAAAGACACAACGATCGTAGCTATTTTGTATCAGTGCCTGAAGATGTTCAGGCTGATTGGTTTTTAGGCATCCAAACAGTAGGTATTTGTGGAGCAACATCCACACCGCAATGGATCATGGAAAAAGTAGCAGAAAAAATCAAGCAGCTTTAAGCCTTCATTAATCTTATATATGCATCTAACCGACAGAGGCTTTTTCCGAAATACTTTGACTTACTTTAAATTGAATTTATTCATCCGTAAAAAGACATGACAATGACAATAAATGATATAAATACTGAACATTCTCTGAAAAGAAAGAAATTACAGAAAATAGGTGTTTTTACTTCTGGCGGTGATGCGCCAGGGATGAATGCAGCCATTCGTGCGGTAACCCGTGCCGCTATTGCCAATAAATTAAAAGTTGTTGGCATTCGCCGTGGTTATCAGGGAATGATCGAAGGTGATTTTATTCAACTTAGGTCAAATGATGTAAGTGGAATCCTGCAATTGGGTGGTACCATGTTGAAAACTGCCCGCAGCGCCGAATTCAGAACTCCTGAAGGTCGCGAAAAAGCTTATCAGCAATTGAAAAAAGCCGAGATCGATGCTGTGGTTGTCATTGGTGGTGACGGTTCTTTTACCGGGGCTTTGGTGATGTCGCAGGAATACGATTTCCCATTCATTGGCATACCCGGAACCATTGATAATGATATTTATGGAACGGATTATACCATTGGTTACGATACTGCATTGAACACCGTGGTAGAAGCTGTGGATAAAATAAAGGATACAGCCCGGTCGCATGGACGGATTTTCTTTGTTGAAGTGATGGGGCGTGAAGCCGGTTTGCTGGCTTTAAACAGCGGCATCGCCTGTGGGGCTGAGGTTATTTTAATTCCGGAAGCAAAAGGCGATTACAACCAGTTGAAAAAATTTCTGGATAAAGGATATAAAAACAAGGAAACCAGCGGAATCATTATGGTTGCCGAAGGCGATGAAGCGGGTGGTGCTATTAAAATTGCCGATGAAGTCCGCAAAGAGCATCCCGATTTGGATGTTCGCGTTTCTATATTGGGGCATATCCAGCGAGGTGGAAGTCCAACTGCCAAAGACCGGGTGAATGCAACCAAAATGGGTGTTGCCGCAGTTGATGCGCTGCTCGACGACCAAAAAAGCATCATGATTGGTCTCGACAACGAGAAAATTGTCCATGTGCCTTTTAATAAAGCAGTCAAATTAAACCATAGTATTGATACTAATTTGCTTGACATTCAGAAGTTACTCAATATTTAAGTGCCTAAATTTCAGAGTTCGGAGTGCCTAAAGTTGATGGTAGGCGAACATTAACTTTAGGCACTCCGAACTTTAGGCACTCCGAACTTTTTTCGGTATTTTGCGGTTATGATTGAAGACCTACTTTTTGCAGATGTTATATTGCCTTTACCGCTCGATTACCACTTTACCTATCGGGTTCCTGCCGCTTTCCAGTTGAGAATTAAAACCGGAATACGTGTCATTGTGCAGTTTGGTAAACGTAAGTTTTTTTCTGCTTTGGTTTATAAACTTCATCAAAATCAGCCGGTTGGCGATTTCGAAATTAAAGACATCGATGCCATTCTCGACGAGGAACCCATCATCGGCGAAAAACAACTGATCTTTTGGGAATGGGTTGCCAATTATTATTGCTGCACGCTTGGCGAAGTGTATAAAGCAGCTTTACCTTCAGGTCTGAAATTGGAAAGCCAGACCAAAATCAGTCTGAATCCTGAAACGAATCTGCCGGAAAATTTCAGCGAAAAGGAAAATCTGGTTTTTTTGTTGCTCGAAAGCCGGAAGACGGCCACCATTCAGGAACTTAATCAATTTTTAGGTCAGCAATCGTCGCTTCCGGTTCTGAAATTGTTGCTCGAAAAAAATGCAGTGATCGTGGAAGAACAATTGCGCGAAAGCTACAAACCACGAGTGGTATCCTTTGTGAAACTTAATCCGGAACTCGATTCAGAAGAAAAGTTGAATGCAACGCTTGATTCGCTCAAAAAAGCCAGAAAACAAGAACAACTCCTGAAAATTTTTCTGGATGAAACACTATTTGGAGATGCACGATTGACTGAAATCAGCAAAAAAGACCTGCTCGAAATAGCTGTTTCAACTGATACAGTATTGAAAAGTCTGGAAGAAAAGCATATTCTGGAATTATTTTCAAAAGAAATTGGGCGAATTGATCGCGTGCAAAATGCTGAATTATTAATCAAAGAATTATCAGAACCTCAGCAAAAAGCTTACGATGAAATACTTACTCAGTTTGAAACACAACAAACTGTTTTGCTGAATGGAGTGACTTCGAGCGGAAAAACCGAAATATACATCCGACTGATCGAAGAGCAAATGAAACTTGGGAAGCAGGTTTTATACCTTGTTCCTGAAATCGGTCTGACCACCCAGATTATCGCAAGGCTGAAAACGGCATTTGGCGATCTGTGTGGAATTTATCATTCCAAATTTAACGATGCTGAACGGGTTGAAATCTGGTTCAATGTACTGAACGAAAAATCAGGCCACACTGGGCAGCAATATAAAGTGATTCTGGGGGCCCGGTCAGCTATTTTCCTTCCGTTTAAAAATTTGGGGCTGATCATAGTTGACGAAGAACATGAGAATTCGTACAAGCAATTCGATCCGGCGCCCCGCTACAATGCACGTGATATGGCCATTCTGATGGGAAACATACACGGTGCAAAGGTACTGTTAGGTTCGGCCACTCCATCGTACGAAACCTATTTCAATGCACGAAGCAATAAATATGGACTGGTCAACCTGACAGCGCGTTTCCAGGGAATCGAAATGCCTGAACTGATTCCGGCCAATACCCAGGAAGCATACAAGCGAAAACTTATGCGCTCAGTTTTTACTCCTGAACTTTATGACGAAATCGCTTCGGCGCTTGCCAATAACGAACAGGTAATCCTTTTCCAGAACCGACGTGGTTTTGCCCCTTACGTTCAGTGTGGCAAATGCGGTTGGATCCCGAAGTGCAAATATTGCGATGTGAGCAAAACCTACCATAAAAATCAGTCAAGTTTAATCTGCCATTATTGTGGAAATACCACTTCGCTGGTGACCAAATGCGAGGAATGTGGTTCGGATGAAATCAAAACACGTGGTTTTGGTACCGAAAAAATTGAAGATGAAATCAAACTTCTTTTTCCGGATGCACGGGTTGCCAGGATGGATTTGGATACTACCCGGGCCAAAAGAGCCTACGAACAACTGATCTGGCAATTCGAAGCCCGAAAAATCGATATTTTGGTCGGGACTCAAATGGTTACCAAAGGGTTAGATTTTGATCATGTCAGAGTAGTTGGGGTTTTGAATGCGGATAATCTGTTGAATTATCCCGATTTCAGGTCTTATGAACGAAGCTTTCAACTGATTATGCAGGTAAGTGGCCGGGCCGGTCGAAAAAATAACCGTGGAAAGGTAGTTGTTCAAACAACACAGCCCAATCATCCGGTAATTCAGGATTTAATAGCGAATGAATATTACCGTTTATTCAGCAGGCAGATGGCTGAGCGAAAAATGTTCAGGTATCCGCCGTACTATCGACTTATCAAAATTGTGGTGAAACATCAAAACAAAGAAAGGCTCGATTTGGCGGCACAACATCTGGCTACGGCATTTAAAACCCATTTTAACCGGAATGTACTTGGACCGGAATATCCTGTGGTCGGATGGATTCAGATGTGGTTTCAGAAAGAAATACTCATCAAACTGCCGCGTGACGGGAAGATTCAGGAAGCCAAACAGAAAATCATGGAAATCATCAACCACGCCAAATCGCAACCAAATAACAGTCAACTAATAGTTTATGCTGATGTGGACCCGATGTAGTTACTTCTTAACTTCAGGAAAAAGGAAAAAGTCAATAGGAAAAAATTAAAAGCGATTTTCTCAATGATGCTTAAGAACAGGAAAAGGTCAATAATCATTTGGAAAAAGTTTAAGAGGATTTTTCGAATGACTGATGACTATTTTCTATTGATAATCAATTAGATATCATTTTTTGTCCAGATATATTTGGATAGGATTGCTATTCAATAAACAGGATAAACCTTGCTATTTCAACGGAATATGTTCCGGGCGTGTATGTTTCCAGCGTTTGTGCGACCACAACCAGTATTCAGGTTTTTTACGGATAATGTCTTCCAGAAATTTAACATGAGCCTTTGTTACTTCATATTCCCGGGTCGTCGAAGCATCATCGAATAGTTTGGTAAATTCCACTTCGTAATAACCTCTTCGAACCTTTTGAATGTCCATGAAAACAACAGCTTGCTTAAACCGTGAGGCTAATTTTTCAGGACCGGCAAAAACCGCTGTTTCCTGGTTCAGAAACATCATCCAGTAATCCGTATCTTTTAAAGCTGTTTGGTCGGTCAGGTAATAGGTAGCCGATAATTGTCCGGTCTTCTCGAGTTCGAGCATGGAACGTAACGAAATGCGGGCAGCCATCAAATACATTCCGAATCTGGACCTTGTTTTCTTCATGTATTTGTCAAATATTGGATCTTCAATGGGGCGATAAATGACATTTACCTGATGTTTGATGATTTTGGGCAGAGCCATCGTCCACTCCCAGTTTCCGTAATGGCCCGAAAGCAATGCGACGCTTTTCCCCTGATCGAATAATTTATCCAGAACCTCCGGATTTTTATATATTAAGCGCTTTCCGAGGGTTTGTTCCGAAGCCTGAAATCCCTTAATGGTTTCGAAAACGAGATCAGAAAGATGGTGATAAAATGCCTTCGAGATTTGTCGGATTTCTTTGTCGGATTTTTCAGGAAACGACTTTTTGAGGTTTTGAAGTACCGTTTTTTTTCGGTAACCGATTACATAATATCCAAATAAATAAAATACATCAGCCAAAAGATACATCAGCCAAAAGGGAATAAGTCCGAAAACCTTTAAAAAGAATATCCCGGTTTTTCTAACTAAGTTAGTCATTTTGTAATTCTATCCTTTTAACAGTCAGCATTTTCCTTTGTATAATTCAATGTTGGCCGGACGTTTGTGTTTCCATCTCCGGTGCGACCAAAGCCAGTATTCGGGTTCGGCTTTGATTATTTCTTCGAGCCTTCGAACATAAGCCATCATAATTTCTTCAGGTTCTACTTCCGACGGATTTTCAATTAATTTATAATGGAAAACCTCATACCGTCCACGTCCGGTTTTCCGGGTGTGGTGCAGAACTACCGGCTGATTGGTTTTGATGGCTATTTTCATCGGTCCGGTAAAGAATGGTGTTTCCTGGTTCAGGAAAATGGTCCAGAATTGCGAATTGGCTGGTGGAGTTTGGTCGGCTCCAAGTACCAGTACGCCAGGTCGTTCAGCTTTGTTAAACTCAAGAGCAGTTCGCGCCGAATGGTTGACCACGATGGATTTTGCACCAAATCGCTCGCGTGAAGAAAGTATGAATTTCTCCAGTTCTTTGTTTTTTCTTACCGGATTATAGACAACCACATACTGCGATTTCATAAATTTCTGAATGTATCCGCTCCATTCCCAGTTGTTATGGTGCATTCCCAGCATGATAACACTTTTCCCCTGATTATAGTATTCTTCGAACAAATCAAGGTTGTGGATTTTAAACCGGTCATCCAGTTCTTTTTCGGTCATCTTATTGAATTTGATGGTTTCCAAACCAAAATCGCTCAAATGATGATAATATTTTTTTGTGATTCTTCTGATTTCTTCAGGGCTTTTCTCCGGAAACGACCGGATTAGATTTTCATGAACTGTCGTTCTTCTATATTTAACAACATAAAAAAGAATAACATAAAAAATGTCGGCTAAACCATAGAGAGCCCAAAACGGAAGCCTTGCCGTTAACTTACATAATCCGACAATAAAACGATCAGACAAAGAATTCATAGTGCAAAATTAGAAGCTTCAAAATTAGAAAAATCAGTCTTTCTGTTGAGTTTTTTATCAATAAATCAGCCCTAAAATATAGGACGCGCAATGACGACTCCGTTGTTTTTTGATTGAGGCTTTAAATAGTCGGACAATGGTTCGGCAGAAACCAACACTTTTCCAGCCTTTTGCGAAGCATTGAGCAAATAAAACTCCTTGTTTTTCAGGATAACGATTGCGACATGGTTAACGTCTAATCCGTCAACACTGCTTGTAAGGCCAATAATATCGCCATGTTCTAAATTCTTGTATAAATTCGGAAGGTCGTTTTTCGGAAAATACAGAAATCCGGTTTGTGTAAGAACTTTTTCCTGTTCGGCAACCACCTGAATCAATTCAGGATGCTCTTTCAATACCGGATAACTCGACGAATGAGTGCTCATGAAGTTGATGGGGGCAACAAAAAGTTCTCCATCTAAATTGGGCGTTTGGTCAATGAACCCTTTTTTCTGATTGTTGTTTACCCAGTCGCTGAAATAGTGGAGTCGCGAAGGGTACTGGTTTCGAAGGCCATCACGGTATCTGATTTGTTCAAGTTGGGCCGCAAACGATTCAAAATCAGTTTTTCCCATTTTTACAGTGAGGGCTAAAGCCAGGCAATTCTCAACAAAGGTAGTGCAATCGAGTTCCCTGAGATTGATGACGAGCTTCTCATCTGCGCCGTTTTCGAGCGTGGCCGCCGCGTAAGGAGTGTCCACAAAGGATAATCCGATTTCTGTGATAAGTTCCGAAATAGGTACATTCAATTTCGAAGAATACAAATTCAGTTTTTCTTCAGCAATACGTTTATCTTCAGGCTGAAAGAGCCAATCGCTTTTTGCGGACTGAGCATATAAAAAATTCAGGTTACATGAAAGTAAGATCAGAAATATACCAATTCGTGTCTTTTTCATATTCGGCATTTTAAATTCGAACTGATAAAGGTAAAATTCTATGTTGATTTTCGAAGGTTAAAATGGTATCTCTTGTTAAAATAACTAATGTCAATCTCTAACCCATTTCCGACATACCATTCAGTGCTTTGTTGGCTGTCAAAATTCCGATGACCAGAACTGGGAAAGAACTTGTTCTTCAACATGTGTTTGTTAATTTTTCATTACCTAAACGGTCATTTTTTCCACGGAAGCAACTCTGGTTCAGATTACAAGATGTGTTTTTTGTACCTGAAATAAACATATAAAACGAACGTATGTACCTGAATATTTGAGGATATGATGATGCCACTCTTCCGAAATTACTATCTTTGGACGGTAATTAACGGGGCTCTAATATTAATTAATCAGTATGCGAAAGTTAAAAAATCTTTTTCTTGCGGGTGCGATTCTGATTTCGTTGTTTGTTTCGGGTCAGGATCAAAAAGAGGGTGAGAAAGAAAAGGGTTATCAGTTTACTCCAATTAAAGAAATTCCTTGTACACCGGTTAAAGATCAAAACGTTTCCGGTACTTGCTGGTCGTTTTCAGGATTGGGTTTTCTGGAAGCCGAAATGCTGCGTTTAGGAAAACCAGCCGTCGACCTGTCTGAAATGTTTGTAGTTTATCATGCTTATTCCGACAAGGCAATTAAATATGTCCGGTTGCATGGAAGTCTTAATTTTGGAGCCGGTGGTGCTTTTCACGATGTTACCAACGTAATTAAACAATATGGAATTGTTCCTGAAGAAGTTTATAAAGGGCTGAACTACGGCGAAGAAAAGCATGTTCACACCGAACTTGACCATCTTCTGCTTGATGAAGTGAAAGCAGTGGTTGATAATCCAAGCAAAAAGCTCACTTCGGCCTGGCACGATGTAATTGATGGCACACTTGAAACTTACCTTGGAAAACTTCCGGAACAGTTTAATTATCAGGGAAAAGATTATACGCCGCAGAGTTTTGCCCAAGAGGTTGTTGGCTTGAATATGGATGATTACGTCGAGGTTTCGTCCTATACGCATCATCCTTTCTATACCAAATTTATGATTGAAATACCTGACAACTGGTCGTGGAATGAGGTGTACAATGTACCGTTGAACGAATTGGAGGAGATAATCGACAACGCAATTAATACCGGTTATACGGTTGCCTGGGCCGCCGATGTGAGCGAAAAAGGTTTTGTTACCTCGAAAAAAGGAATTGCCGTTATCCCGGTGGTAGATAAAACTTCTATGACTGAAACTGAAGTTGCCAAATGGGAAAGAATGTCAGAAAAAGATAAAAGTGAAGAGCTGTTTAAATTACTCAAGCCTGGGAAAGAGAAGGTAATTACGCAGGAATTGCGCCAGATTGATTTTGATAATTACCAGACTACCGACGACCACGGGATGCTGATTGTCGGTACAGCTAAAGATCAGGCTGGTACCCTTTATTATAAAGTGAAAAACTCGTGGGGCGACTACAACGATTACCATGGCTTTTTTTATGCCTCGAAAGCATATATCGAATATAAAACGATGTCGATTATGGTACATAAAGATGCCATCCCGAAAAATATCAGAAAGAAACTGAATTTGTAAACCTGAAAACTTCGTCACACGGCGAAGTTTTTTTATTTTAAATAGTCAGGTCAATTGCGGTGCTTTTGTATATTTGGCGGATGAAAAAAATAGCCTTGATTCTTTTTTGCTTATTTCCACTGTTTGTTTTTTCGCAGGAAGATTATTCCTGGTGGAACCAAATTCACGGATGGGAACCCGGAATGCCCGGCTGGCGCGATTGGCTTCACATTTCTCCCGGCTATCTCGGACCCAATGCCATGCCCGTTCCTGATGTTAAAAAGGGAATCGTTCCGTCCGGAACAAATCTGGAATTTGGCCTTGATCTTCATTCTCAGAAAGGAGACCCGACCCAGGATATTTTCGCTAAATATTACCGTTCGTTTGCTGATAATAAAATAGCCATCGAATTGTATGGCGTTGTAGCCGAACATTATAACATGTCAAATTTCATTCGCGACGAGCGGATGGCACGCGATTTCGATGGAAAAGGTTTTGCTATTGGTGATTTGTATTTTTCAACGCTCATTCAATTGATAAAAGACCGGAAATTTCCGAATACAATGCTTCGTTTAGTCGGAAGAACTGCATCGGGTGGCCCACTTGAGGCCGCACGCTATTCTGACAGTCCGGGCTATTTTTTCGACTTAAGCTTCTCGAAAGAATATCATAGTCCCAACGGGAAAATGACGTTTTTGCCATTTACGTCGTTTGGCTTCTATTCCTGGCAAACCAACGATGAATTAAATCTTCAGAACGATGCATACATGTATGGTTTGGGAGCTGATCTGAAATGGGCGAAGTGGTCAATATCCAACTCACTTTCAGGCTATTCGGGTTATAAAAATGAACGAGACAAGCCAATGGTTTATACCTTCGATTTGAACCATTCCTTAAAAAAACACATCCTTCGACTTCAATATCTTTATGGTTTACGCGATTGGAATTACCGGACAATTAAACTTTCGCTGATTCTGAATCTGAAAAATAAACTGGAAACGAAATCTCCGGAACACTAAGTCCGAATTTTCCATTTATACAATTTCCATTCAGAACCAAAGAAATACCTTCCTCCTGAGATTTTATTTTCAGGAGCTATGACCCTGGCCATAAGCGACTCAAAAGTCACTTGCCTTATTTTCGTGTGTCATCCTGAAACCGGTTCAGGATTGTTTCTGCCTGTCATTACGCTGACCTGATAATAAGTCTTCTGAAAATTAGTTAATACAAATATTTTTTTGTAAAATTTGTAAAATTTGAAGTTATACATAAAGAGTGTAACCTCGGCAACCACTTTACAACCAGTATGTCGCTGAAAAATTGAAGGAGTCGAAAAATCACAATTCTAAAATCATAAAAATAACAAGTGCGGTGTCAGCACTTAAATCACTGACGACAATAGAATGAAAAAAATTACCTTCATTTTCGTGGTCTTCTTGCTTTATGGTTTAACAATTTCGAGTGCCAGTAAAGCGCAAACTCCGGATTGGACACGGATGCTTCAACTGAACACGAACAGCTCACCTTCGGTTAATGCAGTTACTGCTGATGACAATAATATTTATTTGGCCTGTAAAATCAGTGGGCCAGTGACTTTCGATGGTGTAAATTACTCAAGCATCGGTTTAAACGATATGCTTTTAATTAAAATGAGTAACGACGGCATAACCCAATGGGTAAAACAGTTAAGTCCACAATCCGGTGGATCAATCAGTCCGAAT
>Ga0302296_1001432_pt1 | contig 17174 bp, 18 predicted proteins | sample III_Fen_N3_1_FD_194546 | JGI IMG/M metagenome (GOLD analysis project Ga0302296, IMG submission 194546) | Peat permafrost microbial communities from Stordalen Mire near Abisko, Sweden - III_Fen_N3_1 | ecosystem: Environmental > Terrestrial > Soil > Wetlands > Permafrost | place: Sweden: Abisko...
AAATCAAGTTGATAAACTGATGTTTAAATTCTATTTTAATGAAGAAATAAAACCTCGACTCATTAAATTAAGCAGTGTTTATGCACCTCTTTTAAACCTAACACTTGAATATGATGAAAAGGAAACACTTTCATTAAAAGAGATTGTTGCAGCAATAAAAGATTTATCTCAGTATTACGAATTCGATGTTGATGAGCTTGTTAAAATAACAGGATTACCAATAACTGCAATAAAAGAAGTTGTAAACCAAACAACACCACCAAACAACGATCAAAAAAAAAAGCCTAACGCAAGGGTAGTCGCCAGTGATTTAACTGCCCTTGCAATCGACAAAAACAGAATCACAGCAGCAACATGGGACAAAGCAACCGAAAACGCTGTAAAACAAATATATTCGGGCGACAAAACAGCATCAGACTTAGATAATGATATTGTTTTAAAAACCTATGCAGCACTATCAGAATCTTCCAAATTAGCTTGGGGCAAAGACTTCTATAATAACGACAACGCTCGTAGCATGCGAGATAATCTCATGAAGTTTTCGGGTGCAAAAACCTACGATATGCTCAGTAAAATCGAAAGCCTAAAGAGTCAAAAACTCTCTGAAGCTGACTATGTAACTGAGGCAAAGAAAATAACTGACAGACATAATGGTGAATACCTGAATGTCGAAAAACAATACACATCCGCTAGTTCTGCAGCTGCAAAAGACTGGGAGCAATTTCAAAAAGATAAAGACATCTATCAAAACTTAAAACTTCATACAATGGAAGACGAGCATGTTCGTGACGAACATGCTGCACTTGATGGAATGGTTAAACCAATATCTGAATGGACTATAGTTCCACCTCTCGGCCCTCGTTGTCGATGCTTTCTCGAACAAACAAAAGAGCCTAAAAGTGCTGTAATACCTGATATTAAAATAAGCGATCAGTATGCAAACAACCCGGGCGTTAGTGGAGTTGTTTTCAATGATAGACAAAGCTATTTTCAAAATATACCCAAAGGCTTACACAACATTATAACAAATAATACAAACACACTAAAGCAATATGCTCCTTACAATAAATATATCGAAACCAAAGAGGGCAAAAAAGTATATATCAATGATTTTCATGATACAATCGACTATGAACAAAACATTATTAATGCTAAAATAGTTGCCGATAGCTTACAGAAAGACATCTATATACGTCCACATATTGACACTTCAATAAGTTTAAAGAATCCCGAGTTCGGTATAGGTAAATCTTCAATATATGGTGATTTAAAAGTATATGATCCAATTGCAAAAGGAAAGCCAGTAACTACAACTTCATTCGTAAAAAACAGCTTTAAATCAGCAAATACACAGCAATGCGAATGGATTATTCTTAATGTAGATAAATCAGACAATGATGGTTTTGCCAATATTGCTCCAAAATTAAAAGGAGAGCTAAATGATACGTATCAATTAAATAAATTCATCAAAAACGTAGTTATAATTAAAAACGGCAAAGCTGGAGTATTAACACGGAAACAAATTAACAGTATAGATTTTATGGAAGCTTTTAATAACCTATTTAAATAAAAAAAGACAACAACCGAAGCTATTGTCTTTTTAAGCCAGGATTGAATGGTTTTAAAGCATCCGCTCCTATGGCAAATATACAATAAGAATTATGGCAAATGCAAATAAAATACCCGATTTCGCAAAAATGGCATCTGATTTAAAGAAAGATGCACAGCGATATGCTAGTTCTGAGTCTGTCAAATTCTTTAAAGAAAGCTTTATTAACGAAGGCTTTACCGACAGTTCATTTACACCATGGAAAAAGACGAATAACCCAATGATGGGTAAACGAACGCTTTATAAAAATGGCACTTTAATGCAATCAGTTCGCAAAAAAGAAGAAACACCACAACACATTGTCATTGAATCAGATTTACCATATTCTGAAATACATAATAACGGAGGTTTTATAATAGTAACAGCCAAAATGAAGAAGTTTTTTTGGGCTAAATACATTGAATTTGCAGGAATAAAAAAAGATGATACTGGTAAAACAAACTGGAACGATTGGACTAATATAAAAACAAATAAAAAAGGAGATAGAGCTTCTTTATCTTCAAAAAACAAAACAATAAGTTCTAAAGCTAAATTCTTTAAAGCAATGGCACTTAAACCAGTTGGTTCTAAAATAAAAATAGACAAAACTCAATTTATGGGTAATAGCAAAATAATGATGTCATCATTTGAAACATGGTGGATTGGAAATATAGATGTAGTGTTTAAACAGAATTTAAATAGCAAATAAAAATGGAAAACTGGAAAGATATTTACCTAGAATTAATCGATGTAATAAACGATAAAATGCCTGAGATAAAATGGATAGACATGTGGCACGAACAAGTATCGTATCTTACTTCAGAACTACCATTCCCAACACCAGCAATATTCTTATCATTCAATGTACTTGACATTACAGATGAATCACAACTAGTTCAAGACTGCGACATACAAATTGATTTTCGCTTATTCTATGAAACATTTTCAGACACATATGGAGGCTCTTACAATCAAGACTCAGCGTTGTCATTCTTAGAAGGAGTAACAAAAATACACACAACGTTTCACGGTACCGACGGTGAAAGTTATGGAACACTTAAACGAGTTGCAGTAAAAGAAGAGGAAAGTGGTGGAGCTGGTAACTTATATAGAGTATCATTTAGCACAATGATTAAAGACTCAAGTGCTCAAAAAGAATATAACAACACTTTAGTAAACGATATATCTATAAGTAATGAATCAATAGATAATATACCTTTAGATGTAAATACACATACTTTTATAATTGACTAACAAGTACCTTTTTGGATTTTGATTCAACGAGCGATGAATATAAATCATTATTCTTTTTATTATAGAAAATTAGAGAATAGATATAGTTTGTATTAAGAAAAAAGTATTGCTTTGACATAACATCTAATACATCATCCATACGCATCCTTTTAACGTCATACAGTTCATAAAACTTATGTACAATCGCTATATCTCTATTATGTAAGAGCTCCTTTTGTCGCATGAAACTAATTTTCTTCAAAAATATCACTTATCATAGTTCTATTCAAACTTTATACTAATATAAAATGATAGCAAAAATGATGGCAAAATTGATAACATTTCAATATTTTCGGGTTATTTAAATAGTACTTAAAAAGCAAAAGAGCGAATGATTGTTTTAATCAATTCGCTCTTTTGCTTTAATTAGCCGTACCTTATTATATATAAGGCTTAATAAACCTTTAATTTTATTTAAACAGTCATATAATAATTAAATGCCGATTAAGTCTTTATTCAAACTATTGTACGATTCAAAAGGACAATTTTTAAACTATTTTAAACCATTTATGTTTTATTATCAATCAATTAGACGATTTTTAAACCATTTATGTTTATACATCATTCTTAATACCCCTTATACAAATCGAATCCAAAAAGCTTAGCCGTACCTATTGCGATATCTGAATATCCTGAGAAGTCACAATAAATTTGAATAGCAAAATAGACAGCTCCGCACAATAGCATACTTCCATTATAATCTTTGGTATAATTAAAACAGATATTTGCCCATTCGGCACAACCGTCGGCAATGACAATTTTCTTAAATAATCCCCATACTATTTGACGAAGTCCATCGGTTATTTTATAATAATCGACGTTTCGTTTTTTCTCAAATTGTGGAAGTAAGTTCTTTGCTCGTTCTATTGGTCCTGCAACCAATTGTGGAAAGAATCCGACAAAAGCAGAAAACGCAATAAAATCGTTAGTTGGCTGTAGTTTCCTGTTATAGGCATCAATATTATAACTCAATGATTGAAAAGTATAAAAGCTGATTCCGACAGGTAAAATAATGTACAAAGAATCAACAGAAATAGGTTTTCCCAAAAATGAAAATGCAGTTATAAAACTACTTAGAAAGAAATTATAATACTTAAAAAAGAGAAGTAAGCCAAGATTAAAGCAAAGACTTGCAAATAGAAGCATTTTTCGATTCTGAGGTTTTTCTGTTTTCAAAAAACCACGTCCGACAAAATAATCAACAATTGTTGTAAGAACTAATAAAGAAAGAAATCGCCAATTCCACCAACCATAAAAGACATAACCCGCACCAATAAGAAGAATATTTTGATATCGAAAATGCAATTTTGACATTAACCAATATAATATAAAAACAATCGGCAAGAAAAGTGCAAAATCGATTGAATTAAAAATCATATTACATAGGTTAAAATCACAATATGCTTAAATGAATTACATTTTTACTCCAAATTTCTCGCCTAAAGATGAAAGATCATCAACAACGGCTTGTAGCAATGGTATTCCATTTTTCATGCGTTCGTCAGTCAATTCTCGTTCGATATCACCAGGAACCAATACTTTTTGATTTTCATCAACTGGCTTTGCATTTCGGAATGTTTCCACCCAATTATCCATGTGACGTTTAAAATCATCGGCTGGACGAAATGCATCGATTCGCATAGCACCAACAAAATGTCCAATTCCCTTCCCTACCTGATGTTCAGATACCGGCATAAATGCTAAAAATGGTGGAACCCAAGGCCCATAATTAGCACCAGAAAGTACAGCTGTTAAAATATCAACAACCGAACCTAAACAATAGCCTTTATGACTACTATGAATTCTATCGGAACCTAATGGAAGAAGTGAACCTCCACTCTTCAATCCAAAAGCATCGGTTATTGTATTTCCATCTTTATCTTGAATCCAACCTTGAGGAGCATCAAGTTTTTTACGTTGTAAAATTTCTAATTTACCAACTGCTGCTGCTGTAGTTGAAAAATCGGCAATAAAAGGTGGTTGAACCAATCCTGGAAATGCTACTGCAATTGGGTTTGTTCCTAACATTCGCTCTTTCGAAAAGGTAGGAGCTGTTGTTGGAGTTGCATTTGTTAATGCAATTCCAATCATATCGTGTTCCAAGGCCATCATTGCATGATAACCAGCAATCCCAAAGTGATTTGAATTATTTACAGCAACCCAACCTGTACCAACATTACGAGCTTTTTCAATAGCAATTTTCATTGCTTTAGGTGCAACAACTAATCCAAGTCCCCTATCACCATCAACAGTAGCTGTCGAAGGTGTTTCATGCTCAATACGAACGTTTGGTTTTGGATTCATTCTATCGGCTTCCCACAAACGCACATAACCACTGAGGCGAGCAACACCATGCGAATCTACTCCACGTAAATCAGCACTCAATAAAACATCAGCACCCGTTTGTGCATCTTCCTCAGTGTGCCCCATTGCTAACAACACATTTTTAGTAAATGTATGAAGCGTATTGTAATTTATTATTTGTTCCATTTATTTAAACAACAATTTATAAAAATCTTTTCTTTATAAAAACGATGAGACGTTGCCTGCAACGTCTGTACAAATGCATTTTCCTTAAATTGAAATTATTTCCCTTTTCCAAAAGCTTCAATCATCTCAGGTTCATCTTCAATAATTGTTCCAAGGACAACAATATCAGCACCAGCAGCAAAAGCATTTTTCATATCGTCAACAGTTCTAATACCGCCGCCAACCATTAGAGGTATAGAAACATTTTTACGTATAGCTTCAATCATAGAAACACCAAGTATTGACTGTGCACCACTTCCACCTTCGAGATATAACATTTTCAGACCTAACATTTCACCAGCCAAAGCTGTTGCTACTGCTATATCAGGTTTGTTCGATGGTAATGGTTTTGTATTGCTCATATATTCTACCGATGTTTGTTTACCAGTATCAAAAAGCATATATCCCGTTGAAATAGTTTCTAATGATAATTGTTTTACAATGGGAGCTGAAACAACCTGTTGACCAATTAAAAAGTCGGGATTTCGACCAGAAATAAGTGACATAAATAAAATAGCATCGGCATTTCCGCAAACTTGAAAGCTATTACCAGGAAATAAAACAACTGGCAATGTACATGCTTTTTTAATTTCGTTAACGGTTCGTTCTGTTGAATGCCACAATATGCTACCTCCAACAAGGATTAAGTCAAAACCATGAATTTCAGCGTTTTTACAAACGGTTGTCAATACATCTCCTTGTGTTTTATCGGGATCGATTAATAATGCTAGTTTGTTTCCTTTTGAAGAAATAATATCGTTATAAATACTCATAATAGTTATTCTGTAACCCAAACCAGCAAGCTGTTTTGAATAAGTTTATAATGCATTGTATATGAAACTTTTTGTTCCTTTGTTATCGTTCCGGTAAATGTACCACCTTCGGCACAAAAATCAAAGTTATTGACATGTAAATGCTCATTAAAATCGATAGCACCTTTTGCGTATATTTTAAATAATGCTTCTTTGGCACTCCAAATTAATGTAAGATTTTCGAGTTCGTTATTTTTGAATTGAGAAAACTCATCCTCATTTACAAATTTGTGTTTAATTTTCAAGATTCGCGAAGCAATGGTTTCACAATCAAGCCCAACTGCTTTAGCCGATTTACTAATTACTATTGCCACAACTTCTTTGCAATGGGAAACCGAAATTGACATTTCGCCATTATTAATTTCTGGCTTACCGTTTTCATGATAGGTAATTCGATAATTTCCAGGCAATACATTCTGTAATAACCAACGAGTAGTTAGCCATTCGCTACGACGACGATTTGCTGTCATTCCTTGAAGTCGCACCTTTTCAGTTTCATTAAGAAAAACATTTTCTAGTAGATACAATTCATCCTCAATTGGTTTGCACCAAGCTAGAATAACATCATCGTTTGTTTCTATTGAAATATCAGGTTGTTGCATTACTTTATTTTTCTTGAAACCTCTATTGCTTTTTGGAATGTTTTATCTGATTTCAACCATAGTTCATAAAAAGCTTCATCGCCTAAAACATTGCGAACAATCATACTATTCAATCGTTCACTTAGGTCTTTTGATGAACGTTTCAAATCGTTTGGATTTGGTTTAACTCCTTTTGATTGTGCAAAAGCAAGAAATTGATTAACAACATTTTTTGCATTCAAATAATCATTGAGAGAAGCACTTGTTTTATATTTTGCAATGTCTTTTCTATTATTATCGGCCCAAGTAAATGCATAATCATAAATCAAACCACGATTATTAATTTCCGACATAAATCTCGAAGCTCCTGTTGTATCTAATGGAACAAAAATATCGGGCATAATACCACCACCACCATAAACAATTTTTCCTTTTGGTGTTTTAAATTTCAATGAATCGGGGAATTTAATACTATCTTGTTTCTCAAATTCGCCATGTTTGAAACGACGTTCAACTTCAGCATAATATTTTTCATGATCACCATCATATGGTTTTTGAATGCAACGTCCTGTTGGTGTATAATAGCGAGAAATAGTCAAACGCAAAGCCGAACCATCGGGAAACATTTGTTGATCCATAACCAAGCCTTTACCAAATGAACGACGGCCAACCAGCGTTCCACGATCATTATCTTGAATAGCTCCCGAAAGAATTTCACTTGCCGAAGCCGTTCCTTCATCAATAAGCATAACTAATCCGGTATTTTTGCAAATTCCATTATCATCAGCCACAAAATTTTCGCGTGGATACGCACGACCTTTTGTATAAAGAATCAACTTACCAGCTTCAAGAAACTCGTTAGCAATTAATGTTGATGCTTGTAAAACACCACCGCCATTACCTCGTAAGTCGATAATGAGCTTTTGCATTCCTTTTGCTTTAAGTTTCTTTACATTATCAACAAATTCTTCGTGAGTATTTGATGCAAATCGACTTATCTTAATATATCCAATTTGGTTATCAATCATAAACGATGCATCGATACTGAACAAAGGGATTTTGTCGCGAGTAATTTCAAAGTCAATAAAACCTTTAGTTCCTTTTCGAAGAATGCTAACTTTTACCTTAGTTCCACGAGGACCTTTGAGCTTATGAACAACATCGTTCGACGAAAGTTTTTTACCTGCAATTATCGTGTCGTTAACCTTAACAATTCTATCGCCAGCTCTTACATTTACCTTTTCAGATGGTCCTCCAGCAATAACTTGCATAACAACAACCGTATCTGTTTGCATATTAAACTGAACACCAATTCCTTCAAATTGTCCCGCCAAAGGATCATTCACTTCATTAAAATCGCTAGCAGGAATATAGGCTGAGTGCGGATCTAGTTTCGAAAGTAAAGCAGGCATTGCATCTTCTATCAATTTATCACGAGAAATGGTATCGACAAAGTTTTTAGAAATAAATTCTATTGCCATATCAAGTTTATTCCCTTTTCCGCCAAAACGCGAACCACGACCATCGCGATTCCAAACTAAACGACCAAGAAAAATCCCAATAACAATTGAGCTAACAATTATTATAGGGAGATATATTGTATATCGACTATTGTTATATTTCATAGGTTTTATTTAACTATTAATTAAATTTGGATGAATTAATTTAGGCGGTAGGCAACCACTAGGGTTGCCGCTACGAGATTTCTTTAAATGAAACATCAATATTGGCACGTTCCAACAATTTTACGCCATCATCTAAACGATACATTTCGCTATAAACAACACGTTTAATACCTGATTGAACAATTAATTTAGCACATTCGATACAAGGTGAAGCCGTAACATACAATGTAGCACCGTCACTACTATTCGACGATTTTGCCACTTTCAGAATTGCATTTGCTTCGGCATGCAGTACATATGGCTTTGTTTTACCATCATCATCTTCGCAAACATTTTCGAAACCCGATGGTGTTCCATTATAACCATCAGAAATTATCATTTTATCTTTCACTATCAAAGCTCCGACTTTTCGTCGTTCACAATATGAATTTTCCGACCAAATTTTAGCCATTCTTAAATAGCGAGTATCAAGTAGAGATTGCTTTTCAGAAGGTGTTTGAGTACAATTACAACAACTCATTAATATAAAACTAAACGTTAAAAACTACACATTAAAAATTGAATGTAATACAAAGGTATCATTTTTTTTATTGAAAGCCGATTTGTCAAATTAAATCACACAATTATGCGTATAAAAACCTAATAAAATTGGACATTCATTTACTTTGAATTAAACAAAATAATATATTTGCAAAAACATTCAACATATGCAAAACTTAAAATTAGAAGCAACTCTTTATACTCCTTATATCAATTTTGATTTCGATAATGGATCTTTTGAAATAAAAGGAAAATCAATTCCCGAAGATTCTCATAAATTTTACAATCCACTTATATCTTTAGTTGAAGAATATTCGAATAATCCTCTAAAAAAAACAATTGCCTCAATCCATTTAACGTATTTTAACACAAGTTCATCAAAGCAAATACTAGAAATTTTTAGAAACTTAGAAAAAGTTTATAAAGCAGGTAATGACCTTCTTATCAAATGGTATTTTGAATCGGATGATGAAGACACATATGAAGCTGGTGAAGACTATAAATCGTTTGTATCGATACCTTTTGAATTAGTAGAGATAAAAGCATAAAAAAAATCCTCAATTGGAGTTTTGAATAAACCACAATTGAGGATTTTTTATTTCCTATAAATTAAAATCTAATCCGTACTTTCGGTCAACTCACCCACAGCACTAATTTCGATAAACGATTTTACTTTTTTAGCGCCAAAGTTACCTGCAATCATAACCACTAAATCTTCTGGTTCAAGTCGTTTACGATCAATTAATGATTGTGATGCTTTTTGAATAAACATGTGACTACTTGGCTGATATTCGATATATTCAGCAAACACACCAAAAGAAAGAGACAATTGACGTATAATAGTTTTATTATAACAGAAAGCTAAAATAGGACGACGACCTCTAAATCCAGCCATATTTCTAATTGAACTTCCAGTAGTACTATCGGCAATAATTGCTTTTGCGTTTAAATTATTTGCAGCTTCAACAGCCATTTTTGTAATGTATGCCGAGCGTTCACTTGTTAAAACAACAGATGGAATATCTTGAATTTCTTGACGATTATTTTCAACTTCAGCAATAATTTTAGCCATAGTAATAACCGATTCTACCGGATAATCACCATAAGCACTTTCACCACTAAGCATAACAGCATCGGTTAAACTAAATATTGCATTTGCAACATCGGTAACCTCAGCTCTTGTAGGGCGAGGATTAGATATCATAGAATGTAACATTTGTGTTGCAATAATTACGGGTTTACGTTTTGCAATACATTTGTCAATAAGCATTTTTTGAACTAATGGAATTTTCTCAAAAGGTATTTCAATAGCTAAATCACCTCTAGCAACCATTACACCATATGCTACTTCAAGAATTTCATCAATATTATCAACACCTTCTTGATTTTCAATTTTAGCAATAATTTTTATCGAACTACCTTTTTTATCAAGCATTATTTGAATAGCCTCAACATCAGCTCGATTACGAACAAATGAGTGAGCAATAAAATCAATATCTTGTTCTATTGCAAAATTCACATAATCCTTATCCTTTTCACTTAATGACGGAAGCTTAAAACTTACACCAGGGACATTTATACTTTTTCGCCCCTCAATTTTTCCATCGTTTTTTACTTCACAAATTAAGGTATTATTAACTTTATCAATAACAAGTAATTCAACCGATCCATCATCAATTAGTATATGCGACAAAACAGGAACATCTTCAACAAACCCTTCGTAATTTACATATACACATTCTTGTGTACTTACCAAATTCGGTTTTCCTTGAATTGAAAGAATATCTCCAGTTTTTACAGGAAAAGATTTTTCAACAGCTGTTATTCTTATTTCAGGACCTTTTGTGTCAAGAAGAATACCAATACTATTTGAAACTATGCGAACAATATCAATTACCTTTTTTGTATCTTCAAATGTTTGATGTGCAGTATTTAAACGCACAACATTCATTCCTTCATCATACATTCTTTGAATAAAATCAACGGTACAATTCTTATCTGATATTGTGGCAACAATTTTTGTTTTTTTTAACATTTAATATATTATTGAAATTACTATACTATTTAATATAACATGTATCAACTTAAATACTATTTAATAAATAAAACAACATTATAAGTAGATACACATTTCAAAATGAAAGTTTTGTGAGTGAAGTTATTTTTTTATCAAAATCATAAACATCAAACTAGTTATTCTTAAATTAATTATCTTTAAGAAACGATAACTAGCATACAGCACACCCTCCAAAGCAACCGCAAAGATAGTATATTCATTTATGATTATACAATAGGCTTTACTAAAATTTAATGGATTTAATGGTTTTATCCTATTTAAAACAAAAAAATAAGCCAAATAATTTTGTATATTTTCAAGTTACATTAACTTTGAGAAATATTTGTACATTGAGGTATAATTAGTAATTAGTTTTAAATAAATGTTTGGGGTATGAAGTTTGTATTTTTAATATTAGGTATTATTTTAGTATTCTTTGGTAATCAGAGGAATACAGATTATAAGAAACTACATATGATTTCCGACATAAATGACCCTTTACCTAAAAAGAAATTTTTAAAAAGGCTTCGAAACATTGCTTACATTAGTTTAATGCTCGGAATTTTATTTATTGGATTTGGTATATATAGCTTTATCAATTTTGATGCAATGTGGGAGTAATTCAAATTCTTTATAAAACAAAAAAAGCTAAGTTTATATAAAACTTAGCTTTTTTTGTTTATAACACATTAGTTTTTATGCCTTCCAAAGTCCATGTAAGTTGCAGAATTCACGAGCATAAACATCTTTTTCTTCAGTCAAAAATATTGCTTCTGGTTTATCACCAGGTTTTAATGTCTTGCGTAACACACCACTTGGAGTTACTAATTCAATAAATTCAATCAAATGAGCTGCTTCCATTGGATGTTCAATACTTCCAACAACGACTTTGTAACCGCCTGCAATAGCTGTAACAACTGGTATATGTTTTTCTTTAGAAGCATCAACGGTGTTTTCTTTCAATTCTTTCATAGAATCGCCACAACAAGCTAATGTTCCACCACCTGCATGTAATACTTCAACAACATTACCGCACTTTTCGCACTTGTAAACTTTATTTTTATCAATCATAATCGTATTTTTAAATGTTCTTTAACTTATTCTTCTAATGCGACAAAATCTTCTTTTCCTACTCCGCAAATTGGACATACCCAACCATCAGGAATACTTTCAAATGGAGTTCCTGGCTCAATACCACCATCAGGATCTCCAGTTGCAGGATCATAAATATAACCACAAGGTTCGCAAATATACTTTTTCATAATTTTAGGTTTTAATAATTTAATTTTATCGTTTAGTATGAATATAGATTATGTTCCTTACAAAGGATTATAATATTTTATTTAAATTTATGCAACAACACCAAAAGTTGGCAGAACAAAAACTCTTGTCGAAAGCTCTTTATCAAGCAAATACAAACCTGAACCATTATCTCCGATCATTTTTAATTGATCTAAAATATCTTGAACATTTTTCTCTTCTTCGACCTGTTCTGTCACAAACCAATGGAGAAAAGTACTCGTTGCATGATCTTTACAATCAAGTGAAATAGAATATAGATCATTTATCAAATTACTTACCTCTTGTTCATGCTTCTTAACTGCTTGAAATAATTCGAATAAATTAGACCAAGAATTTGGTGGTTCAGAAATAGTTGGCATAGAGATTTTACCTCCTCTATCTTTAACATAATCAAAAAATCGAAGTGCATGAGCTTGTTCTTCTTGAAACTGAACCCTAAGCCAATTTGAAGCACCTTTATAACCATTTATCTCTGCCCATGCAGACATAGATAAGTATAAATGCGATGAGTAAAATTCTTCTTTTACTTGACCTAACAAGGCCTTTTCCATTTTGATTTCCATATGTTTTTAAATTCTAGCTTTTTACTATTTTTCCTCTGTTATTTTTTACGTTTGTAAGTTACATAAAAAATCAATTATTAACAAATTATGTACACATATAAATTTTGAAAGAACATTTTAATGTGTACCTTTGAAAAAAGAGCTTTTTATGCGAAATTTCTTTCTATTATATTATGATGGTTTTAAAAACATGACAAAGGACGGAAAAAGACTTTGGTTCATTATAATTATTAAACTTTTCATAATGTTCTTCGTACTCAAATTATTCTTTTTTCCCAATTTCTTAAAAACAAATTTTAATACAGATAAAGAACGTAGCGATTTTATTTTAGAAACATTAACTCAAAAACACAAATAAAACATGGAGCATATTGACGTATCACTTGTCGATTGGTCGAGAGCACAGTTTGCCCTGACGGCAATTTATCACTGGTTCTTTGTACCATTAACCCTTGGTCTTTCTTTCTTAATAGCAATTTTCGAAACGATGTATGTTCGTTCAGGCGATGAAGAATGGCTAAAAATTACAAAATTTTGGATGAGACTCTTTGGTGTTAATTTTGCCATAGGAGTTGCAACAGGTATTATTTTGGAGTTCGAATTTGGAACTAACTGGTCGAATTATTCGTGGCTAGTAGGTGATATATTCGGTGCTCCGTTAGCTATAGAAGGGATTTTAGCATTCTTTTTAGAATCAACCTTTATTGCAGTTATGTTCTTTGGATGGAATAAGGTTAGTAAAAACTTTCACCTTACATCTTCGTGGTTAGTTGCAATTGGATCAAACCTTTCTGCTCTTTGGATTTTAGTTGCTAATGGATGGATGCAAAACCCAGTAGGAATGCATTTTAATCCTGACACAGCAAGAAATGAAATGCTAAGTTTCTGGGCAGTACTTTTCAATCCAATGGCAGTTCATAAATTCCTACATACAGTTACGAGTAGTTATGTTGTGGCTTCTTTGTTTGTTATTGGAGTTTCGGCATGGTATTTATTAAAAAAGAGAGAAATATCTGTAGCGAAAAAAAGCATTTTAGTTGCTGCAACATTTGGATTAGCGTCTGCATTATTTACAGGTTTAACTGGTGATAGTTCAGCAAAAACGATTGCAAAAAGCCAACCAATGAAACTTGCAGCCATAGAAGGATTGTATAACGGAACTCATGGTGCAGGATTAGTAGTTGTAGGTATGGTTAATCCGTCTAAAGAAATTGACAATAATGAAAATCCGTATCTATTTCAAATTCCAATCCCCAATATGCTTTCAATTATGGCAAAAGGAAAACCTGATGCTTTTGTTCCAGGAATTTCTGATTTAATTTATGGCAATAATTCTGAAGGTATAATTGGAGTTGAAAGTAGAATTGTAAACGGCAAAATTGCAGTTTCTGCCTTACGTGACTATAAAACAGCAAAAAAAGAGAACAACCCAGAAAAACAGCAAGAATCATTACAATTATTCAACAAATACAAATCGGATTTAGGTTATGGCTTTTTAGAAAATGCAAAAGAAGCAATACCTCCTATCGCATTAGTTTTTTATAGCTTCAGAGTTATGGTTGGATTGGGCTTTTATTTTATAGCATTATTTGCACTAATACTTTATCTATTATATAAGAATAAAATTGAGAATAAGAAATGGCTACTACATCTAATGTTATGGTCAATTCCTTTGGGATATCTTTCATCTCAATTAGGATGGTTGGTTGCTGAAGTCGGTAGACAACCATGGACTATTCAAGATGTATTGACAACAAACTTTTCTACATCACAAATCAGTAGTGGCATGGTGCAAACAACATTCTTTATGTTTTTTGCTTTATTTACACTATTACTTATAGCAGAAATACGAATATTAGTAAAACAAATCAAAAAAGGTCCAGAAGGAGGTTCAAATGTTTGAAAATTTATCAATTGAAGCGTTACAAGCCTATTGGTGGATAATCGTTTCGTTATTAGGTTCAATCCTCGTTTTCTTGATGTTTGTTCAAGGAGGTCAATCGTTATTACGAACTGTTGCAAAAACTGAAGATGAAAAAGTATTAGTTTTAAATACCATAGGCACAAAATGGGAATTCACTTTTACAACATTAGTAACTTTTGGTGGAGCATTCTTTGCAGCATTCCCATTATTTTATTCTACAAGCTTTGGTGGTGCATATTGGGTATGGATATTACTGTTATTTAGTTTTATTGTACAAGCAGTTTCATATGAATTTCGTTCAAAACCTGGTAATTTTGTAGGATCTTCTGTTTACGAATGGTTCCTTATTGCAAATGGAGTAATAGCTCCACTTGTTGTAGGTGCAGCTGTAGGAACGTTTTTTACTGGTTCTCAATTTAGTGTAAACGACATGAATCTTTCACGATGGATGTGTGCAGGACATGGACTTGAAGCGTTGTTAAACACGACAAACGTTATGTTAGGAGCAACAATTCTACTTTTATCACGTCAACTTGGTGCTATGTATTTGATTAACTCATTAGATAATGAAGCAATCGTATATCGTGCAAAACGTCAAATTAGATACGAGGCAATTCCATTTTTAGTATTAGCTGTTTTATTTGTATTACAAATCGTTATTAGTAAAGGATTTTCAGTAGATGAGCACGGAGTTGTTTCGATGGTTCAATTTAAGTATTTAACAAATCTTATACAAATGCCTGTCGTTTTAATCCTTTTTCTAATCGGATTAGTTGGTATAATTTTAGGAATTTTTGTATCGGTATTTAAAAACAACCCAGTTGCATTTTGGATTACTGGTTTATCTAGCATCTCATTAGCAATGTCACTTTTTATGTTAGTTGGATTTAATGGCACAGCATATTATCCATCGACATTTAATATTCAACAATCTCTTACACTCCAAAATAGTTCATCAAGCCATTACACGCTTACGGCAATGAGTTATGTTTCACTTTTTGTCCCATTTGTTTTGGCATATATTATTTATGTTTGGAAAGAGATGAACAAGAAACAACTTACAACTGAAATGATGAAAGAAGAAGATCATAAATATTAACCTTCAAAAAAATACGATTATGACATATATTATTTCTATTCTTTGGTACGCATCTTGGCCAGTCTTAATTATGAGTGTACTAGCTGCAACAATCTATTTAACTAAAAAAATAAAATTATAAGTTAAATTCAACAAAAACATAAAAGTCTGTCTCAATTAGAGGCAGACTTTTATGTTTTATGGGATTTTACCCAATAAAATTACGTTAGTTCGGGGTGATTTTACACATAAAATTTCTATTGTATTTTTTAAAAACAAGCACTCACAATGTTTATAAAAATGATACCTTTGCAAAGTATTTGAAATTATAAAAATTAAGGCTTTGCATCAAACTAAGTTTATATTCGTTACAGGAGGCGTAGCCTCTTCATTAGGAAAAGGTATTATTTCTGCTTCTATAGGAAAACTATTGCAATCAAGAGGTTATTCGGTTACCATTCAAAAACTTGACCCATATTTGAATGTAGATCCAGGTACTATGAACCCTTACGAACATGGTGAATGTTACGTAACTCGTGATGGAGCTGAAACAGATTTAGATTTAGGCCACTATGAGCGTTTTTTAAATGTAGAAACATCGCAAGCAAATAACGTTACAACCGGTAGAATATATAAAACGGTTATTGAAAAAGAACGTAAAGGCGATTATTTGGGCAAAACAGTTCAAATTATTCCTCACATAACAGATGAAATTAAACGTCGCATAAAACTGGTTAGTACTAAAAATTCACTAGATTTTGTTATTACGGAAATAGGTGGTACTGTTGGTGATATTGAATCGTTACCATTTATTGAAGCAGCGCGTCAATTAAAATGGGAGCTTGAAGGACGTTGTTTATTTGTACATCTTACTTTGGTTCCATATTTGGCAGCATCGGGTGAGTTAAAAACAAAACCGACACAACATTCAGTAAAACAATTACTTGAAGATGGAGTTCAACCAGACATTCTTGTTTTAAGAACTGAGAAACAATTGAGTACTGAATTAAGGAAAAAAGTAGGTTTATTCTGTAATGTTCTTAATGACTGTGTCGTTCAATCGATAGACGTATCGACAATATACGAAGTTCCATTATTGATGCAAGAAGAAAAGCTTGACGTTACTATTCTAAAGAAATTTGGAATGGAAGTTGGAGCAAATCCAGACATGAACCAATGGCGTGAGTTTGTTAATAAAATCAAAAACCCAAAACAAAAGATAAAAATTGCCTTAGTTGGTAAATATGTTGAACTTAATGATTCTTATAAATCGATAGTTGAAT
>Ga0302296_1001433_pt1 | contig 17169 bp, 8 predicted proteins | sample III_Fen_N3_1_FD_194546 | JGI IMG/M metagenome (GOLD analysis project Ga0302296, IMG submission 194546) | Peat permafrost microbial communities from Stordalen Mire near Abisko, Sweden - III_Fen_N3_1 | ecosystem: Environmental > Terrestrial > Soil > Wetlands > Permafrost | place: Sweden: Abisko...
CAATAATATCAGGCCATTATGAGTAAAATACTTTATATTTTTGCCCTTGTACTTGTGATTTTATGGATTATTGGATTTTTTGCTTTCAGTTTGGGCGGATTAATTCATATCTTGTTGGTACTAGCTATTCTATCCGTATTATTCCAAATTATCAGAGGAAGACGATAGATTCGAAAACGATAAAAAAAGCACCTACACATTAATTTGTATAGGTGCCTTTTTGTATAAATTGCAAATATTTTATCTTCTTAAACTTCCTCGTGTGAAAAATTCATTGAAGAACAGGAATTGGTATTTTACGGAATTAGACCAATACGGCCAGTTGTGAACCCCCGGACGTTCGATATAGTCATGTGGATATTTAATTTCAAGCAATTTTTTGTGAAGATTGGAATTTACATCATAAAAGAAATCATTCACCCCACAGTCGATAATTAGTTTTAGCGAGCTGTCTTTTAGTAAATCCAGCATATTCACGATAGTGTTCTTTTCCCAATTCTCAGGTTTGTCTTTCAAAGTTCCAAGTCGTTTGGCTATATCCCAATTGTTTGGGAACGGGCGGATATCAACGCCACCACTCATGCTTCCACCTGCTCCGAATAAATCCTGATGGCGCAGCGAAAGGTAAAGACCTCCGTGACCACCCATGCTCAATCCGGTAATAGCACGTCCCGATTTGTCTTTTATAGTGGAATATGCAGCATCTACATTGCCAAGCAGTTCTTTTGTTACAAAGGTTTCGTATTTATAAGTACTGTCCACGGGACTGTCGTAATACCAGCTGGTAACACCTCCGTCGGGGCAAACAATGATTACTTTGTACAAATCGGATAATGCTTTTACTCCCGGAGCATTTATAACCCAATCTTTGTAATTGCCTCCGGCTCCGTGAAGCAAATATACAGAAGGATAGGATTTTGTCGATTGATAATCGTCTGGCACTATTACAATGTTTTTTATCGTTCTATGCATTGCCTTGCTTTCAACACGGATAGTGTCAACTCTGGCGGCAAAACTCAAGGTGGTGGCTAATAGCACTAAGCTTAGAATAAAATTTCTTTTTCTCATTTTGAATTTCATAATATTATTTGTTATTTAAAGATTGATTTCTATATTGGCTATTTTAGACCCTACTTAAGAGTTGTAATTTTTTTTTTAGTGCAAAGATATTTTAATTTACAATATATCAAAGTAACCGAATGCTTTTTTTAATTTATATAATAGCCGATTCAAATGAATTCATGTAATTCTTTCGTCCTTTATATTTTTCCCTAATTTTCGAATAATTTTTTTTGTCAATTTCTTTTTTGTTCTATTATAGTTTCCCTAAAATGATGCTTTCTATTTGTAAGTATTCGCACGAAAAACGCATTAAATTGAGTGTATTTTTAGTTTTAGGCTGTTTTTTTGATTGTATTTTGTCCAAAAACAGGTTGTTTATCTAATTTCGGTAGTTAAATTTGATGGTTCGTAAAAAATATTTTCAAGTTTTATTTTTTATTTTCATTTATTCACAATAATGATAATTCAATAGAAAATAAAGCTAATAATAATTGTAATTTACTCAATATAAGGTATATATTGTATTGTTAAGATGTTTTAAAATGTATATTTTCAACTATTTAAATAGGCACAAAAACACACTTAACTTCAATATGACACCATAAATCTGTATATTTTTTCTATTTATCATCAAAAACACTTGTTTTTTAATTATTATTACTTTATTTTTGTCAACTGATTGAATGAACTTCCTTTAAAGAAATGCAAATTAAAGAAGATTAATAAACAAAATGTTAAATTTATGAGAAAACTAACGTTTTTATTGGCTTGCCTTTTATGGGTTAGCGTGGGTTTGGTTAATGCTCAAACAAAATCTATTTCGGGAAAAGTACTTTCCGTAGATGATGGGCAACCTGTTATTGGTGCTACCGTAATGGTGAAGGGCACAACTGTTGGTGCTACAATTACGGGCACTTCAGGAGAATTTAAAATTAATTTGCAGGGCTCTGCAAAAACTCTTGTAATTTCTTATGTAGGAATGAGATCTACCGAAGTTGTTGCAAAGGATGGTATGGTTGTAAGATTAGAAAGTGATTCTAAGTTAATCGATGAAGTTGTGGTTGTTGCGTATGGAACTGCAAAAAAATCATCATTTACGGGATCTGCTTCTGTAATCAAGGCTGACAAAATAGCACAGAGATCTGTTTCGAACGTAACAAATGCTTTGGCAGGTCAGGTTGCAGGTGTTCAAACAACATCGAGTAGTGGTCAGCCTGGTACGTCTGCAACTGTAAGAATTCGTGGTATTGGTTCGATGAGTGCAAGTAATGCTCCACTTTATGTTGTTGATGGAGTTCCTTATGATGGATCAATTTCGGCAATTAATCCTCAGGATATTGAAAGCATGACAGTTCTTAAAGATGCAGCTGCTAACGCAATTTATGGCTCGCGTGGTGCTAATGGAGTTATTTTAATTACAACTAAGAGAGCAGATTCAAAAGATGCTGTTATAACTCTTGATGTTAAATTTGGATCTAACTCACGAGCAATTCCAAACTACAATGTAATGACAGATCCTGCAATGTATTATGAAACGTATTATAAATCATTATATAATTCCAGATTATTTAACGGTGAAAGTGCAGCATCTGCTTATGCTTATGCAGATGCTACCATTACTTCAAATGCAGGACTAGGTTACAAAGTTTACACAGTGCCTGCTGGTCAGAGATTTATTGGCACTAATTTCAAAATGAATCCTAATGCGACTTTGGGTTATTCAGATGGTCAGTATAATTATTCACCTGACAATTGGTATAATGAATTGTTTAATCAGGGAAATATGAGACAGGAATATAATGTTTCTGTTTCAGGGTCATCAGATAAGCTAAATTATTATATGTCTGTTGGTTACTTGGATGATTCAGGTATTATTTCTGGTTCTGGCTTTAGTAGATACACTGGTCTTGCAAAAGTGGATTATCAGGCTAAAAAATGGTTGAAAATTGGGACCAACATTGGTTATACAAACTATGATATTCAATCTCCTGGAGGTCAAACCTCTTGGGGTTCATCAGGAAACGTTTTCTATGTAAGCAATATGATTGCTCCTATATATCCAATGTATGTTAGAAATGCAGATGGAACTATAAAGGTCGATAATCGTGGTATCACTGTTTATGATTTCGGAGGTTCTTCAACTAATTTTACTCGTGCATTCATGCCATTGGCTAACCCAGCAATTACGTTAAAGCTGGATCAATCACACGCATATACAGACAATGTTAATGCAAAGTGGTATGCTATATTGACACCTTTCGAAGGTTTCCAATTGACAGCGAACATTGGTATGAGTCTTTATAATCAACGTGCAAATAGTTTAAACAACCAATTTTATGGTGGTAGCGTTGGAAGTAGTGGATATGTAGCAGTCTCAAGTGATCGTCAGATAGGTATTAATCAACAATATTTGGCGACTTACAAAAAAACTATAGCAAATGTTCATAATATTGATATTATGGCAGGTTATGAGTCTTATTCTTTGACGATGCAGACTCTTGGGGGTTCCAACAGTAAACTCTATGATCCATACATTGGCGAATTAGATAATGCTATTCAAACTCCACCGAGTGTATATTCAAATACTCAAAAATACTCAACTATTGGACTTTTATCTCGCCTTCAATATGATTATGATGGAAAATATTTCTTAAGTGGATCATTCAGACGCGATGCTTCTTCTCGTTTTAACCCGGACAAACGCTGGGGTAACTTTGGTAGTGCAGGAGCATCATGGCTTCTTACTAAGGAAAATTTTATGCACAATATTAACTGGATTAATATGCTGAAGCTGAAAGCAAGTTATGGTATGCAAGGGAATGATAACATTGGTAACTACTATGCTTATCTTGATCAATATACTGTAACTAACAGCAATGGTGACTTTGCAATTGCTTATGCTTATAAAGGCAATAAGGATATTACTTGGGAAACTTCGCATGCATTTAATACTGGGCTTGAGTTCGAGATTTTCAACAAAAAATTAAGTGGTAGTGTTGAGTATTTTAGCAGAAACACGTCTAACTTATTGTATAACCAACCGGTTCCGGTTTCATTAGGGTACAATTCTTTCCCTACGAATGTTGGGTCTATCGTAAATAACGGTTTTGAAGTTGACTTGAACGGCATTATCTTCAAGAATAGAAACATTGAATGGACTGCGAATGTTAATGCAACCAGTTACACAAATAAAATTACAGATTTAGCTCCATCTATTAAGGTGAATGGTCAAAAAGGATCAAACTTTATTTATAAGATTGGTGGATCTTTATATGAAACTTATATGAGAAAATATGCCGGAGTTGATCAAAACTCTGGAAAGGCTTTGTATTATGTTGACCCGGATAATGGTGACAATACAACAACTGATGATTACACAAAAGCTAAGCAATCCGATTTGGGTAGTACTTTGGCAAAAGTATACGGAGGTTTTGGTACTCAAGTAAATGCCTATGGCTTTGATTTCTCGTTACAATTTTCTTATCAACTAGGTGGTAAATTATACGATGGAACTTATGAAGCTTTAATGCATAACGGCGATACGAAAGGAACAAACTGGAGTAAAGATATCTTGAATGCATGGACTCCTGAAACTCATTCAACTACCATACCAAGATTGGATGCATTAGATGTTTCATATCATTATGAGTCTTCTCGTTTCCTGACAAGTTCTGATTATTTAAGTTTGAACAGTATTGTTTTAGGTTATACTCTACCTAAGAAGTTGACTGCGAAATTTGAAATTTCAAGCCTACGTGTATTTGTTTCAGGCGATAATTTAGGACTTTTGTCAGCTCGTCAAGGTTTGGATCCTCGCCAAGCATTTGGATTAGGAAGCTCTTCTACTTCGGGTAACTATCGTTATTCACCAATTCGTACTTTATCTGCAGGTGTATCTATAAAACTATAATAATACATTAAAAAATAACAATATGAAATTAGCTCATAAAATAATAATTTTGGCTTTTGGATGTGGCTTTATCTCGTCTTGTGCGGACTTAGATACGTTTCCAGAAGGAGGTTCATTAACCTCAAAACAAAAAACTGAAACAGCTCTAGCACTTCCTGGTAGAGTTTCTGCCGATGTTAACGGTATGTTTTCTATCATTGGTAAACAATACTGTGTTTTTGGTTCCACTACTTCTCGTGACGATGATGCCGGTTTTCCTACGGTTTGTCTTTCACAAGACTTGAATGGACCTGATATGGTTAGTGATAACAGTAATTACAACTGGTTCTCAGTTAGCAGCCAATATGCTGATAGAGTCGATACTTATGCAAACCCTTACGAACGTTGGGCTGTGTTTTATAATCAGTTAAAGTTAGCCAATGATGTTTTGGCAACAATTCCGGTTAATACTGACAACGCTTCATTGAAGGTTTATATGGCTCAGGCTAAAGCAGTGAGAGCTTTTGATTATTTATCATTAGTCCCTTATTTCCAGTTTAAATATAAAGGTAATGAAGATAAACCTTCAGTGCCAATTGTAACTGAGATTATGACTGGTGATCCATCAAGTAATCCACGTGCAGCATTGAAAGACGTATATAAGCTGATTATGGATGATTTGAATGCGGCTATTACAGGTTTAGCTGGTTATACTAGAGGTTCTAAGGCCGAGATTGATCAGAAAGTTGCTTATGGATTACGTGCGCGTGCTAACTTGTTTATGGAGAATTGGGCTGATGCTGCAGCTGATGCTGATAAAGCAATGGTGGGCTATACACCTTATTCAATAGCTCAAATTTCTAAACCCGGTTTTATAGATGCTAATGACCAAAACTGGATGTGGGCTATTATTATTACTCCTACTAATATGCCAGATGCCTACCCATCTTGGCCATCGGTATTGGGTTCATTCTCAGGAGATTCTTATACCGCAGGTGTGGCTTGTTATAAATCAATCAATGTTCTTCTGTTTAATAAAATTCCAGTGACTGACGTACGTAAAGGTTGGTGGGTAGATGATCAATTAAAATCTCCAAACCTAGCAACAGTAACTTGGACATGGCCAGGGGGAAGTGCTACAGGCAATGCTATTCCACCACTTTCGATTAGCGATGTTAAACTACCTTTCTTGCCATACACTAACGTTAAGTTTGGTCAATACGGCTTTATTGGAAATAACATTAATGCAGGTGATTGGTGTATTATGCGTGTTGAAGAAATGATACTTATCAAGGCTGAAGCAACTGCAATGGCTGGAAATTTACAAGCAGGTAAAGACATTCTTAAAAATTTCGTAACTACTTATAGAGATCCTGCTTATGTTGCTTCAACAGCTGCTAATGCAAAAGCATTTCAAGATGAAGTATGGTTGCAAAGAAGAATTGAATTATGGGGAGAAGGATTCTCAATGTCCGATATTATGCGTTTAGGTAAAAATATAGTACGTTACACAAGTGCAGTTCCTTCAAATTTCCCTGCCGATTTTAAATTTAATATAGCTGCAACAGATGGATATTTATTGTTGCGTATTCCTCAAAAGGAAACAAATAATAACTTAGGGATTCCACTTTCGGCAAATAATAATGCAGGTTCTCAACCCAAACCAAATGATGGTGCAGGCTTAACTGACGGTGTAATTAATTAATAAAGAAAGGATATTTATATGAAAACAATAAGAAAAGTAAATATACTGATAGCCTTATTAACAGTGCTGTTAGTTGTAGCTTGTAAAAATGAAGATATTGTAAGAGAACCCTCTCCTATAGTTCCAGCAGACAATCAAACAGTTTATTTTGCACCAAGTAATGTGACGAAATATGAATTAGACCCTGCTGCTGCAACAAGTGTAACTGTTAAGTTGATGAGAAAGGACTCTACAAGTGCCGCAGATGTGCCAATTAAAGTAATGAAAAATGATTCAAATATTTTTGTAATTCCTGCAACTGCCTCTTTCCAGGCTGGCAAAGGAAGTACAACAGTTAATGTGACATTTCCACAGTCTAAAATTGGTATCAATTATGCATTCGAGTTAGGAATTACCGGTGATAAATACTTAAACCCATACTCTACTACCGTACCTGTTGTACGAGTTTCAATCAACAGAGTACAATGGGATCTTGTTGGTACCGGTCAATTCTATGATGATTTTACATTCGCTAGTGTAGAATCAGTAAAAATATATTATTCTGCCTTAAAAAAACAATATAGAATTCCAAATCCATACACTGTTGCTATGTTAACAGAAGCGGGATGGGGTACTAAGATTGGTGGTCCTACTTCAGATTACGTGATTTTCCAAATTGCATCTGGAAAAGTTACTTGGACCAGTTGGTATATTGGACTGAATTATCAAGGTGTTGCTGGTCAACCTTATCAGGCATTTTTCCCGTCATATCTCGGAACTATACGTAATACTACAAGTTATAATGTAGATGATGCATTAAGTATTGTGGATCCTAGTAATAGCAAGTTGTTAAAATTATATCCAAGGTATTATATTCTAGCTATACCAGGAGGCTATAGTCCTAAATATCCAATATATATTTCTCTTCCAGGTGGTCCTGATTTGAACGCACTTTTGGGATTTTAATAAAAGTTTAAGAAAAAGAAGGCTGTTAATTATTTAACAGCCTTCTTTGCATCCATATGTTGTATTTTTTAAAATATCGACCTGTCATTTAGGTTATATTATTCAATTTAAGTATAATTTTATTATTTAAAATTATACTTAAATATTTTGGTTTTTAAATAAATAAATTGTTTCTTTGTAGGCTTAATCATTAACTTGTAATTAGTTGTTTATGAAAAAGTATCTTCTTCTATTTTTTTGCTTTTCTTCATTGTCATTACTAGCAGACAATAAAACGTTTAAGCATTTTACTCTGGATAATGGACTCACGGTTTATCTGTGGGAAGATAAAAATCAACCGGATGTTTCAGGGCGATTAGTGGTAAGAGCTGGTTCAATCGATGAACCTGAGGAATTCACCGGTTTGGCGCATTATCTGGAGCATTTGTTGTTTAAAGGCACTTCTAAGATAGGTTCTCTTAATTGGGAAAAGGAAAAGCCGCTTTACGAAGATATAATTAAACTGTATGATGATTTCTCAAATAGCACAGACCTGGTGTTGCGCGATTCATTGACAAGGAGAATTAATAGAAAGTCGCTAGAATCGGCTAAATATTCCATAACAAGTGATTTTTCGAACTTAATCGAAGGAATGGGCGGAGAAGGTCTTAATGCAGGTACAAGTTATGACCAAACTGTTTTCTATAATAACTTTCCAGCATTTCAACTCGAAAAGTGGCTGGATGTCAATTCCGAACGTCTGATTAACCCCGTATTCCGCAGTTTTCAAGCTGAATTGGAAAATGTTTTTGAGGAATATAATATGTATCAGGATTCCAGAGATACACATGTCACTAATTTCTTATTTGCTAATCTTTTTCCTCAAAACCCTTATGGACGTGATATTATAGGGAAACCTGAACATCTGAAAAATCCCAGATTAAGCAAACTAATTGAATTTTATAATAAATGGTATGTTCCTGAGAATATGGCATTAGTCCTTGTTGGTAATTTTGACTCTGAATCTGCAATTCCAATGATTAAAGCTAAATTTGGAAGGTTAGCCAGTCGTAAAGTTCCTGAACGAACCAACTATCCTTCAACAAACTTTGAAAATAATCCTAAGTTTACAGCTAAATTGTCTTATTATCCCGAGGTAGTATGGGGATACAAAGGTGTTATAAAAGGTGATAAAGACGAATTGCTGCTTGATATTTGTACCGATATTCTGTCAAACCCAATGAAAACGGGGCTGCTGGATAAGTTGTCGCTTAATGGTGATGTTACAGCCGCAGCAGCTCAGAATGATGCGCGACGAACAGAAGGACGTATAATTATTATGGCTGTACCATATTTGGATATTAATCGGGGACTGTATGAATCAGATAAGGTTACTGAAAAAACGATTATGACTGAAGTGAATAAGTTGAAAAATGGAGATATTGAAGACTGGTTAATCAAATCGGTAAAAGATAATTTGATTCGCCAGTACGACTTGGTAATGGAAACGCCTTCTGCTAAAACAGAGATATTATCGGAGCTATACTCATACAATCTTCCCGATTCTTATTTTTTAAGATTGAAGGATAGAATTAATGCAGTTACTAAAGAAGACATCCAGCGTGTTGCAAAACAATACTTCTCGGGCAATCATGTTACTGTTTCCATTGAAGAAGGTACACCCAAAAAGGATAAACTAAAAAAACCCGAAATTAAACCTATCGACCAACCAAAGGGGCAGAAAACCGACTATGCGCAAATGGTGCAGAAATTACCAATAGGGAAGATTAACGAAGAATATAATAATTTTGAAGATGTAAAATCATTGAAGCTATATGACGGTATTAATTTATTTTGTACTGAAAACAAACAAAATGATATTTTCACACTAACTATCAGATATGGAATCGGAACGAAGAAAATGCCTAAACTTCAGTACGCTACTTCATTGATGAATTCAGCAGGCATTTTGCCTTCGAGTGATGCCCAATCGGTTCGTCGTCAATTCAGCGAGCTAAATACCAAGTGTTCATATTCCGTGGATAGAAATTATTTTTACATAAATCTCATTGGGGATGAGAAAAATGTAGCAGAGGCATGTAAATTAATGACACGTCAGATTCTTATGCCAAAGTTAGATATGAAGCAACTTGATAGAGTAAAGGGCTCGGATTATCAACAACGAATGTCAATTGAAAAGAATGATATTGGTGTTCTTTCCGAAGCTTTGTTGAACTACGTAGTTTATAAAGATAGTTCTTCGTACATTGATAGGTTGAAACTTACAGACGTATTAGGTTTGAAAATTAGTGAATTGACGGGTGAGATTATTAGAGCAACGGACTATGAAGCCGAAATTCATTATGTTGGTAAAAAGAATATTGCGGAAGTAGCAGAGTTGCTTAAGTCTAACCTGCCTCTGAAAGAAGGTGTCAAATACGGTCAATCGCCTTATGTAATTCCTAGAATTACTTATACAAAACCGACTATTTATTTTTTACCTAATCCGGAAGCGCAACAAACAAAAATATACTTCTATATAAATGGAAGTGAATATAAACCGGAAAACAAGGTAATGTATGATGCATTTACCCAGTATTTTAGCGGTGGGTTCAATGGATTGGTAATGAATGAAATTCGTGAGAATAATTCGATGGCATATACTGCTTATGGTTATAACCTTATTCCTCCGATACCTAATAAAAAAGCTTATTTTCTTGGTTTTGTTGGTACTCAGGGAGATAAAGCGGCGGGTGCAATTGACTTGTATATGAAATTGCTTACTGATATGCCTTCCTATCCTGGCAGAATTGAGAATATCAAGACCTATTTGCGCCAGTCTGCTCTTACAAACAAACCGTCATTTAGGGATGAGAGTCAGATTTTCAATAAGTGGAAACTGCTAGGATATACTGAAGATCCGGCGAAGGTAAATATGCCAAAAATAGACCAACTAACATTTGATCAGATATTATCCTTTTATAACAAAGAAATTAAAGGTAAACCAATAACAATAATCATTACTGGTGATCCAAAAGTTGTTGATTTGAAGCAGATACAAGCCAATCAGGGTAAAGTGAATAAATTAAATCCTAGTAATTTGTTTAATATTGAGAATTAATCTCAAAAATGTTTACCCTTTTATATTCTTTTTTTGATGTACCCGTAATCCAAGTGTTTCAAATTGGGAGGTTGCTGCTAGAGCCTAAAAGGTTGGTTATTTGCAATAATTTTAAACGAGGATGATGAAGTCATAATCACTGCGAAAGAACAACTTAGTAAGAAGTTTTAAGTAAACTGAAATAAGGAGGCTGTCTCAAAATAAATTGAGTCAGCCTTTTTTTTGTGGGAAATAGAAAATATATGATTTTTTTTCACTGCCACTAAGGGTGAATTTAGGGATAAGACCCCCCACCAAATAACGGTTTCCGTTTGTTTGAAAAATTATTTTTAGAAAAAAGTACAAAACATAGCAAATGTTATAAATTCAGTTATTATATTTGTCTCGAATTTGTTCTTTTAAAAAAATAATACGCATAACTTATTAACTTTCATGCTGTAGCAATTTTCTACGGTATGAATCAGCGTCCGTTCATGTTGTAGAAAAATTCTACAGCATGAATAAGTGCGTATTTAGGGTATAGAAAATTTCTACGGCATGAATCAACGTCCGTTCATGGTATAGAAAATTTCTACGACATGGTTGAACGTTCATTGGAGCTATAGAAAATTTCTACAGGTTGGATGGGGGAAGATTGCGATTACAGAAATTTTTAGCAAAATGAAACCTTTAAAATGCTATTTACTAAAACTAAATAGAGTAATTATTTTCAAGTAATCATTTAAAAAAAAATTAGTATGTTAAATTTTTTATTTTCAATTTTGTACGTTGCTAAGCTGACTATTAACAACGCGTTCTCACTATTTAAATCGAGTATCGAATTGACCCGGGCTGTGGAACCGCAGCTAAGCCCGATATTGGTGGCTACTCTGAATCAACTGGAGACAGACAACGTTGCATTCGGGAAAGAAATAAGCTTCAGAGAAGCAAACTAACCGCCGGCCTGAAATTGTTGGACAAAGAACGGGATTCGTTGTTTTACGAAATCAGAAGAATTATTACATCGTACCTGAAAAGCACTGATGTGCCAAAAAAAGCTGCTGCCAATACATTGCAATTGTTTCTTGAACCGTATTGGGATGCCTTAGCCCTGCCGTGGGATACCGAATCGGATATTCTGGATGAAGTTTTTGGTCAATACCATGCACAAAGTGAGCTTAGCTCAGCTATCGTGATATTAGGAATTCAGGCCCAGTTTACGGCTTTCGAAGCTAAAAACACCGCTTTCAAAACGCTTTACAATAGCCGAAATGCTGAAAGTGCCTTACGCAGCAAGGTATCGGGTACAAAGCTGAAACCCGCAGCCGTGGCCAGTTACATTCAGTTCTGCACTGCGTTGGAACAGGCAGTAAACCTCACCCTATCGGAAGATCTAATCTTGCTATTCAACAAACTGGACGACCTGCGCAAAAAATCCCATTTGCTGGAAGGTGGAAGTAAAGATGCACCAGATGATGTTCCGGCGAAGTAGAATGATTAAAAATATATCAGGAGTGCGACTTCAAGTCGCGCTCCCAATAAAAGATCTATTTTCGGTGCTCTGCACCGAAAATAGAAGGAATAAATAGTCAGATAACATTAAAACCTGTAAGCAATGCAATTTAATACTGCTATCTTTTATGAAAAAAAAGCCCCGACGATTAATCGTCGGGGCTTTTCTGCTTTTATAAACTTATTTCAACTAATTATTTCTTAGTTTCTGCTAGTTTCTTGTCAGCCTTTTTGGCTTTGGCCATGCTTATCAATTTTCCCATTTCTACAGTAATTGGTGACGCAATAAATACCGACGAATAGGTTCCGATAAAGATACCAAACAACATGGCGAAGATAAATCCACGAATGGTTTCACCACCGAAGATAAACATGGCTAATAACGTTAGGATAACTGTAGCAGTAGTACTGAAGGTACGACCAAGCATTTCATTTACCGAAAGGTTGATAAGCGATATACGGTCACGTTTAGGGAACAACAATACGTTCTCACGGATACGGTCGTAGTTGATTACAGTATCATGCACCGAGTAACCAATTACCGTCAGGATTGCCGCTATAAAGGCCTGATCTATTTCCATAGAGAATGGCAGGAATCCATAACCTAACGAGAATAAACCGAGTGTAATGATAGCATCGTGAGCCAATGAAACAATTGCTCCTAAGGCGTAACCCCATTCTTTGAAACGAATGAAGATGTAAATACCAATACCAAAGATAGCCAGAATTACAGCCCAAATAGCTGAGCGTTTAATATCGTCGGCAACTGTTGGTCCTACTTTCTGAGAGCTCTTGATGTTATCTTTAATAAACTCATCTTTGGTGACTGAGGATTTAAGTAATGGTTTTAGGTTTTCGTAGATTTTGCCTTCAATCTCATAATCGATGGTTGGTGCATTGTCGTTGATCTTGTATTTAGTAGCAATACGAACCTGATTTTCGGATCCAATTGTGATTACCTGAGGTACGTCACCGTCAAAACCTTTTTCGAGCATACGACGAACATTATCGGAATTTACGGCTTTGTCAAATGCTACAACATAGTTACGTCCTCCTGAGAAGTCAATACCCAAACTAAAACCACGAGTGGCAAATGATACGCAGCTTATTAGAATCAAAGCAATTGAAATTCCGTACATCCACTTACGGATTCCCATGAAGTCAACCTTAGTGTCTTTAAACCAGTTTTCGGTAACACCGGTAATAAATTTAATTTCCTTAGAGCTTTCACGGCTAGAATAAACGTATAACATGTAACGGGTAAGGAACACTGCTGTAAAGAATGAAGTAGCAACTCCAATAATTTCAGTTACCGCAAAACCTTTAATTGGTCCTGTTCCGAAATAAGCTAAGATAAATCCGGTAATAACAGTTGTAACGTTTGAGTCAATAATTGCGGAAAGTGCATGCCCAATACCATCGTCAATTGCTTTACGCATGGTTTTGCCCTTGTTCATTTCCTCACGAATACGCTCATACATAAGAACGTTCGCATCTACTGCCATACCCAACGTGAGCACAATACCTGCAATACCTGGAAGTGTAAGAACCGCACCAAACGAAGCAAGTACACCAAACAAGAAGAATACGTTGATAAGTAATGCTACGTCAGCGATAAGTCCCGGAATAACACCGTAGTATAAAATCATGTAAAGGAGCACCAATACAAAGGCAATGATAAACGAAATTAAACCGTTATTGATAGCTTCCTGACCCAATGAAGGTCCAACAAAGCTTAATTGAACGATATGTGCTGGGGCTGGCATTTTACCTGATTTCAGCGTGTTTGCAAGGTCCTTTGCTTCTTCAACCGTAAAGTGTCCTGAAATTTGTGAGCTACCACCGGTAATTTCAGTGTTTACAGTTGGGAAAGAATAAATATAACCATCCAAAGCAATAGCAATTGATTTGCCAATATTATCCTTAGTCATGCGAGCCCAGGTCTTGGAACCTTCATTATTCATTGACATGCTTACGTTGGCTTCGCCAGAATTCTGACCGAAATCGTTGCGTGCATCGGTAATAACTTCACCACCAAGCGGAGCACGTCCATCACGATTGCTGATTTTGATAGCAATTAACTGGAAGATTTCACCTTTCTTATCGGTTGCTTTAACTGACCAACGCAAACCTAAATCACGAGGTAAAACCTCAAGAACTTGTTTGATCTTGAAAAGTTTATTGATCTGCGCAGTATCTTTACTGTGTGCATAACCTACAACCGGACCGCGTCCTGCTTGTCCACCCTGTGCATTCAATTGAAGAACTGCAAACAATGGATTTTCTTTTCTGAATTTATCAAGTTGTTGAGTAGAATCACTTGCGCTTGCTGTGCCTGCGTTCTTCTTTTGCAGTGCTGCTTTCAAGCTGTCAACACTGTTGAGCGTTTTTTCTTTTACAGCAGTTGCAGTTGGTTTAGCAGCTGTAGTGGTATTTGTTGTTGAATCTTTCTTAGTTACAATGCCGCCGTTTGATTGAAGTGTAACAAGTACTTTATTAGCATCAACAAGGTTGTTTATAATTTCGCCTAGATCATAAGTTTCCCAAAATTCGAGGTTGGCTGAACCTTGAAGCAACTTACGAACACGTTCCGGCTCTTTAATACCGGGAAGTTCAATCAAAATACGTCCATTACCCAGTTTTTGGATATTAGGTTGAACCACACCAAATCGGTCGATACGTTGACGTAATACGTTGAATGAGTTAGAAATAGCGCTTTCTGCTTCAGTTCTCAATACTTTAATTACATCTGCGTTAGAAGTAGTGAGCGAAATCTTATCTTTCAGTTCGAATGTGCTGAAAATGGTAGATAATTTTGCTTGTGGGTCAAGCTTGGTGTAAGATTCAACAAACAAATCGATATATGATTTTTGGCTGTTTGTTTTTTGCAATTCAGTGGCATTAGCTAATGCTTGGTTGAAATTCGGACTTGTGTTGAAATCTGCCAACGAACGAAGGATGTCCGCTTCGGATACTTCGAGCGTAACGTTCATACCACCCTTTAAGTCAAGACCAAGGTTAATCTCTTTTTCGCGACATTGTTTCAACGTGTAACCCAACCACACTTTTTCATTTGAAATTGAGTCTAAATAGTTATACTCTTTGGTTTTATCGCCGTGAGCTAATTCTTTAGCTTTATTGTTGTACGTGCTTGTAACAACACTAAAAGAGAGATAAAAAATACACACTAAAGCTAGTGATATTGCAAAAAGTCTTATAAGTCCTTTGTTTTGCATGGAAAATTTATTTAAAATAAGACATTAATTAGTTCGATTTTTTAAAGAACTGCAAATATAGCATTTTTTTCGATACAAACACAAAAATGTCGGTTTTGAACCCCGTATTCTTTAAAAAAGTATCAAAAAAACAGCTACTCAAGAAAGAAGTAGCTCCATGCGTTGAAACATACCAAATTTATTCAAAATTTAAATATGGTTTCAATCGTAGAATTGATTCTGGTGTAAATTCGGTAAGTACGTTCAGTTCGTCTATGCTTCTGAGCTTCCCTTTTTTTCGGCGGAGTTCATAAAGTGCTTTGGCTTGATAAAAATTGAAATACGGATGAGCCTTCAATCGTTCGGCAGTGGCAGAATTGACCTTGATTTTTTGAATTAAATCGGAGTTCACACGGCAAAATGGGCGTATTTTTTCAAGATTTTCGGGGCGCATTCCATAGATTTCGCTCAACTGATCCACAGAGGCAAAACCACCGGTTTGTTGGCGGAACCGAACAATTCCTTTGGCATATCCACGCCCAATTCCTTTTACCTGCATCAAGGTGGTTGTATCAGCTGAGTTTAGTTCAACGACAATATCCGTTTTTTTGGTAGTAACTTTCTCCAATTTAGTCACGACTCTCTCTTCAATTGAAATAAATGGCTCCAGTTCTTTCATTTTTTCAGGAAGAATTCCATACACTTTTCCAAAGTCGGCTGGGGTTTTAAACCAACCGCCCTTGTTTCTGTATCGTAGGATATTGGATGCAACAAAAGGTTTTAAACCTAATTTGACAAAGGTTGCCGAATCTGCTTTATTGGGGTCGAAAGGAAAGAGCTTGTATTTTTCTTCTTTTTTACCGACAGGGAATGTTTTGTATTTTTGCTCGTATTGCTGCTGGCGTTCGTTGTATTTCTGTTGCCATTCGGCCTGACGGATGCTATCGCGCGATTGAAGCGATTTTTTGAATCTGGCTGCTTCGATCAGAAATGCCGAACCATCTTTCTCTGTTGAGGGGAAGAAAACAGGGAGCAGGTAGTTTGCGGCAATAGCCAGTAAAATAAGGATGATTAATACGATGATTCCAACGCGCTGACCTTTGGAAAAATAGAAGAAATCTTTCCACATAAATTAGATTGACAAGGTTTTGAGCGGCAAACGGGACTCGAACCCGCGACCCTCAGCTTGGGAAGCTGATGCTCTACCAACTGAGCTACTGCCGCATTTTTTGGAATTGGTTTTACATTCCGATTGCAAATGTAATTGTTATTTTTTAAACAACAAATTTGTAATTGAAAAATTTTCAAATCTTGTCTATTTTGCAATTCCAACAAATCCCATAAACGCCATGGCTAAGAGTCCGGCAGCAATTAAAATAATTGGCAGACCTTCCATTCTTTTAGGAAGATTCAAGAGTTTGAGTTGCTCCTGAATGCCCGCAAAAATCAGCGAAACTAACCCGAAACCAAAAGCTGATGAAATGGCAAAGACTATAGATTCTGAGAGATTATAGTTTTTATTTATTGAAAGCAATGCAACGCCCAGAATAACACAGTTGGCTGTCAGGTGTGGGCGGTATATTTCATAGTTCATATACCACGATTTAGAAATGCTTTTGAAAGTAATTCCGGTCAGTTGCACTAATCCAACAATAAGAACAATGAAAGCAAGTGTTCGCAGATATTCGAGTCCGTACGGCTGCAAAACCAATGTTTGAATAAAATAGATCAACACAGAAGAAACAGTCATTATCAATGCCAC
>Ga0302296_1001437_pt1 | contig 17149 bp, 12 predicted proteins | sample III_Fen_N3_1_FD_194546 | JGI IMG/M metagenome (GOLD analysis project Ga0302296, IMG submission 194546) | Peat permafrost microbial communities from Stordalen Mire near Abisko, Sweden - III_Fen_N3_1 | ecosystem: Environmental > Terrestrial > Soil > Wetlands > Permafrost | place: Sweden: Abisko...
CAATCCATCGATGTCCTCAAAAGCTGGTGGCGGAGGAGGTGGTGGCGGCGGTATACCATCATCCCATTTTATCGAATCGCCTGCTACAATATTCCGAATGATGCGCAGATCGTGACCGGTTTCGAGGCGACGGACGGCCATGTTCAGTGCTTCATTCACCGACCGGTCGAATAGTTCGTTTCTAACTTTCACCGCGTTGTTAAACCAATAGAATTGAACTGCTACAATTCCGAGCAGCGAAATTCCCATTAGAAACACTAAGCCGATGATGATGCGCTTATTCACTTGTATCAATTTAAGTATTTGTATTGCCTTTTGGAACGCGTCCTGCTTCATTAGAACTCGTTTCATAACCCAAATATAGACAATAATTTAACCCTGTTTTCAACTTTAACTTTCCCTTAACACTTTTTTACAGAACCTTAACCGGTGTTGGTTCATAAACCATCTAATTTTGTGATCATATTTATGATTGAGAAGTAATTTACCTTTAAAATTAATCGAGATGAAAAGAGTATTAAGTAGGAGAAACAGGATGGTGTTCGGCATTGCTTTATTGGCGATGTTATTGAGTGCATCGTCGTTTACTTTTAGTCCTTCTGTAGACGCGAAATTGGCAGGTGATGGGCCTCAGAAAAAGGAGCAAAAAGTGAAGGTTATTGTGAAAAAGGACGGGAAGGAGACAAAAATCGATACGACGTTTAATCTTCCTGATGAAAGGATGATCAACTGGAAAGTTGATTCAATGTTGACTAATCTTGGTATTGAAAGAAATGATTCCGGAAGAATGAATGTTCTTATCCATCACCCGGGTAAGCATATGAAATATATGAGTCGCGGAAGAGCTAATTTGCCGGAAAATGAAGAATTCGATGTGATGATTCAGCAAAACGATTCCGGTATAACGAAGCACATTCGGAAAAATATTCGAATAGGCGAGAATGGTGATGCTATTTCGTTGAGCGATATGGAAGATAATGAGTTTCTTGCACCTCCTCCACCACCTCCACCACCACCAATGCCTCCATTTATGATGAACGGACAATCAATGGGAGATCAGTTCGAATTCGATACAAATGATGGATCGGTTATTTCTTATACGAAGAAAGACATTGGTAAAGGGCTTGAAAAGATTACGATTATCCGGAAGAAGAGATCTGATAACAAAAGGATGGAAGAGGTGAACGTAGAAACAGAAATCTCTGACGACTCCAAAAAATAGATTGCTTATATTCCGAATTGAGATATCGTAATATACCTTGAAGTTGTCTGACGAATGGATGGAATCATCTGCTCAGTGGTTGGAGGCATCTGACGACCGGTTATAGTCTTCTGACGAGTGGTTGTAGTGATCTGACCAACGGTTGTAATATTCTGACAAACGGTTGGAGTATACTGGCGAACGGTTATACATATCTGACAAGTGGTTATAGTCTTCTTACAATCGGTTGGAGTATTCTGACAAGTGGTTGTAATAGTCTGGCGGACGGTTATGGTCTATTGATGATTGGTTGGAGTATTCTGACGAGTGGTTGTAGTGATCTGACAAACGGTTGTAGTAGTTTGACGAGTGATTATAGTATTCTGACGAGTGGTTGGAGTCATCCGACAGGCAGTAATGGTCATCTGACGGGTAGAAGTAAACTTCGGACGAACAAAAACAACCGGTTTTAACTGTTAAAATGTATGCAATAAAAAAAGGGCGGAAATCATTCCGCCCTTTCTAATTTTATTCTGCAACAATTACGCTGGCATATCGGGTAATGTCCAAGGTGCGCGGTAAGTGTGTTTGATCAGTTCTGCAGCGAATTTAGGTGCGGGAACTGCATCAGTGTATACTTTGTCGAATGTTGGATGTCCATCATGAATACTGAATTTATCTTCAACAACGATCTTGATTTGTTCAGCATCGGTGATGTTGGTAAATTTCATATTTGGTCCGTCCCAGTTCAATTCTTTATTAAGTGTTGAAAGACGTACAGCCAAAACACCCATCACAACCATTTCGTTGAATGGTCCTGACAAACTGAAATCGGATGCAGTCATCACACGTGATTTAGGAGATTCCTTTGCTGCACGAACCCAATCCATTTCGTGTGAAAGGGTAACGCGACGACGGAATTTTGGAGCTTCAGGTTTTTCAACCTTGCCATCAGGACGTAAAATCCATGGATTAACACCATAACATCCGCAAACCAAAATACCTTTTGTACCATGGAAGAAGACGCAACCGCCCTGATCGTTTGGATTCTGACCTGCAGGCCACATAGCAGGAAGCATTGGTTTAATACCACCGTCGAACCAGAATACTTCAACCTGTGGAAGTTTGATTTTCATATTCTTTTTTGGTGTTCTGGCAGGGAATGTCAGTTTAACAGCCTGTGCTGTTGGAGCGCAATCCTGTAATAATAAAGTTGAGTTACCCTGAGCTTTGATTGGATAGCCTAATTCAAGACCAACAAATACGGGGTGAAGGATATGACAAGCCATATCGCCTAATGCACCTGTTCCGTATGCCCACCATCCGCGCCAGTTCCATGGGTGATAAAGTGGGTTGTAAGGAATGACCTTTGCAGGACCTGTAAATAAATCCCAATCCAATGTACTTGGAACAGCAGGTGTTTCTTTAGGTGTATTCAAACCTTGTGGCCAGATAGGACGGTCTGTAAAAGCTTCTACTTTGGTAACTTCGCCAATAGCGCCGTTAGCAAGCCATTCGCAGGTAAGGTTTACACCTTCAGCAGATGAACCCTGATTACCCATTTGAGTTGCAACATCGTATTTTGCAGCTAATTTGGTTAATAAACGAGACTCATAAACAGTGTGCGTAAGTGGTTTTTGGCAATAAACAGCTTTGCCCATTGTGATGGCATGAGAAGCAATAATCGCGTGGGTGTGGTCAGCAGTTGCAACCAAAACTCCGTCGATTGATTTTCCCAATTCATCGTACATTACTCTCCAGTCTTTGTACTTCTTAGCTTCTGGAAATTCTTTAAAGCAGTTGTCTGCATACTTCCAGTCAACATCGCATAAACCAACGATGTTTTCCGATTTAAGGTTCTTTAAATTTCCATGTCCCATACCGCCAATACCTACTGCGGCAATATTCAATTTATCGCTTGGTGCCCGGTGACCCAGACCTGCGATTGTGTTTGAGGGAAGAATGGTGATTGCAGCAGCTGCTGCCGCGCCCGTACCTAAAAACCCTCTTCTTGAAACTTTGTTGTTCTCTTTCATGGTAATGTATTAATCTTATAAAGTTTGATGGTTTGTAATTGACAGCTAAAGATATTGGTTCCGGATGATACTCGCAAATTTTAAACTCATTTTGTTATCTGTAAGTTGATCGATCAATCAGCGATAATTCAGTTGTATAATAAATTGGGTCATTGGTAATTGGAATGCCATATTTTTCCTGAACAATTGTTTTATTTTTTGTTACTGGATTTTATACAAATAAGTACCGTGTGTTTTTTTGCAATTTAACGCTTGTTAACAGAAATTTAATGCAGATTTAAGCTAAAAGATTAAATAATCTGGTTTTTAATTCAAAGTAATATAGTTAAAAAAACAAACCCTCTCCTGTTTGACAGAGGAGAGGGTTTGCTATATATGTAAAGTATGGATTAGAATTCTACTCCATTGCCTCCTTCGCTGCCTTGACCGGATTGTTCATTTCGCGATTCACTAACTTTGAAATTATTAAGCTTATAACTTAGTGTTAGTTGGACTACCCGTGGTTCGCGTTGATACTTGAATGCAGTGCGGAATCCTTCACCGTAAGTTGTACCTGCAAATTTCATCGAAGCAAAAATGTCCTGCATTTGTAAGGTTGCAGTAAGTTTGTTTTTAAAGAAATCTTGTTTTATTGCTGCATTGGCAAATAGCATGGGGTCGCGTGTTCCCTGGGCAGAAGCTGTTGCGCCACGGTAAATTCCGGTTAATTGTAACCGTGTGTTTTTGGCCAGTTTCATATCCAGGTTTATGCGGGAATCGAAATTGGTACTGCTCTGGTCGACACTTGCTCCATTAAGAGTGCCTTTGAGCCAATAGTTATAAAGCGTAGCGCTACCAATAATCCTGAATCCGGGTTTTACTTCAATATTGGCCATCAATTCTGCGCCAAGTGAATAGTCATCATTCACGTTCGCCATTGTGTTCACCATAATACCATCGGTTCCCAATGTTTGAATCCTGGTCATTAAGTCTCTTGTATTTCGGTAATATCCTTCAAGTGAAACGAAAGATGTTTTTAGACGTTTCAAAATCGTCAGATCGTAAGATCCTGTGTATTCAGGTTTAAGATCAGGATTACCTACCCTGACGTTATACTGATCCATGAAAGATGTAAAAGGTTCGAGGTTATTGGCGTCAGGCCGGTTGATGCGTTTGCTGTAACTTGCCTGGAACTCGAAATCATTCTTTAGTTTCTGCGAAAAATGGAGCGTAGGAAAAAAGTCGACCATATTTAGTTTGTGTGCCACCGGAGATTTTATGCTCTCAATTGTTCTGTCACTGTATTCACCCCGCAAACCAATCTGGTACGAAAATCCGTCACCTGCATGTGCAAAGGTCGAATATAATGAATGAATATTGCTTGCATAATTGAATGAACTACTATACTGATTGTTCTTCACCCAAGTGATATTATCGGGTGATTCATTGAAATCGAAGTATTCATTTTCTTTATCAATACGTGCCTGATAACCAGCTTCTAATTTATCTTTTTCGCCTAATGGCAATGTGTAGTCGATTTTTGCGCGGTATTCTTTTTCATCTGACGTCTCCATCGACATGTTATAAACGGATGAGTCATTAAGTGCTTTCCAGTTAGCGTCAGTCAGAAACCTGGTCTGATATTCTTTGCTGTCGCCGGTACTTCCTGAAACATAGAATAATGCCTGGATCTCGTGTCCTTTTTTGTCGAATTTGTGTTGGAAATTCATATCAGTGCTCCAGTAATCTCCGCCTCTTTCTGCACTGTTATCCTGGAAAGTGTAAATATCGGGTGATCCCATGTTATTGTATTCGTGTTGTGTTCCGATGTTTATATTGCCATTCCCGTGATACCCAACCGAACCAGTCATTCCAAACGAAGTCTTGTTATTAATTGTGTAATCGAATCCGCCTTTTACACTATGCCCTTTATGAACCTGATCTCCGCTGCCTAATGTATTTCTATAGGTAATGGTATCGCCCGAATAAGTTTCCTGTTTTGTATCGCGGGTTCCGTTATGGGGCATATCTGTGAAGTCGGCTCCCAATAATAAATTCCATTTGCCGGTACGGTAATTCAAATTCATGTCGCCACGATATCGGTCATTTAATCCTGCAGTCATATTGACTAATCCGCTGAAAGAATCCTTCAGGTTTTTCTTCATTACTACATTGATGATTCCTGATGAACCATCGGGATCGTACTTGGCAGAAGGATTGGTAATGATTTCGATGTTTTCGATATTTGTTGCCGGAATTTGACGCAGGGCGTCACTTCCTTGTAAAACACTTGGTTTGCCGTCGATCAAAACCGTAAAGGAGGAACTACCTCTAAGCGTAATGTTCCCATCGAAGTCGGTCTGTACTGAAGGTGTATTTTCGAGAACCTCAACAGCAGAGCCACCGGTTGCAGTAAGATCCTGGCTGACATTCACTACCCGTCGGTCGATCTTAAATTCAACACGGGCTTTTTGAGCTGTGACAGTGGCCTGACCAACTTGTTGTCTAGTAACGGCTAATTCAATTTGTCCCATATCTTTTGTTGGCACATTGGCTTTTAATACAATATCTGATATGGTGGTTTTTTCGAAGCCGATAAAATTGGCCTGGAGGTAGTATTTTCCAGGTTTGAGTTTTTTAACCTCAAAAGCTCCGGTTGCAGTACTCATAACTCCGCCTGCAATTGAGCTGTCAGCTGCCGAATAAATGGCGATGCTGGCAAATTCCATGGGTGTATGGTTGGTTGATTCTACAATTTTACCTTTGATTGTTAGGTTTTTGAGCGTCGATTCTTCGCCAGGTCCGTTCTTTGTCACGCCACCAATCGGAGGAGGTGTTTGGGCGCTCAATTGAACAACGATTGCTGTTAGGAGGATTATAAATATTGATACTTTTCTCATTCTGCTATTTTAATTAATTCGGTTCTTTGATGGGAATAACATGCGGAGGTTTAATCATCGATTGCAATTAAAATATTTTTGTATGATATGTATTCGAAAATCAATAACTTATATTGCAAAATAGTATTGATAATCATGCTTTGAATATGAGAAAGTAGTAAGATTTGACGATTGTGAGATGGAAATTGAACGTTGGAATGCCTTATTGCTTTTTGGAAATGCAAACTTTCACAGGCAGGTGGTCGCTTGTCCCTCCGTGGTACTTTGGCCCGAGATAGGTTCTGAAAGGCTTTTTACCAAGATAGGTTGGGTCTGGTTCCAATAAAAAATCGAAATTGCAAATACCGCTTTGCTCGATTTCTATTTTTAACGCATTGTTTGATACCATATTGTTAGAACAGATCATTTGATCGAAAACCTCCCACTGACCTCCGTTTCTGATGGTTCCATCGGCGCGTTTCGTCCAAATCGTCGAAAGATTAATTAAGCAGGATGGATTATTATTTCCGGGATAAGGAAGTGCTTTGAGGATGCCGGTAAAACATTTTTCTTTTGGAGTAGCGTTGAAATCGCCCATTAACAAGATATTCGGCGAAGTGTTTTTAACCAGTATTGAGTCAATGCATTTTCTTAAAATTCTGGCAGTTATGTCTCGTTTTTCCCTGGTCTCGATATATCCGCCGCTTCTCGAAGGCCAGTGATTTACAAAGAAATGGATTTGTTCTGTTCCCAGTTGAGCGGTAAAATGAAGGATATCGCGTGATTTGAATCTGTATTTTCCTTCTCCAGAAACTGGGATATGCTCGTAGTCTATAGGTTCTACCCTGTCTTTGCGATAAAGTAAAGCGACATCAATTCCGCGCGGATCGGGAGAATCTTTATGGATAATTCCATAGGGGACTTTGCTTAAGGGGGTTTTGTTGATCAGCTGTTCAAGTACCCAAAGATTTTCAACTTCGGCAAGACCAATGATATCTGGGAATTGACCATTTCCTGCTGAGATCAGTGCTTTGTAAATCATTTTGATTTTATCGTCAAAACGTTCTCTGGTCCAATGCCTTTCGTTCAAAGGAGTAAATTCCTCATCTGCGGTTAATGAATCATCGCGTGTATCGAATAGATTTTCAACATTGTAGAATACAACATTGTACTTGGTTTGTGCAGCGAGCGGCACATTAGTTCCAGTATAAACTGCCGCAAGAATAAGAATCCATTTCAGAATTCCTTTCATGAACTATTTTTTAGTTCCGTTCTTTTTTTCGATTCGTTCAAATGCCCCAAGATCGGGCCCGTCATCGCTTATTCTGCTTTCGTATTTCAGATCAAGCGGATACGATTTGGCATAGTTGGCTTTTCCGTAATCCTTGACAATCGATAAGGTATCTAATTCAAAATTTCCTTTGTAAGGGTTTTTAAAACGTGGATTTACATTTCGGATAATGTCAACAAAACGGTTGGATTCCAAAAGTTTAAACGTATCGGAAATCTGGATTAGCGATCTGTCGAAGAGGTAGTTCGCAACTCCTTGTTTATCCATGGAGATGGAAAGTTCGTTCACGCGGTTGCCAGTAATGATACAATTTCCGAAGGTGGCCTCTTTTAAATCGCCGACATATCTTGTACCACTCTTGTTATCAACAAGGTAATTCGATACGACCAACGTTTCGGTAGTCCTCATTCCCGAGGATAACTGGTTGTAATAGTTGGCAAAGGTTGTGTGGTAGAATTGGTAGTCGCCACCCAGCAAAAGAGCAGTATTGTAATACCTTACGTTCGAAATGACGCAGTTATAAGCAAGGATTTTTGATTTCATGGCCCATATTCCCGACCAACTCATATTTTCAATCCGGGTATTGGACAGCTCTAAAGAAGCATAACCACTATGTTCAATGGTGCCCACCTGCAAACCAATATTTGCATTTTTAATTTTTGCGTAATTGATTCTGTTATTATGACTTCCTGAAAATAGAATTATTCCGTTCCATTGATCGGGCGTATCATTGAATGCAGGTTCAAGACGATCGCCTTTAAATTCAACAGGTTCTTCGAATGATCCCAAGACTTTTAAGGTGCCTTTTACTTGTAGCCCGGCGTTTTTATGAAAATAAACGGTAGTGCCTGGTTCCATGGTAAGTGTTTGTCCGGAGTCGACAAGCGCTTCGTTGAAAACCAGATAGGGGCGTTCTTTATTCCAAACCGCGGTTTTAATATGATCTGTTTTTATCATTACGAAATCTTGTCCCCATGCCAATAGCCGTACTTTTTGTTCGATATTATTTATAACGAAAATGATGGAGTCTTCGGTAACCAAAGGAGCGTTTCGTCCATTTTTTCCGAGTAATGCCTCGACAAAAATGAAAATACTGTCCTGTGCCGGAATTTGAACATTGTAAGTTTCATTCGATGCATCGCCGTTTACATTCAGACGAAAACCGCTCTGTTTACCTCCGGCAAGTCTGACTGATGAAATTACAACATTTTCGTTCGTTTTGTTTATTGCCCGAAGGATACGGGTTGGTGAACCGATTGTGGTAAAGAGGGTATCGAAAGTAATGGTATCTGATGAAAAATGAAGGATTGCATTAGAGGACGAGTTCATTTTCTCTTTTTCACAGGCCTGAAAAAGAGAAACAAATCCCAAAATTATTAATATATAAAATAAGCGCTTCATTTTTGATGGCCCGTCGTTTATGTTCTATACGCATTAATAGTTTTATCCTAATGTAGTTTTTCAAAGATAGAATAAATAATCAATATTCTTTAACGTTTTTTAACGATAGCGTAATTTTTTTTTGAATTAAAAGTAATCCGAGAAAAGTAATTCCTCCATTTATAATAATAAGCTCAAAACCAATTTGATAACCGTTGAATAGTTGCTCTGAATATGCATCAGTCAACCATGCAATAAATGGTGAACAAATGGTTACAAGGGGTACCCAACGGTCTTTTACGTGTTTTTTGGTGAGCAAACCGAATGCGAATAGGCCAAGTAAAGGTCCGTAAGTGTAACCTGCAGCTTTAAAAACCGCAACTACAACGCTTTGGTCATTAATAATCCGAAAGATCATGATCACAAGAAACAGCAATAACGAAAATCCGACATGTGTACGCCGCAAAAGTATTTGCTTCCGGTCCTGGGGACGATTTTTGATATCCAGGAAGTCGACACAAAATGCCGTTGTAAGCGATGTTAAAGCAGAATCGGCGCTTGCATAATTGGCTGCTGTAATTCCGAGCAAAAAGAAAATTCCAATCATTACATTCATATGGTTCATCGCAAGCAATGGAAACAGATAGTCCGATTTCGGTGGCAATTGAATTCCATTTACATCGGCAAAAATGTAAAGTAAAACGCCAAGCATCAGGAACATTGCAACGACAAACACAAAAATGGCACTGAAGGTGAGCATGTTTTTTTGTGATTCCTTCAGACTTTTGCAGGTGAGGTTCTTCTGCATCATGTCCTGATCGAGGCCCACCATGACGATCGTGACAAAGATTCCTGCAATAAATTGTTTGAAAAAGTATTTACCCGACTTTACATCCCATTCAAAGATTCTCGAATACGGGTGGTCATTTAATTTTTGAAGCGTTTCACCCACCGACCATCCAAAACTTGAAAAGATATAATAAATTGTCAGTACCACAGCTGATAACAGGAAAATTGTTTGTAATGAATCTGTCCAGATAATTGTTTTAACGCCGCCTCGGTAGGTATAAACCCAGATCAGGAAGATGCTGATCAGTACAGTTAACGCAAAAGGAATTCCAAGGGCATCGAAAAGTGCCAGTTGAAGTACTTCAGCCACTAAATACATTCGAAAGGCAGCACCTATGGTTCTTGAGAGCAGGAAAAAGAAAGATCCCGATTTGTAGGAATAAAATCCAAACCGTTGTTCGAGGTAGGAGTAAATGGAGATCAGGTTAAGTTTATAATAAACAGGCAGAAGAACGAGCGCAACAATCCAAAAACCGACCAGGTTACCCATTATAAACTGGAAATAAGTACTCGCTGAATTTCCGACTTCACCCGGAACAGAAATAAATGTAACGCCAGATATGGTGGTTCCAATCATTCCGAATGCCACCACAAACCAGGGTGATTTTCGGTTGGCAGTGAAGAACGAATCGGTCGTCGCTGATTTGCCCGTGATATGAGCAATAATTATGAGCATTAAAAAATAACCTCCGAGCAGGATGGCGACAAGAACTGGATTCATTTTGCTTGATTAAAATCTGGATACAACAAATATTTCTGACGAATTGCGCCATAGTCTGCCAATTCTTTCTCCCACGATTTGCGGATTTCAACTTCCCCTTTGCCTTCGAGGATGAGCTTTAAAACCTGGTCGTTGCCCATCAACTGGTTAAACCATTGACTTCTGGTCAGAAATTCATCTTTATTTTTAAACTTATGAATCCAGTCAATAAAATAGGACAAGGTGAATTGTGGCACCTCTTTTAATTCACGAAAATCATCGCCAAAGCATTTTTTATCCTTTTGAAGCGGATTTAATTCCATCCCTTTCAGACTTTTTGGGGTAAATGAGAAGGTTCCGAATGACTTATCCGGAAAACCCAGAACCTGAAACGGGAATTGGGTGCCTCTTCCAACACTAACACTCGTGGCCTCAAAAAAGCAAAGTGACGGATATAGTCTGACTGATAAGTAATTGGGAAGATTTGGTGAAGGTCGTACGGGTGGTTCGTATTTAGTCAAATGGGTGTAATTCACAACTTTGATGATTTCTAGTTTTACTTTTACACCATTCGCCAACCACTTTTCGCCGTTGATCATCTGTGCCAATTCGCCAATTGTACAACCGTGTACAACAGGAATAGGGTCCATTCCTACAAACGATTTGAACGCGGGCTTAAGAATTGGTCCATCGAAGTAATCACCATTTGGATTTGGACGGTCGAGAATAAGAAGTGTGATATTATTTTCAGCGCAAGCCTCCATCATATAATGCAAGGTACTGATATAGGTATAAAATCTGCATCCAACATCTTGAATGTCAAATATTACGATATCGATGCCAGAAAGCTGCTCTTTACTCGCTTTCCTGTTTTTTCCATAGATGGAAATAATCGGAATTCCAGTTTCTCGATCTTTTGAGTTGTCAATCAATTCTCCGGCTCCTGCTTCACCCCTGAAACCATGCTCGGGTGCGAAGATTTGTTTAATCGTTATTTTCTTTTCTAACAGATAGTCAACCAGGTGTTGGTCACCGATTCTTGAAGTTTGATTGACAACCAGCGCTAACTTCTTACCTTTTAATTTCGAAAGATAGAGATCCGGCTGATCGGCTCCGGTTAAGATCTGATTCTGTGCAGCGTAACCCGTTAAGGTAAGAAACAGAACTGAAATGGCCAGTGCCAAATGAAACAATTTGTTTTTTAATGCGATTGCGTTCACTGAGTTTTGAATAAGTCTGTAAGTCAAAGTCTAAACTGATTTTGTTTAAAGACGGTTTTAAATTTCAACCGTTGCGTAAATTTACCCGCGAATGTATTGATATGATTTAAGAATTCAGAAACTTTATATTTGTTTTTTTAATAAAAGCTAATTGGGTCGCTGCTTTGTGTTGATTTCCCTATTTTTGAGCGAATTCATTTTGAATGCATCAAGTAAAAAAAGCAAATGCAGAAGTTATTAACTATCATTATATTATCCTTTTTTAGTTTATTGTCGTTCGCTCAACCGAAAATTCGACCCCCGTTTCTTGTGTATGAAACCGATCATTGGGTCGATTCTGTTTTCAATTCGCTCACTATTGACGAAAAAATCGGTCAGCTGATTATGGTGCCGGCCTATTCCTCGAAGGGACAGGCGCATCTTTTGAAGCTGGCAAAAATGGTAAACGAAAATAAGATCGGTGGCATTATCGCGATGCAGGGAGGTCCAAGGCGGCATGTCAATATGGTCAATCAACTTCAGAGGTTCTCGAAAACGCCACTTCTGGTTGCGATTGATGCCGAATACGGATTATCGATGCGCCTGGATAGCTGTATCAGGTACCCTTATGGTTTTACAATTGGTGCCATCTACAACGATTCATTGGTTTATGATTTGGGCGTCGATCTTGGCAGACAATGTAAACGGTTGGGTATCAATATTAATTTTGCACCTGTTGCCGATGTGAACAGCAATCCGCTCAACCCGGTAATTGGCTTCAGGTCGTATGGCGATAACCCGAAGCTGGTTTTGCAAAAGGCGGTAGCATATGGTTTGGGTTTGCAATCGCAAGGGGTTTTGGCGACTTTTAAACACTTTCCTGGTCATGGAGATACCCAAAAGGATTCACACTATGCACTTCCTGTGATTACCCGTAACCGTGCTCATCTTGATTCTGTTGAGCTTGTTCCCTTCCGGAATGCCGGCAAATACGGTATCGGTGCGATCATGACAGGCCATCTAAGTGTTCCGGCATTGGATAGCAGTGGGGTAGCGGCTACCGTTTCAAAACACCTGATTCAGGATTTATTGATTGGCGAATTTGGTTTTGAAGGATTAGTTGTCACCGATGCAATGAATATGGAAGGTGCGGATGACCCCGAAGATAGTGATGGAACTGAGGTGAAAGCTTTAATTGCAGGTAATGACTTGCTCGAATTTGTCCTGAATCCCGCTAAAGTCATCGAAAATGTGAAAAAAGCAATTGCTGATGGTCAGATATCTGTTGATGCTATCAACGCCAAATGCCGAAAGATTCTGATGATCAAACGGTGGGCAGGGCTCAATAAATACGTTCCGGTGAAGTCCGAAAATCTCTATACGGATCTGAACCAATCGGCTTCCCGGATGACATTGCGGAATGTAGCGCAGCAATCGCTGACGGTACTAAAGAACGAAAATAATCTTCTCCCTTTACGGCGGCTTGATACTTTGAAAATTGCGACCTTAAGTATTGGTCGTGGAAATGTAACCGGATTTCAGCAATCGCTTGCGAAATATACCCATACTGATCGTTTCTTTATTTCTAAAGATGCCAATGATGCAGCGATTAAGAAGGTGATGACTCAGTTAAAGAAGTATAACCTTGTGATTGCGGCGGTAAACAACCTTGGTAATTTCGTATCGTCGAATTACCGTATCACTGACAATCAACAGGAAGTGGTAAAGCGGGTTGCTTCGGGTTGTAAATCGGTTTTTGTCGTTTTTGGGAATCCCTATGTGCTTAATTATTTCGACGAAATTGAAAACGCAAATGGTCTGATTGTTGCTTACCAGGAGAGTCCTGAATCGCAGGATTTGGCAGGTCAATTAATATTTGGTGCTTTTGGAGCGCAGGGAAAACTTCCGGTGAATGTAAACGGTAAGTATCATACAGGAGATGGCCTGGTCACTTTGCCTATCGACCGCTTTAAATATACACTTCCCGAAGAGTTGGGTGTTGACTCCACCTATCTAAAAAAAAAGATTGATTCACTCGTAAATATTGGATTGAAGGAAAAAGCTTTTCCGGGATGTGCTGTTTTTTTGGCAAAAAACGGAAAGGTTATTTTCGAGGAATCATATGGATACCAGACCTACAGTGGAGAACGGCCGCTGCTTCAGGACGATGTTTTTGATTTTGCCTCGCTGACCAAGATTATGGCTCCTGTTCCCGCCTTAATGCTGTTAACGGATCAGAAAAAGCTGGCCGTCAATAAAAAAATGAGCGACTACTGGCCCGACTGGAAAGGGAGTAATAAACAGGGGCTTATTGTGGCCGATGTTCTTTCGCACCAGGCACGTCTTAAAACGGGAATCCCGTTCTGGTTGCAGACGCTTGATAAAAGCGGGAATTATAAACCGGGATTTTATTCAAAGGATTCAACGGACCAATACTCGCTCAGGGTAAGTAAAGATCTCTATATCCTAAATAGTTTTCGTGATTCCGTCTACGCAGCAATCAAAAAATCTGCCTTGCTGAAGCGGAAGCGTTACGTATATTCGGATCTCGGATTTATCATCTTTCCGCGCATCATCGAGTCATTAAGCCAAAAAGATTACGAATTATACCTTAAAGATAGTTTTTACAGGCCTCTTGGAGCGTCATCACTTACTTTTAGACCGTATTTGTATCAGCCCATCGAAAATATAGATCCAACTGAATTTGATGACTCATTTCGTAAGGAGCAACTGCAAGGATTTGTGCATGACGAAGCTGCTGCTGTTCTTGGCGGAATATCGGGTAATGCCGGTTTGTTCGGATCAATTAATGATGCAGCAAAGATGATGCAGATGTATTTGAATTACGGCTCCTATGGTGGTGATCGTTATATATCGGAGGCCACCTTGAAAGAGTGGACACGGCGTCATTTCGAAAAATTGGATAACCGGCGGGGTTATGGTTTCGACAAGCCTTATCCTCGAAATAACCTGAGAACAATCGGGCAGGCTTATCCTGCACCGATGGCCAGCGATGCCAGTTTTGGGCATAGTGGTTTTACCGGAACATTTGCCTGGGCAGATCCCGAAACCGGGATCCTTTTTCTGTTTTTTTCGAACAGGATTTATCCAACCCGCGCTAACAACATGATCAATCATTTAAAACTACGGGAGATGATTCAGGAAACAGCCTACGAAATTCTGCAAAAAACAAACCATGCAGGCTGGAAGACTAAAGTCGGGACCCCTAAGTTGGTCGTTCATAAACGGAAACCGGTCGTCCGAAGCCGGAAGTAGGGAATACTGAAGTCAGGAGGCTAAAATCTGGGTGTGGGTATCAGAAATCAGGAGTGCGCAGTTTTTGTCTTCGGACTTCCGTCTATTTTAAAACCTGTTGTATAACACCTTCCGGTCGAAGGCCTAAAAATGATCATACTGAAATTTTAATGATCTGAATTTCAATTGTATGTTCTTTTATCGAAAATTTCTAATTGTTAATAATCCTAAATTTCAGGTTTTAGGCTGAAAAGTTGTTAAAGTACAGTTACAATATTGAAAATTTAATGTTAATTTTCGGCGTGTCCAAGTTGATTAACGTCTTTATATTTGTCTATTAATTATTAACTTTTTAAATCTTTTCACCATGACGAAAAAAATAACCTTCAATGAGCTTCGTGATATCAAAGATCATTTGCCTCACGGTTCAATGCAACGGATAGCTCAGGAGTTAGGCATTGAAGTTGAAACCGTGAGGAATTATTTTGGAGGTACGCATTATGAAAAAGGGGGAAGTGTTGGTATGCATATTGAGCAAGGGCCACAAGGCGGAATTATTCTGCTCGATGACACGACGATCCTGGAAAAAGCGCAAGAAATACTCGGTATTAGATAGTTAATTATTAAAATATAAACTTTGGAACTGCCCCGATTCTGGGGCAGTCTTTTTGTTATCTAATTTATAAAATAATTTTATGAAAAAATTAATGTTGGTTTGTGTCGTATTGTCCCTGGCAGCGATTGGCTTTTCTCAAAAAGGAATGAAATCTTTGTTGAATGGTAAAAACCTCAAAGGCTGGGACACTTACATTGGCCCGAAAGAAAAGGGCGGCGTGCCTGTCGGGCTGAATGTCGATCCGTTGAAAATCTTCACCGTTGTGAAATTAGATAATGCCCCGGTATTACGCATTTCGGGCGAAGTGAATGCATCGATTGCCACACAGAAAGAGTACGAAAACTACCACATCCGCATGGTCTTTAAATGGGGTGATAAAATAACCAAACAACTTAATTCGGGATTGCTATATCACAGTTATGGCGATTTTGGCGCCGGACTCGATGTATGGATGTCGTCGCACGAGTTTCAGCTGTGTACCAGCAAAATGGGCGATTCGTATTGCATGGGGAAAAGCTATGCTGAAATCCCGGCCGTAAAAAGTGCCGATGGTAAAACATATACCTATTCACCAACGGGCGAAAAGACGAAATTTGGACAAGGACAAACTGCCCCAATTGCTGCCAAAAGTGCCGATTATGAAAGTCCAAAAGGTGAATGGAATGTGATCGATTTATATTGTCTGGGACGCACCTCTGTTCATGTTGTAAACGGCAAGGTAAATATGATCAATTACAACTCGGGCAAGATCGAAAACGGCGCAGTTTTGCCACTTACAAAAGGTAAAATCCAGATACAATCCGAAGGTGGAGAGTTGTTCGTCAAAACACTCGAAATCGAACCGATTAAGACGATTCCTGCGGAGCTGCTGAATTAGCATATAGCGTTATAGATAAATTAATGCTTTCAGCATTGCTGAATATTTCCCGTCAACGCATTGCCGAAATGTGTTGACGGGAATTTTCATGTTTATTTTTTTACCATCCCCATTACCCAGCCAATAAACGCACCGGTAATCGACATGTAAACCGTGTAAGCAATAATGTCAACAATAATTACGGTTGAATTTGAATACATTGTGGTCATTGAATAATAACTGAAATCCATGGATGCAGATAGCAGAAGTCCGATGATTCCTGCAGTTTTTGCACCAGCCATGAATCCAGTGGTGTTTGACCAGCTAAATATCGTTGCCAACAGGAATCCCAAGGCAAGACTGGATACGATCATCGACCACCAAATCATCTCCTGCATTGGTCTGTTCATGCATTGATTGTAGTGGGTTGTCGAGTAATCCATTAACAACATTCCATAAATCACCCATCCCAACAGAAATAGTGTAACGCCTCCGGTAATTCCTCCGACCAAAATTTTGTTTGTTTTCATTTTATTGAATTTAGAATTTTCCATAATCATATGGCTTATTGGTTTCGCCCCGTTTTTTTAAGTGGTATCTGGTCTCCACTAATGATTTGCGGCTGCGATATTAAGCGGAATAAAGTTTCATTTCCTTCATCGATTTGTGTCTGGCGCAACTATGGTTATCAATACAACCTATTTCAAGGTCTATATGACTTGAATAATAGTGGTTTGCGGATTTTAAACCGGCAAGATCAATGTTTCTGAAAAAAAACGGAAGTTTTTCTTTGAAATATTTGGAGCGAATAAAAAAAGGTCTATCTTTGCAACACTTTTGAACGAAGCAGTTAATGTTAAGTGAAAAGTAAAAAGGGAGCTTAGCTCAGTTGGTTCAGAGCATCTGCC
>Ga0302296_1001438_pt1 | contig 17146 bp, 18 predicted proteins | sample III_Fen_N3_1_FD_194546 | JGI IMG/M metagenome (GOLD analysis project Ga0302296, IMG submission 194546) | Peat permafrost microbial communities from Stordalen Mire near Abisko, Sweden - III_Fen_N3_1 | ecosystem: Environmental > Terrestrial > Soil > Wetlands > Permafrost | place: Sweden: Abisko...
ATTTTGTTGCAGCGACCCGACAGGCAATTGCTCTCGATAAACGCACCGGAAAAGAAGATGCCAATGTTTTTGATTTGGCAAATGTTTCGGCCTCGAATAAATATTACGACGAAGCAGCTAAAGCATACGATTACCTGATCGGCAAGGGCAAAAATGCTGAATATTATAATATGGCCAGTCAGCAAATAATGCAAATGAAGTACGACCGGTTCATTGATGAAGGCGTTCTGGATGTTGCACGCGCCAAAGAACTTCAGAATCTTTTTAACCAAACGTTTGGAACTCTCGGTATTTCAGTCAAAACATCAGCTTTGCTGATTGAATATGCACATTTGCTGGCCTTTTACCTAAATCAACCAGCAGAAGCAATTAAAACACTTACTGATGGACTTACCATGCCGGGCATTAACATACTGGAAATTTCGGCTATGAAAGCTGAACTATCCGATGTTTATGTGGATTCGGGTGATTTATGGGAAGCTGTGATTACCTATTCACAAGTCATTGAGAGTAATAAAGCCAATACTTTGGGCGATGATGTAAAATTCAAAAAAGCGAAGCTTGGCTATTACATGGGAAATTTCAGTTGGGCAAAAGCTCAACTCGACGCATTGAGAGCAAGTACCTCAAAGTTGATAGCCAACGATGCCATGGAACTTTCACTGTTTATTAGTGAAAATCTGGAAAGCGACAGCACCGCAACACCCCTGAAAATTTTCGCCAGAGCCGACCTTAACTTGTTCCGCAATAACTTTTCGGATGCGTTGATTGCATTGGATTCAATTCGCACTTTATATCCTGACAATTCACTTATCGATGATGTCGATTTTCGAAAGGCAGGTATTCTTCAGAAACAGGGAAAATATGAAGAGGCTTCGGTTTTATTAAATAGCATCGTTAAAGATCACAGCTGGGAAATGTTAGCCGACGATGCGCTTTTTCAGTTAGCGACAATTTACGAGAACAAACTGAACCGAAAACAGGAAGCAATGGAGCTTTTCAAGAAAATGCTGACCGATTACCCCGGAAGCGTTTATGTAGTGGATGCCCGGGCCGAATACCGAAAGATGGAGGAAGCAGAGGTAAGGACGGAGAACCCAGTTATTCCAGAGAAAAAATAAATGAAACGACCAGATACCCAATGAAGCGAGTTTCAAAAGCCTATATCTACGCCCTATTGTCAGTTCTTTTATGGTCCTCAGTTGCCACAGCTTTTAAATTGGGTCTGGCTGTGCTTTCACCTCTTTACCTGATTTTATTGGCTTCTGCTTTCTCGTTACTCGTTTTCTTTGTGGTTATTCTTGTTCAGGGAAAAATCAAGGAATTATTTTCAGTGACTTTATCCGGATTAGGAAAATCGGCTTTGCTTGGAGCGCTAAATCCATTTGGGTACTACCTTATCCTTTTTCAGGCATATAGTCTGTTGCCGGCACAGGTGGCTCAACCGCTCAATATGATCTGGCCAGTAACGCTGGCATTACTTTCAGCTCCTTTACTAAAACAAAAAATCACAGTCAAAAATATTGCTGCCATTCTCATCAGTTTCGTTGGTGTGGTATTTATTTCGTCGCAGGGAAGTCTTTCAGGATTAGCCAATACCAACAAGACCGGAGCATTACTGGCTGTTGGAAGCAGTGTTATATGGGCGCTTTTCTGGATTCTAAGTGTACTCGACAAACGCGATGAAATCTTCAAACTGTTCTGGAATTTCGCCTTTGGATTGGCCTACCTTATCATCGCCGCATTTTTGTTTACCGATTTTCATTTACCAGAGGCAAAAGGCATTCCCGCTGCAGTTTATATCGGATTGTTCGAATTGGGAATCACCTACATTTTATGGATGAAAGCGATGCAACTGAGCGAAAACAACGCGAAAACCGGAAATCTAATCTTCCTCTCACCATTCCTTTCCCTGATATTTATTCATTTCATCCTGGGTGAAACTATCTTTTTTACTACGTTTATCGGACTGGCATTTATCATTTCAGGAATATGGTATCAGCAGAAAAAAGAACGAACAGTTGGTTAGTTGAACCCCTGCAAGCTGAAAATGAAATTTGAATTGGAAGAATTTATGGCTACTTTGCTTTATCAAAATCAGGAATCGATATGGACGTAAAAATAGAAGAAAGCTGGAAGAGTCAGCTTCAGGATGAATTTGAAAAAACATATTTTAAGCAACTGACCGAGTTTGTACGGTCGGAATATGCCAGTCAGCAAATTTTTCCACCGGCGAAACTCATTTTCAACGCGTTCGAACAATGTCCGTTCGATCGGGTAAAGGTGGTTATCCTCGGGCAAGATCCGTATCATGGTCCCGGACAGGCGCATGGACTGTGCTTTTCGGTAAACGATGGAGTCGATTTTCCTCCCAGTTTGCGAAATATTTTCAAGGAAATTCAGGCAGATACCGGCGCTCCAATCCCAACCACTGGAAATCTGGAACGATGGGCTAAACAAGGCGTTTTGTTACTCAATGCCACTTTAACGGTTCGCGCTCATCTGGCGGGTTCGCATCAAAAAAAAGGTTGGGAACAATTTACCGACGCTGTGATTCATATGGTTGCCAACAAATCCGATCATGTGGTTTTCATTCTCTGGGGAAATTATGCCATCAGTAAAGGCGAATTTATTGACCCACGAAAACATTTGGTTTTGAAATCTGTCCATCCGTCGCCACTTTCAGCAAGCAGGGGTTTCTTTGGAAATCACCAATTCACAACAACCAACATGTATTTGCTTGAACATGGGAAAGAATCGGTAAGATGGTAGACATCTAGCCCATGAGTATATCGTAAAAAACAAAAACGGTGCATCGAATTCTCGTTGCACCGTTTCTATTTTGTATAGAGGTCTTCTCAGAATTTATATACAATCGAATTGATGTTCATCCCGGCGCCGACAGAAGCAAAGATAACGTAGTCGTCCGGATCAATTTTCTGACCTTCCATGTGGCCTTTTAGGATAATGTCGAGCAAAGTAGGCACAGTCGCGGTTGAAGAATTCCCCAATTTTTCTATACTCATTGGCATAATTCCCTCAGGAATTTGCTTCTCATTATACAACTTAAATACATTCTTCAAAATTGCCTCGTCCATTTTTTCGTTAGCCTGATGAATGAGAACTTTTTTGATGTCGGTCAGGTGTAATCCTGCTTTATCTAAACTATCTTTTACTACTCCGGGAACATAGGTTAATGCATAAACATACAATTTATGTCCGGCCATTTTTATAAACTGGTCGTTTCCTTTAAAATCCGGATTAAAAGAGTTTCCATTAATCAGTAAATTCCAATGAGTTACAGAATCAGACCTGCTCGAGTGAGAAAGAATTCCGGTTGGTTCGTCACTTTCAACTCCTTCAACAATCGTAGCTCCGGCACCATCGGCATAAATCATTGTGTCACGGTCGTGAGGATCGGAAATGCGAGACAGAACATCTGATCCGACCACAACTCCTCTTTTGCCAAGACCACTGCGAATATAGGAATCGGCAGTAATCATTCCCTGTGTCCAGCCTGGGCAGCCAGAGATGATATCATGGCAAAAACAAAATGGATTCGAAACGCCTAGCTTTGCCTTTACTTTATTTGCAAGACTCGGAAGTATGTCAACACGGGTCGATTCTATATTTACATCGCCGAAATTGTGTGCGACGATAATAAAATCAAGTGTTTCGGGGTCTATTTTTGCCGATTCGCACGCTTCTTTAACAGCCAGATAGGCCATATCCGAATTGTGCAGTTCATCGCTAATCCACCGACGTTCGCTAATATTGGTTATTTCTCTAAATTTTTGAATAATCTCATCATTGCCTTTATCAAATGGGGCTTTCGTCCCTGGATCAAAAAAAGTATAATCATTGAAATATTCATTTCCAATTGTACGTGTCGGAAGATAACTGCCTGTTCCAACAATTTTGGTATATACCTGTTTTGTCATAATTCTATATTCAGTGGCCTTTGGGACCTTGATAATTATATTGTTTTAATTCAAATGTATTTCCATCAAAAACTCCATATGAAAAGTGATTAATCCAGTCGCCTAAATTAATATACCGACTATTTTCTCCAATTGGATGATCAACCAAAACATGCCGGTGTCCGAAGATAAAATAATCGAACTTTTCCTTTCGGAGAATTGATTCTGCAAAAATAAACATTCCTTCGTTAGTTGTTCCCTTAAATCCTTCGCCAGATATTCCTTTAGAGATTCTAGAGTTTTTTGACCAGTTTTGTCCGAAAGCGAGTGAAAGATTGGGGTGAACCCGGGCAAACATCCACTGAAGAACCCTGCTTGTAAATAACTTTTTAAGCAACAAATAGCCTTTGTCAGTATGATCAAGACCATCTCCATGAGCCAGAAAAAATTTCTTTCCCGAGAGTTCTACTTTAAATTCATGCCGGTGTAAAGTCATTCCTAACTCGTTGGGCAGGTAATCGAATACCCAGACATCATGGTTTCCAGTAAAAAAATGAACTTCGACTCCTGAATCGGCTATTTCGGCAATTTTTCCCAAAGTACGTGTAAACCCACGAGGAACAACCGTTTTATATTCAAACCAGAAATCGAAGATGTCTCCCATCAAAAACAAATGAGAAGCATCATTCTTGATTTGGTTTAGCCAGTCAACAAAAGCAAGTTCACGTTCTTTATTATTCTTTAAAGCTGGTGCCCCCAGATGAACATCGGATACAAAATACACTTTTTTGTTTGGACTTTTCAAAACATTTTGAAATTGGTTCGAAAAACGGAATGCAAATATACTTGTAAAATTGAAAGGGACAATATTTCACATTTGCAAAATGGCTTCTCTATTATGCTCATCAATCATTACGCTATCTGGTTAGCTCTCCAATTGCCTTATCAAGATTTGGTCCCTGCAAGTTTTTAGTTACAATGCGATGCTCTTTGTCCAGAATATAGTTTGAAGGGATAGATTGTATATTATACACGCTGGTGGCCATAATACTTCCTTTCATATCACCAACATTAATCCAGCTTAAACCATCTTGTTTAATTGCATCTAGCCATGCAGCCCTATCAGTATCAATGCTAACCTGATAAATTTCAAGTCCTCTTGATTTGTATTTTTTGTAAAGCTCGACCAAAGCCTCATTCTGTATCCTGGAGTCACGGTTCAGCGCTGACCAAAATTGAATCAAAATCACTTTGTTGGTTAATGATGAAACAGAAACTTCACGTCCATTCGTGTCAGGAAGTTTAATATCAGGAGAATTTATGCCATTTTCCTCAATAAACTTTTGCAACTTACCATTTTTTTCCAGACTCATTAAGCGTTGAGTGTTGGCATATAATGCTTTAACATGTTCCGATTTAGGAAAAAATGAATTCAATGCGGACGCTGCTACTTTTAATGATTGCAAATCCTGAACGACATAGTTTGAATCATCGAATTTCTGATACAAGGCCAATACACATGCCAATGAAAACGGATGTTTCTGAATAAAATTAGTTGAGTATCTGATCTGACTTTGTTTAATGTCAGCTATTTCCTGATCCCAGGCACTTCTTTTAACACTATAATCTTCGCGAGAGCGGAAAGCATTAACCTGATTACGTATAGAGTCAATTTTGTGCTTGGTTCTTGCGAGCGTGTTGTTAAGCTCCTGAACGAGAAGTGATCCGGGTGATCCTTTTACAACGTAGTCTCGTGAAAAATCTGCTGCATCGCCAAAAACCGAAATTTTCTCAATAGTATCGACCAAAAGTGTAACAAAATTACTCTTGTTCAGGCTTAATAAATAGAAGTTCGGATAACTGATCTTTCCCTTGAACTTGAATGATCCAGTCTTATCAAGTTCCACTGAATCCACAGGTATGCTGGAAGATACTTTTAATTCTTCGAGGTACAGGTATTTTCCGTCAGCATTGGTGACTTTTCCACTGATAACGAACCCATCTGGTTTATTGCAGGCAAATGTTAATGCCGAAAGTATTAACGCAATTGAAAATATTTTTTTCATTCGAATAGAACTGTTTAATAAATGTGATATTGGTAAGTTCTCATGGAAAACCACCCAATCCATTGGGTTCGTTTCACGGTTACTTTTTTATTGGTTAATAACGGGCATAAAAATAATAATTTCGTGTTCATAATCTGTCCGTCAAGTCAAGTTTTGAAACATACCTTTAGTTTTGATCGTTTTTTTTGTTTCATGCTCGATGAAACGAGCCAGAAGAATTACTTTACGCTAAGCATAATAATTGGTGGCGAGATCCATCTGACGATTAAAAAACAATTATTATCAGATGAAATCACTAATTTTGAAGCCAAATACTAATTTTTTGAAAAGTGAAGATACACAGAGATCTGACTGACTTTCATGCACAAAATCCGGTTCTAACAGTTGGAACCTTCGATGGTGTTCACTTGGGTCATCGTAAAATTATTTCAAGGCTGCGCGATCTGGCAACTGCAATAAACGGAGAATCAGTCATTTTTACTTTTGATCCGCATCCACGCAAAATAGTTGCTCCGGCCGAAACCAATCTACGTTTGCTCACAACTTTGGAAGAAAAAATAGAGTTATTTGAACAGGCTGGAGTTGATCATTTGATCATCTATCCATTCACTCCTGAATTTGCCCAATTAACTTATGAACAGTTTGTTGAGCAGATTTTGGTTGGCCAGATTCACACCAAATCGCTGGTTGTTGGATACGATCATAAATTTGGGAATAGAAGACTAGGCGACTTCGAATTTCTTAAAAATTGTGCATCCCGTTTGGATTTTCATATTGAAAAGCTGGATGTATTGCTTATGAATGAATCGAATGTCAGTTCGACCAAGATACGGGAAGCGATTCAGGTTGGCGATTTTGATACCGCAAATGCATATCTCGGATACTCCTTTACTCTTCATGGTACAGTCGTCGAAGGACAAAAGCTCGGCCGTCAAATTCAATTTCCTACTGCAAACATTGAAGCTTCTGATCCCGATAAAATAATTCCGGGCTATGGTGTGTATGCTGTTCAGGTTAAAGTTCTGAATCAAACCTACCGGGGGATGCTGAATATTGGGAGTCGTCCTACAGTCAATAATAATGCCGATCATAGAAGCATTGAGGTTTATCTGCTCGATTTTGATTCGGACATTTATTGCGAACACCTTGAACTTATTTTCTACCGAAAACTCAGAGAAGAGCAGAAGTTTGAATCGCTCCTTGCACTGAAAGAACAACTTGCAAAAGATAAAGCAGAAACTATATCCTTTTTTCAGAATCTAAATAAATGAAAATACATAAACTATTTTTTTAATAAACTGTTTGATAATCACTATTCGCTTTTAGCATCTACTGAATTGATTATCTTTGCAGTCAAAATTTAATTCTCAGAAATGACAACAAAAACTTTGGAACAATTGGATTATAAAGTAGCCGACATATCGCTGGCCGAATTTGGAAGAAAAGAGATTGAAATGGCCGAAAAAGAAATGCCTGGCTTGATGTCGATCCGTAAAAAACATTCGGGAACTAAACCGTTGCAGGGAGCCCGTATCATGGGTTCGCTTCATATGACTATTCAAACAGCCGTTTTAATTGAAACTTTGGTTGAACTTGGCGCCAAAGTGCGTTGGGCTAGTTGCAATATTTTCAGCACACAGGATCATGCCGCTGCTGCCATCGCTGTTGCCGGAATTCCTGTTTTTGCCTGGAAAGGCGAATCCCTTGCTGAATATTGGTATTGTACTGAACGTGCACTCGATTTTGGAAATGGAATGGGTCCAACCTTAATTGTTGATGATGGTGGGGATGCCACTGTTATGATTCACCGTGGTTTTGAAGCTGAGAAAAATCCATCGATTCTGGACATTCCTGTTGATGCGGAAGACGAGCGTGAACTGAATAATGCATTGAAGGAAGTTCTGGCTTTCGATCCTCAACGCTGGACACGTCAGGTGCCATTTATTAAAGGCGTTTCGGAAGAAACCACTACCGGAGTGCACCGTTTGTACCAGATGATGAATGAAGGAAAACTTTTGTTCCCCGCGTTTAATGTGAACGATTCGGTGACCAAATCAAAATTCGACAACCTTTACGGATGTCGTGAATCATTAGCCGATGGTATTAAACGTGCTACAGATGTAATGATTGCTGGCAAAGTTATCGTAGTGGCCGGTTATGGCGATGTAGGCAAAGGATGCGCTCATTCGATGCGCAGTTATGGCGCACGGGTAATCATTACCGAAATCGACCCGATTTGTGCTCTTCAGGCCGCCATGGAAGGTTTTGAAGTTAAAACCATGGAAGATGCCGTTTCGGAAGGAAACATTTTTGTTACCACAACCGGGAACAAAGATATTATTACAGGCGAGCATTTGGCAGGGATGAAAGATCAGGCTATTGTTTGCAATATTGGTCACTTCGATAACGAAATTCAGGTTGTTCGACTCGAAACATGGCCTGGTATCCGCAAAATGAATATTAAACCTCAGGTTGATAAATATACGTATGCTGACGGTCACTCCATTTTCCTGCTGGCTGAGGGCCGTTTAGTGAATTTGGGTTGTGCTACTGGTCACCCATCATTTGTTATGTCGAATTCGTTTACTAATCAAACTTTGGCGCAAATTGAACTTTGGCAGAAAGAATATGCAGTAGATGTTTATCGTTTACCTAAATATCTCGACGAAGAAGTGGCCCGTTTGCATTTGGAACAGTTGGGCGTAAAACTTACTGTCCTTAGTGCCGATCAGGCTGAATATCTGGGTGTATCGGTTAATGGACCTTATAAGCCGGAACATTACAGGTACTAGTTTTTTATGATATTGAAAAGGAGTCTTAACGACTCCTTTTTTATTTTCAAAAAACATTGGTATTTTTCATCATTGAAAACGAAGGAATGAGTTTTAACCAGTATTCGCAAATGATGGAAGAATTGCTCATTATGGAACAATTCAGAAATGAGTTTAATGAGTTTCCAAAGGGCAAACTTCAGAAATCAGAATCTCCTGATTTTATATTAAGTGTTTCACCTAAAAATGCCATTGGAATTGAATTAACCAAACTTCATGCTTCAACAGCAACAAAGTACAAGACACACTATCCACGCAAAATAAAGGGGTTTACCGCTCCAGAAATTAACCGCGAAAACCTCGAATTTACGATTGAAGCCAAGAATAAGAAACTGGCATATTATCAGGAAAAGAAACTTAATCAGATTTGGTTGCTGATAACTTGCGATGCGGAGGAAAACACGGCGAATTATAATCTTGGAAATAAACTTCAGAACTGGAATTTTCTATCAGGGTTTCAGAAAATATTTTTGTTTGAACTGAAAGCCGTGAAAGTGTTTGAGTTGAATGTTTTGCGCTAACTAATTACTAATAATTATCCGACCGCCGGTATAAGTTGTTTTGTACTGCCTAAGCGCTTCGATTGCCGGACCTTTTATTGGATTTCCGTTTCCCCCAAATAAAATGAACTGAGATTTACAAACTGGGCACGTTGCCAACCCACTTTGATCGGCAACAACCCGGGTTGTAGTCGAAATCTCATGAGTACAGGCAGCATCGAAAGCTAAAAATGGATTTGAATTATCAGTTAAGTCTCGAAAAAGAATAATTCCACCATAACCCGCATTAGCAAAATAATATGATCCTCCGGGAATATTTAGTTCTATAAAGTTTGTTGGATTTATATTCATATTAACAGGAGCATAGGGTATAACCGAATTATATTCATCCTTGCAGGCATTGGTTCCGGCAAGAATGAGGAAGATAATCAGCAAAGGCAAATATAACTTTCGGGAAAGGTGAAACATTTTTTATATCTTTAGTGCATTCATAAAACAAAGAAAAGAACAAATTATTTTATTCCCGACATAAATTTTTCAAGATGGAAGATTATATTTTTCTGATCATAGCCATTGTTCTTTCTATTTTCGGGGCAATCAATCAGAATAAGAAAAAGAAAGCAGAGAATAGCCCGTTTGCTGATGAAATTGAGGAACCACGGAATCGTTTCATGGATCAGCTGCTGGGACGTGATTTTCTGGATGAACCTGTCGCCAAGAAAGCTACACCGGTTCGGAAAAACCCAGCACCGTTAAATGTTGCTGATAAAAGTACAATTGAGATACCAAGATCGAAATTTTATCATCAGACTTTTAAAAGCACTTTGCCCGACAGACCCAAACATGAAATGATTAGAACCACATGGAAACAAAAAGATGATAATGAACTCGATGAAATTAACGAATCGATGAATTATCTTGAAGATTTTTCGCTTCGAAAGGCGTTTATTTATTCCGAAATAATGAACCAGAAATTTTAGCTCGGCATTAAAACTTTTCGCTTCCAGTTGATTAATTATTTTATAAAACATTAGATTCGTAAAGATTAAAAATTTTATATAAGTTTGTGACACAAAAGAGTTCCGCAATGGTCGGAATTCTTTTTTGTTTTAATATAGTTTTATAAAAAGGAGAAAGCCATGGGAAAGGTTACTTACATAACAGAAGAAGGCCTAAAGAAAATGAAGGAAGAGTTAGATCGTTTGATTAATATTGAACGTCCGGCAATTTCAAAAATGATTGGAGAAGCAATTGAAAAAGGCGATATCTCTGAGAATGCAGAATATGACGCTGCTAAAGATGCACAAGGTATGCTCGAAGCCAAAATAGCCATTTTGGGTGGAAAGGTTGCTACAGCCCGAATCATTGACGAATCAAAAATTGACACATCCTGTGTTCAGATACTCAATAAGGTTACCATCCGCAATAAGGTGAATAATGCAACGATGCAATATACCATTGTTTCGGAACACGAAGCCGATTTGAAACAGGGAAAGATATCTATTCAAACGCCAATTGCCAAAGGCCTGATGGGTAAAAAATTGGGTGATGTGGTTGAAATTCAGGTTCCTTCTGGAAAAATGGAATTTGAAATTATTGATATTGCAATCTAAAAATGAATTGAAATGGCAAGCCTTTTCAATAAAATTGTAAACGGAGAAATACCAGCATGGAAAGTAGCCGAAGATGAAAATTTTCTGGCTTTTCTTGACATTTTCCCTGTTGCCAAAGGCCATACTTTAGTGATTCCAAAAAAAGAAGTGGATTATCTGTTCGATCTGGACGATGAAACTTACATTGGATTGCAATTGTTTGCTAAAAAAGTTGCAATTGGTATTCAAAAAGCAATTCCTTGTCAAAAAATTGGTGTCATGGTTTTAGGTCTTGAGGTGCCACATGCACATATCCATCTGGTGCCTATGCAAACGGAAGCGGATTTACTCCACTTCACAAAAAAATTGTCGTTTACTAAGGAAGAAATGGCTGAAATAACTGCTGCTATTTCCAAAGAAATTATTTAGTAGAAGGTTATTTGAAAAAAGTAAAATATGATCCTGGGGAACCGGGATTTTTTTTGCTCGTTATATCACCCGATCAGGATTCTTTTTGATAAAATCGCCCCAGCTTTTTATACCAGATTTTCCCACTGGATTTCTCATTTGCAAGTAATGGCAAACTGCAACAGCAACAGCATCAGTCGCATCCAATTCCTTTGGAAGTTCATTTAAGCTAAACATGTTCTTCAGGAAAAATGCCACTTGTTCTTTGGCTGCACGACCCATTCCGGTAATCGATTGTTTTACTTTCAACGGAGCATATTCAAATACAGGAATTTCGCGACTTAAAGCTAATCCCATTACAACTCCCTGCGCCCGGCCCAATTTCAACATCGCCTGAATATCTTTGCCGTAAAAAGGTGATTCAATCGCCAGTTCGTCCGGTTGAAGCTCCTTTAAAAGTGCATTTGTCCGATCGAAAATATGCCGCAGTTTTTGATAGTGGTCAATAAATCCAGTGGTTTTTATTACTCCAACCTGCAAAATTCGCGGCTTATTATCAACCACTTCAATCAGTCCATAACCCATTATATTCGTTCCCGGGTCAATTCCCAAAATTTTTATTGGCTTTTTGTCCATGAATAACCTTTGTTGCTGTTCAAAGTTAATTCTTTTTGCGAGTTCATCATTCGAAGTAAAGGTACCATGCCAGATTTTGAATAGAAATTGATCTGGTTTTACAATCCTCTTCTTAGTAAATTCATGTTTTTGTGGCAAAACTTTATAGTATTTTTAGTGAAAATTACAATTATGGAAATCCTATTTCTTTTTGCCGGAATCGCCCTTGGATTCATTGTTTCATTTTTCATACTAAAATCAGGAAAGCAGAAGCAGAAATTTGATTTTGAGCAGCAAATGCAAGCCAATGAACAACAATTTATTCTACAAAAATTTGAGTTGGAAAAGGAGAAAGCGCTGTTTGAAGACCGCAACCAAACACTTTTGAAAGAAAAAGAAGAATTGCTTCGTCAAATTCAATTGCTCCGCACCGAAAACGGAATCCAAAGCCAGCAACTGGCTCGCGCCGAAGCTGATTTTAGCAATCTTCAGCAGAAACTGGATTCGCAGAAAAAAGAAATGGAAACCCTCCAGCAAAAATTCACGACTGAATTTGAGAACATTGCAACTAAAATCCTGAAACAAAATACGATTGAATTTTCAGCTTCCAATCAGAAAAATATCATCGAATTGCTTTCGCCACTAAAAGAGAAAATTCAGGTTTTCGAAAAGAAAGTGGAAGATACCTATGAAAAAGGATTGAAAGACCAGACTGACCTGAAAGCGGAACTCAAAAAGTTGCACGACCTGAACCTGAAGATAAGCGACGAAGCCAATAACCTGACCAAAGCGTTGAAAGGCGACGTTAAAAAACAAGGTAATTGGGGCGAGGTAATTCTTGAACGAATACTGGAACGCTCGGGACTTACCGAAGGACGTGAATATACAAAACAGGAAAGCGTTCTTTCGGAAAATGGACAACGATTCCAGCCAGATGTGGTGATTCATTTGCCGGATCAGAAACACATTGTAGTCGATTCAAAAGTGTCGCTGGTTGCCTACGAACGGTTAGTAAATGCAGCCGATGAAAAAGATCGATCTGCCTTTGTGAAGGAACATTTACAGAGCGTGAGAAGTCAGATTAAAATTCTGAGCGAAAAGCATTATCAGCATTCGCCCAACTTCAACAGTCCCGACTTTGTATTGTTGTTTGTCCCCATCGAATCGTCGTTCAGCATTGCCGTTCAGGAAGATCAGGATTTATTTTCGTATGCCTGGGATAATAAAGTGGTGATTGTGAGTCCCTCAACACTTCTGGCAACGTTGCGAACAATTGCCTCTATCTGGCAACAGGAAAACCAGACGCGAAATGCGCTTGAAATTGCCCGTCAGAGCGGTGCCCTATACGATAAGTTCGTCGCATTTATCGCAGATATGGAATCGATTGGGAAAAGTATTGAAAGCACTCGAAAAACATACGATCAAGCTGCAAATAAACTTTACTCAGGAACTGGAAACTTGGTCAAACGGGCTGAAAACATCCGTAAGCTTGGCGCCAAAACCACCAAAGAATTACCACCGGAAATGATTGGAGAATAATGAAGTCATGTATAGTCATTAAGTCATTAGTAGTCATTTATTGTAAAAGCGTAAACTACGAATGACTACTTAACGACAATGAATGACTTTCTAAAGACTATTTACTGAAAATCGGTGGAAAACTTTCAGCCTAATCTTCTTCTCGATACATCGGCTCAAGACCATCTTCACAAACATCAATGGGAATAATCCAAACCACCGGATTACCGTTTCCTTCGCCACCTTCCGATTCGCGTTTGGCAAATTCAGAACCAAAAAATACGGCTATGTGATCATGTGGAATGTTTTCATCCTCTTCATTGGCAACAACAACGGCATTTATTCCGTCAATCCGCACAAAATCACCTTTTGCAAATGGTAATTCATCATCCATATTGACAACTTTTAAAGTTTATCTGAAATAAAAAATGCAACCAAAACTGATTGCATTTTCGAATATTTTTTAAAACGGATTAGCTAGCTTTTAAGCGAACGGTTATTGCACCGTCAATTTTTTCCTGTGCATAATCCAGAGTTATTCTCATCTCAGTTACATTTGCAGATGGAGTATCGAACATAGCATCGTTCATGATATTTTCACAAATCGAACGAAGTCCACGAGCGCCCAATTTAAATTCGACAGCCTTGTCAACAATAAATTCCAGTGCTTCTTCGTCGAAGCTCAGTTCAACATGATCGAGTTCGAAAAGTTTAATATATTGCTTGATCAACGAATTACGCGGTTCTGTTAAAATACTACGCAATGCCTTCCTATCAAGCGGTTCCAGATAAGTTAGCACAGGTATACGACCAATAATTTCAGGAATAAGACCAAATGATTTTAAGTCTTGAGGCGAAATATATTGAATCATATTATTGCGGTCAATCATATCTGCTTTCTTCTGAGCGCCATATCCTACAATCTTGGTATTCAAGCGTTGAGCAATTTTTTTATCAATTCCATCAAATGCTCCGCCACAAACAAAGAGTATATTTTTGGTATTTACAGCAATCATTTTTTGTTCCGGATGTTTACGTCCGCCCTGAGGTGGAACATTAACAATCGCGCCTTCGAGCAATTTTAGAAGCCCTTGCTGAACTCCTTCTCCTGAAACATCACGGGTTATAGAAGGATTATCGCCTTTGCGAGCAATTTTATCGATCTCGTCAATAAATACAATTCCGCGTTCGGCAGCTTCCACATTGTAATCAGCGACCTGCAACAACCGGGTCAGTAAACTCTCAATATCTTCACCTACATAACCGGCTTCAGTAAGTACAGTCGCATCAACAATAGTGAATGGAACGTGCAACATTTTGGCTATTGTTCGCGCCAAAAGTGTTTTCCCGGTTCCGGTTTCACCAACCATTATAATATTCGACTTTTCAATCTCTGTTTCATCGGCTGAAACCGGTTGATTTAACCGTTTATAATGGTTGTAAACGGCCACCGAAAGAATTTTTTTTGCATGCTCCTGACCAATAACGTACTGATCGAGAAAATTCTTTATCTCGATCGGTTTCATCAGTTTCAGACCTTTTGTATCAAAAACCTCATCTTTCTTGAATTCTTCTTCAACAATGGCATGAGCCTGCTCAACACAGCTATCGCAAATATGTCCTTCCATGCCGGCAATCAACAAGTTAACTTCTTTCTTCTCACGCCCGCAAAACGAACATTTATCCATTTTCATCGTCTGTGTTTTTTTCATTTATGTCTGATCAAGACTTCGTCAATCATACCATATTCTTTGGCTTCAGTTGAAGTCATCCAGTAATCACGATCAGCATCTTTCTCAACCTGACTATACGTTTTCCCGCTATGAATAGCGATAATGTCGTATAATTCTTTCTTCAGTTTCATTATTTCGCGAGCTGTAATTTCAATATCAGATGCTTGTCCTGATGCGCCACCCATTGGTTGGTGAATCATGACCCGTGAATGTTTCAACGCTGAGCGCTTGCCTTTTGTTCCGGCAGTAAGCAAAACAGCTCCCATCGAAGCAGCCATTCCGGTGCAGATAGTCGCAATTTCCGGAGAAATTATCTGCATGGTATCGTAAATGCCCAATCCGGCATGAACCGAACCTCCGGGAGTATTAAAGTAAATCTGAATGTCCTTGCTCGGATCGGCCGATTCCAAAAACAACAATTGCGCCTGAACAATATTGGCGATATAATCATCGATCGGCGTGCCTAAAAAGATAATCCGATCCATCATCAATCTGGAAAATACATCCATCGAAGCCACGTTTAACTGGCGCTCTTCAATGATATAAGGTGTTAAACTATCAGTGAAGATTGAATCAAAACGATGCATGGTCAGGCTACTGATGCCCAGGTGCTTCGTTGCGTATTTATTGAATTCATTTCCGTTGCTCATATTATTGGTCTCCTGTTAAAAAAAAACTTTGTGAAGATCAGTTTTACTTTTAGAAGCAAAATCAGATTTTCACAAAGTTAAAAAAATAAGCTATTGGCTAAACAGCTAATCAGTTAATTTTCCAGCATTTTGTTAAACTCTTCGTAACTGATTCCTTTAATGTCAAGAGTAACTTTATCTTTTATTGTCGCAACGATCACATCTTCTTGCTTGCGTGTTACCAATTTGCGACGTTCTTCTTCGTTTTTCAACATGTGGTTGGCGTAATTCTCCAAATGCTCTTCGCTAACATTATTCAAACCGTATTGACGGAACTGCATTTCTGCCATTTCTTTTGCCAAGTGACGAACATCTTCTTCAGTAACCTTCAGATCATTATCTTTAACAATTCTGTCTTTGATCAACTGCCATCTCAGATCGGTCATGAAATTATCGAAATCGCTTTCGATTTGCTCATCGGTCATCTTTTCGTTAGTTGTCTTAATCCATCTTTTCAGGAAAGCTTCAGGTAAACTGAATGGAATTGCCTTTAGCAAAGCATCGCGACTATCGAGTGCAAATTTATAATTGCTTGAATGAACAAAGTTTTCTTCAATTTCAGCTTTTATTCTGGCTTTGAATTCTTCCTCTGTGGAAATTCCTGAATCTTCGCCATAAATTTTTGAGAACAAATCCTGGTTCAGTTCAGCTTTTTCAAAATGAAGTACTTCAATAATAGTAAAACTAAAATTTCCGGAAAGAGTTTCAGCCTTTTCGTGTGAAATATTCAGCATGTGACCTACTTCATGTTTGTTGTCATAAGCTTTAACCGGATCAAAAACGATCACGTCGCCAGCTTTCTTACCGATTAATGAAGCTTTAATTTCTTCATCTTTCATGACATCAACTGCTATAACCACTTTTTCAGCAACAATTCCACCTTCAAGTTCGCTTCCATCTTCATTTAACTGAACAAAATTTCCTCGAACAGTATCTTTATCTTCAACAGTTTCAACCACCTTATTCTCGCCTAAACGACCAGCATAAGCATCCAATTGTTTGTTAACCATATCATCGTCAGCAACAATGGTATAAAATGGCAAGGCTGTTATTTCTTCAAGATTCACTTCAAATGCAGGTGCCATTGCAACATCAAATGCAAAGCTGAAATCTGATTGGGTATCCCAGTCGATTGGCGTTTGTTTTTCTTCATTCGGCATTGGCTCTCCCAACACATTCAAATTTTCAGCATGAATATATTCGGTCAGGCTTTTCGAAAGAATTTTATTAACTTCTTCAACAAGTGCTGCTTTCCCATGCATTTTCTTAACTAA